>Ga0210406_10001839_pt1 | contig 25009 bp, 25 predicted proteins | sample IncBWC30MmetaG_FD_155454 | JGI IMG/M metagenome (GOLD analysis project Ga0210406, IMG submission 155454) | Forest soil microbial communities from Barre Woods Harvard Forest LTER site, Petersham, Massachusetts, United States - Inc-BW-C-30-M | ecosystem: Environmental > Terrestrial > Soil >...
CCTTTGGCCGCGAGGTCGACTACGCAAAGCGTCCGTCGGAAGATTTTGCCAGTGTCACGATCGAGTTCGAAACCGCCGATGGCCAGATCTTGATCGGCGAAGCCTCGACCTCATGGAGTTTCGTCGGACCGGGGTTGCGACTGTCCGCGGAACTCCTGGGCCCTGAGTACTCGATGTCGTGGAATACGCTGAACAGCGGACTGAATCTGTTTTTTTCGCGCGAGGTGCGCGGCGCAACCGGCGAGGATCTGGTGGAGAAGCAGAATGCGGAAGTGGGATCCATGCCGGTGGTGGCGAACGAGGCTGCGGCTTACGGCTATGAGGGCGAGGACCGCCATTTCGTGCGGGCCTTTCTCGGCAAGGAAACTCCGCAACTGACGTTCGACGATGGCCTCGAAGTGGTGGCACTGTTGATGGCGGCATACCAGAGCGCCGAGCTCGGCAGGACGCTCGAGTTTCCGCCGCCCGGCCTGGATGAGTTTGTACCGGCGGTGGCGCGAGGCGCGTGGAAGGCTTCGTAGGGAATCGACACAACGCGAATGTCGCGCGGGATGAAATATGCAAAACAGGATCATCGGGAATGCGGCGCTGTGGGTGGGCGCTTTTTTGTCGGTCGCGGGTATGGGGAATGAGGTGAGCGCAAACGAGGCGGCGCCAAAGCCCGAATGGCACACGCTGTTCGACGGCAAGCTGCTCGACACCTTTCGCGGATGGCGCTCGGACGGCATGCCCGAAGGTTGGCACGTCGTGGACGGCATTCTCGCGAAGGAGGGCAGCGTCGATGATCTCGTGACGCGCGAGCAATTCGGCAACTTCGAACTCGAGCTCGACTGGAAGATCGGCAAGGCCGGCAACAGCGGCGTGTTCTATCGCGGCACGCGCGAGTACGATCACATTTATTGGAGCGCTCCGGAGTACCAGCTTCTCGATGATGCCAACGCGCCCGATGGCCGCAAGCGGCTGACGGCCGCGGCGGCGGCGTACGGTCTTTACGCACCACCGGCGGGCGTGGTCAAGCCCTTCGGCGAGTGGAACAAAACGCGCATCGTCATCAAGGGCAATCATGTCGAGCATTGGTTGAACGGCCGCAAGGTCGTCGAATACGACTTGGGCAGTCCCGAATGGAAAGCCAAGGTCGCCGCGAGCAAATTCTCACAATACCCAAACTACGGCCTGGCGAAGACCGGCTTCATCGGCATTCAAGGGGATCATCCCGGATCCTTGGAGCTGCGCCACATCCGCATCCGCGAGCTGCCATGACCCATGCGCGCTTGGCACTGATGATGTTTCTGGAGTACTTCATCTGGGGCGTGTGGTTCGTCACGATGGGTACTTATCTCGGCCAAACCCTGCACTTCACGGATTCCCAGATCGGCCTCGCGTACGGAGCGACCGCCATCGGCGCACTGTTGTCGCCCTTCTTCATCGGAATCGTCGCGGACCGGTGGTTCGCAAGCGAAAAACTCCTGGCCGCGCTGCATTTCATCGGCGCCGGTCTGATGTGGGCGGTGTCGAAGCAAACGGCGTTCGCCGGCTTCTATCCGCTGCTGATTCTCTATGCTCTGTGCTACATGCCGACGCTGTCGCTCACCAATTCACTCGCTTTCCACCATCTCAAAGCCTCCAGCAGTTTTCCGTACGTTCGCGTGCTCGGCACGCTGGGCTGGATCGCGGCCGGCATCTTGGTGGGCAAGCGCCTGCACGCCGATGCTTTGGTGCTGCCGTTGCAAATCGCCGCCGGTGCATCGCTTGTAATGGCGGTGTATGCGCTTTTTCTGCCGCACACGCCGCCGCGGGCGGGCAACGCGCCTTTCAGTTTGCGCGATGCTCTGGGGCTCGACGCATTGCAGCTGCTCAGGAAAAGCGACTTTCTCATTTTTGTCCTCGGCTCATTCCTGCTGTGCATTCCCCTGCAGTTCTACTACACCTTTGCCAATCCGTTCCTGAACGAGATCAAAGTGCCGGAGGCCGCGTTCATCCAAACATTCGGCCAGGTCTCCGAAGTGGCCTTCATGTTGTTGCTGGCATTCTTACTGCGCAAGTTCGGCATCAAGGTCATCATGCTGGTGGGCATGCTGGCTTGGGGTTTGAGGTATTTTGCCTTCGCCAACGGCAACGCGGAGGCCGGCATGTGGCTGATTTACGCCGGCATCCTGTTGCACGGCGTGTGCTACGACTTTTTCTTCGTCGGCGGCCAGGTGTATACCGATCAGCGTGCCGGAGAAAAGATTCGCGCGGCCGCCCAGGGGCTGATCAATTTCGTGACCAACGGACTTGGCTATTTCGTCGGCGCCTTTGTGTCGGGCGCCATCGTGAATCGCCACGCCATTCGCGATTCCTCATGCAGCCAGGCCGCGTCGGCGATAAAGGCCTGCCTGCAGGTGAGCCATGACTGGCACACCATCTGGCTGATTCCTGCGAGCGCCGCCTTGGGGATTTTTTTGCTGTTCGGTTTGGTGTTTCGACCGGCCGCAAACCTCCGAGGCAGCGCAGCCTAGCCGCGGCGAGGCGAGGCGAGGGTCACGACGCTATTGCAAGGTGGTTAACAGCCATTGCGCAAATGGAAATTCTATATCGCGACACAGGTTCTTAGAGTGAGCTTGAACGCCCACGGCTTTCGCCGCGGATCATCAACTTGCCCGAAGGAACATCATGCATAACCTCAATCCCCTGGTGGCCGCCGCTGCCATCGTATCTTCCGCGCACTCCAGTGCGGGCCAGCTCGAACCTACCACGCAGGCTTTCCTCGATGCATTGGCCGCCAAGGGCGGTGAGCCGATCTACAAGTTGGCGGTTCCTCAGGCCCGTCAGGTCCTCGAGGATGCGCAATCCGGTCCCGTCGCAAAACTACCCGTCGACAAGCAGGTGGTGACATTCAATGACGTGAAGGCTGGCCCGGTGTCGGTCACCATCATTCGTCCCCAGGGCATCACCGGCACGCTTCCGGCTCTGCTCTACATTCATGGCGCCGGCTGGGTGCTGGGCAGTGAGAACACGCATGACCGCCTGGTGCGTCAATTGGCGACCGGCACGCCTGCTGCAGTGGTATTCGTCAATTACTCACGTGCCCCAGAGGCGAAATTCCCGGTGCAGAATGAGCAGTGCTACGCGGCCGCTAAATGGGTGGTCGAGCGCAGGAATCCGTTGGTGACGCCGCTCAACGCAACGCTCGACCAGCTCAAAGATCTGCCGCCTGCGTTGGTCATCACCGACGAGAACGACGTGCTGCGCGACGAAGGCGAAGCCTATGCGCGCAAACTGATGAACGCAGGCGTGGATGTTACCGCCACCCGCTACCTGGGTACGGTGCATGACTTCGTGATGCTCAACGCGCTGGCCGTCACGCCGGCGGCCAAGGCGGCGGTGGCTCAGGCCAACGAGAAGCTGCACGCTGCCCTCTATCCTGCGCAAAAATAATCGAGATCACTGATCCGGTTCATTTCCCGATCGAAACATTATGACGCGGGGCCATCAATTACGACATCCGGTCGAAATGAGCGGCCACCAACATCATTTGGAAAATGAAGGCGCCCCGGCGCGCCCATTTGGCGCCGCGGCTTGCCCGGATCGTCGGCAGTTGTAGTGCTGCGACCACGTAAGGAATTTGCCATGAAATCCATTCGAAACATCCTTTTTCCCGCTGTTCTGACTGTCGGCGCCGTCTTTCATGCCACGAGCAGCACGGGTGCTCCCGATACCGGCTCCGGCGCCGGCCCCGGCCCCAAAGTCGCCAAGACAGTCGTTCTGGTCCATGGAGCGTTTGCAGACGGCTCTTCCTGGAACGCCGTCATTCCGTTGCTCCAGGCGAAGGGGCTGAAGGTCATCGCGGTGCAGAATCCACTCACCTCCCTCGCGGATGATGTGGAGTTCACGAATAGGGCCATCAATGAAGCAAAGGGCCCTGTCGTGCTCGTAGGTCATTCCTGGGCCGGAGCAGTGATCACCGAGGCCGGCGACAACGATAAAGTGAAATCACTCGTGTATGTCGCGGCGTTTGCGCCCTCTGTGGGTCAGTCCGTAAGTGATACCGCCAAGGCTTACCCTACTCCTCCCGGCCTGGCCAACCCCCTGGTCGATGGCGCGGGATTTCTGAAGCTGTCGTCCGAGTCCGTCATGAAGTATTTCGCTCCCGATCTGCCCGCCGCGCAAGCCAACCTCATCGCGATCACGCAGGGCGCGGTTCGCGGCATGAACTTCGACGAGAAGCTCACAAAGTCTGCCTGGCAGACCAAGCCGAGCTGGTACATCGTCGCCGAAAAAGACCAGATGATCGACCCGGCGGCGGAGCGTGAGGCGGCCAGGAAAATCAAGGCAACTACTGTGTCACTTCCCACCAGCCATGTGCCAATGCTGTCAAAGCCGAAGGAAGTCGCAGATGTCATCATCGCGGCTGCCAACAACATCAAGTAATGCAGATGTCCCTCCTCGGCGACCCACGCGGTCGTCGGGGAGAGGAATCCCCATTGAGCATGTCCGGGGATGAGTTTCGGCGTCATCCATGAAAGTCAATGAAATCCGGTACGCCCTTGCGGTGTATCGAAATCTCAATTTCACTCAAGCGGCAACTCAATGCTGCATTACGACCCCGGCATTATCGCGAGGATTGCGCAAGCTGGAGGACGAGTTGGGTGCGCCGTTGTTCGTTCGCGATACCCGTAGCGTCCAGGTAACCTCGTTCGGCAAGCTGATGCGACCGCACCTGGAACAGATCGCCAACGGAATGGCTTCGGCGCGCGCCGCGGGCAAACAATTTCTAGATGCCGATAAAGCGCCGGTGCGGGTAGGAGTGATGTGCACCATCGGCCCGGCGCGTTTTCTTGGCTTCCTGGGCGAGTTCCGATTGGCCCATCCGCATTGCCAGATTCAACTGGCCGACTGTCGCGTGAATGCCCTCGTTGCCCAGCTGATCAACGGTACTCTGGACCTTGCAGTGATGGCATTTCCCGATCAGGCTGACGCCCGCCTCAGGGCCCAATTGCTCTACCGAGAGGGCTTTCGTATCGCGGTAAATATTGGTCATCCGTTCAACGATCGCGAGAGTATCCCTCTGGCTGAGGCGGGGCGAGAGCCGCACCTTCTGCGCGAGAGCTGCGAATACAAGGGTTACTGGCTGAGCGAGATCCATCAGTTGGGCATTCAGTTGCCGGTGGCGTTTCGTAGCGAGCGCGAGGACTGGATCCGGACCCTGGTCGCCGGCGGCTTCGGTATTTCATTCGTGCCGGAGTTCTCGCCGCTGATACCGGGTATCAACCTGCGCCGCTTCAGCGATCGTATGATCGAGCGCGAAGTGAGTCTGGTGTGCGTTGCCGACACTCCGTTGAACCCCAGCGCTGCGGAATTCGCCCGCTTCGCTGCTGCATGGGTATGGAACTGACGTCCCGCAGGAGGCGTCATGATCCGGCAGATGAGAGGTTAGGCCGCCACGCGCATAGGTCTCGGTACAGCGTTCTCGGCAGGACGGCTTATCCAGATCGCCACGAGGGCGACCGCCGCCGCCAGCGACAGCCAAACACCGGGCATGGCGCGATTCCCGGTTGCGTGGATCAGGTAGGTCACAATGGCCGGCGTGGAGCCGCCGACGGTCGTGGCCAGGCTGTATGCCACAGAGAAGCCGGCGGTTCGGACCTCGGCCGGCACGATCTCGGTCAAGTGCACCACCATGGCGCCGTTGTAGCTTGCATAAATGAAGGAAAGCCAAAGCTCCACCACCAGTAATTTGGTGAATGTCGGCCCCGAAACCAACCAAGTCATGGCCGGATACGCCGTCAAGATGGCAATGACGGCAAACGTGACCAGCAACGGTCTACGGCCGATTCGGTCGGAGAGCGACCCCATGACCGGCAGCCAGAATAAATTCGACAGGCCGACCATAAGCGTTACCAGGAGCGAGTCGCTCTGCGTCAGCTTTAGGATCTCCTTGCCGAATGTCGGCGTATAAGCGGTAATCGTGTAGAAGGATACGGTGGTCATCACAACCATGGCCATGCCGGTGAGCACGATCCGCCAGTTTGACAGCACAGCGGCGTAGATTTGCGACGGCGTCGGGTGATGAGAGCGCGCGGCGAACTCATCGGTCTCTTGCAGCGTTCGCCGAATCAAGTAGATGAATGGAATGATGAGACAGCCGACGATCAACGGAATTCGCCAACCCCAGGCAGCCAATTGCTCCGGCGGCATGAGAGTGGACAGCGCATACCCAAGTACGCCGGCAAATACGACTGCCACTTGTTGACTGCCGGATTGCCACGCCACGTAGAAACCCTTGTGTCCCGGTGTGGCGATCTCCGATAAGTATACCGATACGCCGCCCAGCTCGACCCCGGCGCTGAAGCCCTGACAGAGCCTGCCGAGCACCACGATAATGGGCGCGAACATGCCGATGGTCTGGTAGCCGGGCACCAAGGCAATTGTCAGCGTCCCCACCGACATCATCGCCAGCGTGACCAGCAGCCCCTTGCGCCGGCCAATATGATCGATATAGGCACCAAGAAAGATTGCACCCAAGGGGCGGATCATGAAGCCGACCGCGAAGGTGGTCATCGAGAACATCAACGAGGCGAATTCGCTGCTGGCCGGAAAATAGGCACGACCGATCGCGGCACTGAAGTAGCCGAAGATCATGAAATCGTACATTTCGAGGAAATTTCCGCTGGCAACGCGGAAGACGGTCTTCATTTTCGCCGTTCGCTGTTCAGCCGTCAGCATCTTCTCCCACCCCTTTGCAATTCGGAATCGAATGCCCGCACCAGCGTATCCCTATCTGTGCGCGAATAACGCCGCAGCGCTTGGAATTCGCTCCGCCAACTCGTCGCGCACGGCTTTTGCTTCCGCCTGCAGCGGCGCCGTGTCCTGTCCTTTAACGTAGGCAAACACCACGCCGACCGCGCCGATCGTAGCTCCCGAGATGTCCTTGAGCGTCTGCTCGACCTCGTAGCGGTCGCCGGTCTCATTCAATTCCAACTTATCCTCGCCCGTCGCGATGACATGCAGGTCGTCTTCGTCTGCCTTCTTGCCGATGCGGCCGATATTCGAAGCGATAATGACATTGTTTGCAGATTTGTCCGGTCGGACATGCAAAGCCAAAATAATGACCTTTGAGTGCTTCAGCAGGGCATCGTCCACCAGCGACTGGCCGTAGGTTTGCGTGGGTATCGCCGTATCGTATTGCGCCGGCTCCAATAAATTGGCGCGATGCGAGATATGCCGCGCCAAGTCATCACGTATGGCTTCTGCGCGGCTCTCGAGCGCTTTCCTATCAGCGTCAGCCGTGTACGGAAATACGATCCCCAACGCACCGATGTTGCGGGAGCCGGCGTCCTTCAACAGCAATTCCACTTCGAATCTGTCGCCGGCTTTGTTGACGGCAAGCTTGGGAATACCGGTCTTTATGACCTTGAGATCGTCGGCGTCGGCCTTTTTTCCGATGCCGCCGATGTTCGAGGCGATGATGACGTTCTCACCACTCTGCGAAGCGGCGACGTGCATTGCGATGACCACGATGTCGGGGTGATCCGCAACCGCGCGATTCACCAATTCCTGCGCGTAGATCATCTCCGAGGCCTTGCCGTTCGCTGCGCCGGCGACGGCCATGGACATCAATATCAGCCATATTCGCATTACCATCTCTCGACGCCCCCTTTCTTTCCCGGAGAAGGTACGCCGGCAACCTGAATCCAACCTTACAGAAAACGACACGGCAACGGGCCGCGCATAAAACGCGCTGTTCAGATTAAATTAATATTGGGCTGCTACCGTCCGCTCCAATATATCCAGTTTTTCTGACCACGAAAGAGCCCCATGAAAACCCATGTTCAATTGATCGCTTGTCTTCTTTCATTGAGTTCGATTGCCTCCATCGCCGGCGCAAAAGACCCGCCGCCGTTGACGCCGGGGGCCACGATCGAAATTCCGAATTCCACCGGCAAATTCGACTTTCTGCGCATTGACGGAAAGCGCCATCGCCTGCTGGCGGCGCACGAAAATGACGGCACGGCAGACTATTTTGACTTGCGCAACAACACCTTGATCACGCGTCTGAAACTGGGCGGCGCGGTCGACACGGCCGTCGATGCCGATTCGAAGCTGTACTACGTCAGTGTGCAAGAGGATAAGCGCATCGCCGTGGTCGATGCGGAGACGCTCGAGGAAGTGGCGTCGATCAAGACTCCGGGACCGACCGATGCGATTCTGTATGAACCCAAGAATCACCTGATTTATGTCACGCATGACAACGGCGCGAATGTCTGGGTGATCGACCCTGCAAGAAAGGCGGTGATCGATACGATCAGCATCCCGGGAGCTCCGGAGTACATGGTGTATGACGCTGCAGCGGACCGAATCTATCTGAACATCAAGAGTAAAGATCTGGTCGCGGTCATCCAACCGTCGACCAACAAAGTCGTCGCACAGTGGACAACCGCACCGGCTACGCTCCCCCATGGATTGGCACTCGACGCGGGCAATCATCAGCTTTATTCCTCGGGAGGAGCGGGCAAGCTCGTGGCCATCGATACGAAGACAGGTGCAGTATCCGGCTCGATCGACATTGCCCAGAAAGTCGATCAGATAGCATTCGACGCGGATGGCGGGAGACTCTATTGTGCCGGCGCCGACGTCATGTCGGTAATTGGCACCACCGGCGGTAAATTGCAGGCCCTCGGCGATGTGAAAACCTCGGCAACTGCAAAGAACGTGGCGGTAGATCCTGCCACGCATACCGTGTGGATGACCTACACCGACGGTAAGAGTTCGTTCGCAAAATCTTGGACTCCGTCCAAGCCTTAGCTCTAGGGGGTTGGCGCGGCCGCAGCAATAGGGCTGGACCGCGGAATCGAGGTAAAATCGGCGCGGCGAATCGCCGCGCCGGTATCAACAGCGGGTCACGGCCACGAAAATTCTTATCGTCGAAGATCAGCGCCGCATCGGGTTGTTTCTCGAGACAGCCCTGCGGGAACGGTCTTATGGCGTAACCTGGGTTCGCACCTGCGATGCAGCCCGCGATGCCCTGTGCGAATCGAATCACGACGCGATCATTCTTGACTTGGGCCTCCCGGACGGGGACGGACTCGATCTGTTGAAGCAATGGCGCAAGGCCGGCTTCAACGAGCCGGTCTTGATATTGAGTGCGCGCGACGCCGTTCAAGATCGCATCAAGGGCCTTGATCTGGGTGCCGACGATTACCTTGCCAAACCGTTCAGCCTGGAGGAATTGCTCGCCCGCCTGCGCTCCTTGCTGCGGCGCCAATCGGTGGTCAAGGAAGCCATTCTCGAGCATCGTGGAATCAAGCTCGATTCGGTAGGACGCACGGTTCACTTGGATGGCGAGGCAGTCGACCTGACCAGCCGCGAGTTCGCCCTGCTCGAGATTTTCATGCAAAACGTGGGACGCATCCTCCCTCGTAAACTCATCTGTGAGAAATGCTGGTCATCCGACTACGACAATGAGGCAAATCTTCTGGACGTGTATATGAGCCGTTTGCGTTCCAAATTTGAAGTCATCCCCGGTCCGCCGTTGTTCAAGACACTGCGCGGAGTCGGCTACCAGTTGCTGTGAACTCGATCGGCTCACGGCTTGCGTTGTGGTATGCCAGCGCCGCAACCGCGACCTTGGTGTGCCTGTTCGTTGTCGGCTACTACCTGCTGGAGATTCACCTGGTTCAGGGACTCGATGAACTCAACCGAGCGCAATTTGCGCAAATCAAGGCTCACCTGGGGACCGACTACGCATCCTTGAATGCAGATCTCATCGATGCACGCATCCGCGAGACCACCGATTACGCGTCGGTTCTTTTCTTCATCACGATCGATGACCCGACGGCGACGGTTCGGCCCATGTTTTACTCGACAAACCTGCGCGGGCTCGAGATCCCGGACGTTCCCGGAAAGCACGAATACAACGCTGCATTGCCGGGCATCGGTGAGCTGCGCGTCGCTGAATTCTTGCTCGGCCCGTTCGACGTCACTGTTGCGACGAGCCTCAGCAGCGTTCGCGAGGCGCTGCGCGACTACGGTCAAATATGTGCCTGGCTGCTAGCCCTCGTGGTCGCGATAAACGTCGCCATCGGCCTTGGCCTGAGCCGGCTCGCGCTGCGACCGGTGCGGTCCATTCGTGAGACGGCCAGTCATATCAGTTCCGACAATCTGAGCGAGCGCATTCCGGTTGCCCAGGTTCAAGACGAGATATCGGAACTTGCACTTCTCTTGAATCAGATGTTCGATCGTTTGGAGTCGTCGTTTCAGCAAGTTCGCCGGTTCACCGCGGAAGCATCGCACGAATTGAAGACGCCATTGTCCTTGATCCGGCTTCAGGCCGAAAAGCTCCTGGTGCACGGGAATCTCGATGCGGCCAATGAGGAATGCGTCAATGTCCAGTTGGAAGAGCTTTCTCGGTTGAGCCAGATAATCGAGGAACTCCTGTTTTTATCCCGCGCGGAAGCGCGCGACATTCGCTTGAATCTTGCGCCGAGCGATCCGGAGACGCTGTTGGGAACCTTCAACCAGGATGCGCATGTGCTGGCGGAACACCGCAACATGCGTTTCGTTTATGCGCATCGAGGCTCCGGCAAGGTTCTGGTCGAACCTCGATGGCTGCGCCGGGTCTTGTTGAATCTGCTGGTAAATGCCCTGAACGCATCCCCGAAGGGCGGCACGGTTACGCTGAGTTCCACCATCGAAGGCGATCAATGGCGCGTCGCCCTGGATGATCAGGGGCCGGGGGTCCCGGCTGAACATCGGGAACAGATATTCGAACGATTTTTCAGACTGAGCCCGGTCGACGATGCTCAGGAGGGAAGCGGCCTTGGCCTCGCGATTTGTAGAAGCATCATTTCATTGCACGGCGGCAGGATTTGGGCAGAGCCTTTGCCGGCGGTGACCGGTCTACGAATGATATTTGTAATGCCGACCTGCACGTCGGCCGCCGTCCCCTCGGCGAATTGAGCGTCATCTCGACCTGCAAGCGTTTTTGGGTTCAGGTTGCTTTCAGGTTCGGCAATTAAAGTCCCCGCACGGAATCTCTAAGAAACCTTGCACGCGCGGTTTCACCAGGGGGGAGAGTGATTATAAGAAAAAGCCTGGCGTCGGCAGCCGCCGTGGGAATGGCGTTGACCGTCGTGCGGATTGCGCTCGCGCAACCCGCCGCCGACGACGACAGCCATGCGACCACGGACGTGGAAGAGATCGTGGTTTCAGCGAAGTTCGTCAATAGCAGCGCATACAGTGCCATGAAACAGAATGTGGATGTTCGCGATACGCCGTATTCCGTTGCCGACTACTCCAGCGCCTTCATGAAAGCGATCGAGACCACAAACCTCACCGATTTGTACAGCTACATGACCGGCGTCTCGCGCGGCGGGGTTACCGGCTATGACATATCCATTCGGGGCTTTAAGACCACCCAAGCGGATGAGAACGCGATTCTCGTCGACGGCCTGCCCGGTTTGGCCGGGCGCTTCGGCTCGCCACCGACCATCATGGCGGATCACATCGAAGTCGTGAAAGGTCCGGCATCCGTGCTCTACGGCGAAGCGCAACCCGGTGGATTCGTCAACATCGTCACCAAGAAACCTCGCGCGACGGCCAGTGGATTCATCGATGTCATCACATCCGGGTTCGCGGCCGACGGACTTTCGCCGGGAAACGCCAACACGATCACCGGGGATCTGGACATCACGGGCCCGATCGATGCCGATCATCGCTTCCTGTACCGCCTCGTCGGTGAACAAAGCAAAGTGGATACGTTTCGGGGTGGCTGGGAGAGAGCGACCTATCTGGCCCCCAGCCTTACCTGGAACATATCAAGCACCACCGTCGCCACCGTGTCGGCCGAGTATCGCAAGCGCTCCAATGCCTATGACAATCTCCTCGTGGCGCCAAACAAAGACGCCAAACTGATTGCTCCGGTCACGACCAAATATCAGGAACCGGGCGACGTGCAATTCGAAGAAGGGCAATCCACGACCGTGTCGGTAAGCCATGATTTTGACAACCATGCAATCTGGAATTTCTCGGTACGCAACGTCCGCGGACTCGACACCGCCATTGGCTACGACAACGTTGCGGTCCTCCCAGACCTGGTGACGCTGCAACGACGCGCCCGCCAACAGGACAATCACCGCGGTTACGACTATTTCGATACGAACTTCAGCGTTCCTTTCCATACGTGGTTCATCGAACACAAGTTTCTCGCCGGCCTCGGCGGAGGTATCAACACCACCGATTTCAATCGCATCCAGTTCTTCAATGGCGCGACCGCCGGCCCGCTCGCTCTGCCGGGGCCGAAGTCATTGAATATCAACATCTACGATCCGATCTACGGTGTATCGCCGCCACTCAGTGCATTTCCGGCGGGCGCCGTCAACGATCGGCGCACCAAGGAAACCAATGCCGGTGTCTATGTCTCCGACGCTCTAACATTGACCGATCACTGGAAAGCCAGTTTCGGGGTGCGCTATACGCATGACGCTCAGAACTCCAGGGAGGTGAAAACACCTCCGCTGACGAGCCTGAACAAGGCCGCGTCGGATGTGCTGCCAACCGCCGGACTCCTTTATGAGCCCACCAGGAACTGGACGTTCTACTACAGCTATGCGAGTTCGTTCGTGGCGGCCTCGCCGACCGTGCAAGACGCTGCGGGAAACAATCCTTTCAAGCCAACCAAGGCCAAGCAGAACGAAGTCGGCACCAAGGCGAATCTCTGGGATGGCAGGGTTTCAACCACCCTCGCTCTGTATGACATCAAAAAGACCAATACGCTGGCCGTCGCGATCTGCGACCCCGGCGTCGGCGGCGTCTGCGCTCAGCAAGTGGGCGGTGAGGAATCCAAAGGTATCGAGTGGGAAGTCGACGCTCGACCGATGGACAACTGGCAGGTTCTGTTCGGACTTGCTCACGATCATGCAACTATCGACGACACGAATAGCGCAAAAACATCGCCATTGATTGGATCGCGGCTGACCAATGCGCCGGTAAATAGTGCGCACGTCTGGTCGCGCTACGATCTTACCGAAGGTGCGTTTCGGCAATTTGGCTTCGGCGTCGGGGTCTATTATGTCGGCGACCAGGCGGGCAGCCAGCCCAGCCTGTCCGATCGCAGGGTCCTGCTGCTGCCAAGCTATGTCGTCACCGACATGGCGCTCTACTACACGCCGGCCGCCAAATTGACGTTCACATTGAAAGTCGGCAACGTATTCAACAAGACTTATTATGAAGGGGTCAATTCCACAACCAACGAGATTGGTGTGGTACCGGGTTCGCCGCGATACGTCGAGTTGGCGGTCAGGGCTGGGTTTTTATGAGCCCCGGACCACGTTCCAAGCTGTGGAGCATATTGGTGATTGCGCTGATGGTTGGCCGAGCCGCGACCGGTTATGGTGCGCAGGGGCCGTCCAGCGGTGCGCCGACGGCCGTCGAGCACGGCGGCATGGTCGAATGGATGGACGTGCCGCGTGCGACGCTGACCCCGCAAACCAAATCAGATGAGGAATCAGCAAAGCAATCCGGTCGCGCACTACCCAAACCCGAGCTGTTGCAGCCGACGCTCGACCCGGGCTTGCCCATATACAAGCCGCTCGGACACACCAAACTGTCGGGGCGTTTCAACGGTGCGGCATCGGATGTTTTGCCGAATCTGGCGCAACGTTGGTTCACTGCTTTTGCAAAGTACTATCCGCGCGTCCACCTGTCCTTATCGCCTCCTTATGCGGGCAGCCTGGGCGCGAAGGAATTGGTCAACGGAAACATTGATTTCGTGCTCGTGTCTCGGGAGCTGAAACCCGACGACATCACCGAATTCAAGGCGAATTTCGGTTACCCGCCCTTGAGCGTACCCATCTCGGGCGGCAGCTACCGGCATTTCGGCTTTCTCGATGCGGTAGCCTTTTTCGTCAACAAAGAAAACCCCATCGAGCACATCAGCTTCGATCAACTGGATGCCATATATTCCAGCACGCTCTTTCGCAGCGGTACTCAAATCACCACGTGGGGACAGTTGGGCGCAACCGGCGAATGGGCGGACAAACCCATCCATGCTTACGGCATTCAACCATGGAACGGTTTTGAGGAATTCGTGCGCCAGCATGTACTGAGTGTCAACGGAAAGCGCGGCGAGTGGCGCGACGGAATTCGCTACGAGAAACTGGTGTTCCCGCTCGCGCGAAATGTCGAGCAGGATCGCAATGCGATCGGATACTCCGGTATCGCGTATATCAACGCCCCGGTGAAAATGCTTGCGTTGTCCGAGCAGGCTTACGGGCCGTACATCTCGGCGAGTCACGAAAATGTGGCGCAGGCCTCGTACCCCCTGTCGCGATTGATCTATTTCAATGTCAATCGAACACCCGGCAAGGCGTTGAATCCAGTGCTCGCCGAATTCTTGCGCTTCGTGCTGAGCCAAGAGGGTCAACAAGTCGTGCGCGACCAAGCCATTTACCTGCCGCTGCGAGCCTCGCAAGTGGTTGCGGCGCGAGCGCTGTTCGAGCAATGAACTCTTCCGCAAATCATCTTGGCAACACCTTCCCTCATCCAACTCAATCAGGACAAGTCATGAAAGCCGTCGTTATGCTTCTTTCAGCCGTGATTCTCTCCGGATCCCTCAGTGCTGCGAACGGCGCACCGGCCGCAAACACCGTGACCCCCGATCCCAACCCTCCACAAAAGACCAAGAACTGGACACCGCCGGCAAAGAAAATCTACGCTCAGGCCCTGTCCGACGACATTATGACTGCCCATCCGGAATTGATCAGCGTTACATTCCACGGAGTTCCGCCCGGCCAACAGGACACGTACACCATGTTTGCCGGATCGTATCCTCACCGTATCGGCAATCCAGACGACCCCGACGATATTGATGTGATCACCAAGGGAATCACCATTGTCGATCCAAGATGGCATCGCGTTCATGATGCTCAGAAGAAATTCGTCGTACAGCTGCCGCTGCGCGACGCGACCGGCGACAATATCGGCTTGCTGGTGCTCGCTTACAAGAACGAGGACGGCAGCGGCAAGACCGAGAAGGATTTCTACCTCGCGGCGGTCGACTTGCGCGATGGATTGCAAAAGCGCGTCCCGGCCTATGCGAAATTGTATGAGCCCGCCAAGTAGATATTTATGAAAACACCCATCCCGACCCGTTCGTTTGCCCGTGCCATCGTGCTCAGCCTCACTGGTGTCCTGTGCACATTCGCGCTATCGAACATGTTCGCGCCCCCCGCCCACGCGTTGAAATACGCGGAGGTGGAACATCATCTGAAAGTCGATCCGGCCATCCCTGTTTGGACACCCGGCCCGGTGGACGTAATTCCCGAGGAGGAACTACGACTGGTCGGCGCGGACGTCATGGATGAGATATGCCTGGGCTGGGCGAAAATCTTCCGCGAGGCGTACCGGCATCTGAGCGTCACCCTTGATTTGCGCGCCTCCGGCGCCGGCGCACCTGGATTGATCAACGGCAGCGGTGATCTTGCGCCGATCGGGCGCGAAATGTTGCCGGCGGAAGAGAAAGCCTTCATCGAGAAGTTCGGGTATGAACCCACGCGCATCCGCGTCGCCACCGGCAGTGTCGGTTCTCTCGGCAAGACTGCGACCTCGATCGTCATGGTGGACAAGGAAAATCCAATCAAGGGACTTTCGTTGGCTCAACTCGATGCCATCTATTCCACAACCCGCAACCGCGGGCATGCCGACATAAAAACCTGGGGCGACCTGGGACTGGGCGGCGAATGGGCAGGCCGACCCATCCACAAGTACGGTTTGAAGTCGCCAAATGGCATCGAGTGGTTCTTCAAAATCAATGTACTGAATATGGGCGAATACAAGACCGATATCGAGTTCGTCAAAGGCAAGGGCTTCACGCACGCATTCAACGTGGCTGCGGAAGACATGGCAACGCATCCGGGGGGCATCACCTATGCGTTGCTTGCCAATGTCACCCCCAACGTGAAAGTCGTGCCGCTATCGGCCGAGGACGGGGGACCGTACATCACACCCGACTTGAAGAATGTCTATACCCATAAATACCCGCTCAGCCGTTATGTGTACATTTACGTCAACCGCAAACCGGGTGCGCAGCTGGAGCCGAAGATCAAGGAATTCCTGAAGATGGTGCTGAGCAGGCAGGGACAGGACGTCGTCGCAAAGGAAGGGGTGTACATTCCTTTGCAGCCTGAAGTCGTTGCGCAAGAATTGCGCAAGCTCGAGTGAACCGCCCCGTCATCCGCCTGTTTCGCGCAGACGACGGTAGCCGCGAGTGATGCGCGCCTCGCCGGTCGGACAGCCACCGAGACGCCGGCAGCTCAACTAACTGTCTTCAGAAAACGGGTCAAAAACCTTGATTCCCGGCCTTTGAAAATCCTTAACGTTACCCGTGGCGATCGTCAGATTATGGCGGCGCGCGATCGCGGCGATGTAGCTGTCTTCAACCGGCATCGGCTTGCCGGCGGTCTGTAGCTGGTATCGCTGGTCCGCCCACACGTGTGCAGCTGAGACGTTGAATCCAAGAATCCGACCGTGCATGGCCTCAATCAATTCCGTCAACCATTTCTGCAGAGCGGCGCGCTGCTTTCCGCGCTTGGTGCGCACCCAAAACGCCAATTGAGCGATGACGATTGAACTGGTGTAGCACTGGTGTTGATGCTTTTCGAGCCAAGTGATGACACGCGCGTCGCCGGCTTTTTTGGCGGGTTGGCTTAGGACATCCGAATCGAGCAGCCAGCTCACAGCTTGAGGCGCTTGGGAAACTCGCGGCGCCGGGGGGGAAGATCGTCCATCCTTACCGGGCAGGCCTTGAGCACGTTCAGCCAATCCGCATTTTTGGCGATACGCCGGAAAACCACGGCGTCTTCCTCGGGGTCGAACTCCGCTTGGAAATGATCGCCTGGACGAGCGGGTACGAGACTAGCTGGGAGCGTCAAGCGGCGCTTGGCATCGAGGGTAAGAATCATAAGTGGGATCATCCCACCAGGCTTACCGGCGGTCAAGCCGACTGATTGGTGGCTTTGAACAAAATCAGATCATGGCTTGGGCGCGCCGGCCGCGCTCAAGGCTTTGACGATTGCCCCGAGCTGACCCAGCGCCGCAGCGTCTTCGGCGCTGACGGGCGGATTCTTGCAGCGAGGATCGGTGCGCTGCAACGCTCCGCTCATTGCGCGCGTGATGGGAATCGGATCGCAGCCGTGATTGTTGTCGCACACCAGATCGAATTCCGCGTGGGCCTTGACGTGACAGGTGAAACAGTTGCCGCCGAAACGGTTGTTCACCTCTTGAAATCCCCGGGTACGGATCGCCGATCCATCGGCGGAAATAGTGAGATCAAAGAACTCCCAGTCGTGCGTCGTGGCATTGAAGCCCTGCTCGCGTTTCACCATCACCTCGTTGGGCACGAGCTGCAGCACGGAGCCGACAGGGTAGTTGCCTGTCGCTGCCTGCGCCACCTTGACCGTGCCGCTCAAATTACCCGCCAGGTTGTCGACATAAAAATGCCGTACGTGCGTCATCTGGGTGATGCACTTGAACGACTTGTCGCTGATGGGGAATGAGGCAGTTGCAAGTGGCGGTGCCGCCATGGCCGGACCGACGATCAACACGGCGATGGAAATGCACAATTTGAGAGTGCCGGACGCGGCCGACTGAAAGGTCATCATCGAATAACTCCTTCGAAAGCTGGCCGGGCGATTAAGATATCCCTTTGCTTGTCATTGAGGCTATTGAATTTGCTTGAGATTACTCCAAAAGCCAGAACGTTGCTCATGGCGCTCGCGCTGCTGCTCGCCCCAATGATCAATGGTGCGGGCTTGGCTGCTGAGGCGCCCGATGCGTTCGCGCATCCGCCGGAACTCGAGCCGGATGTGCGCTTCTGGATTCGCGTGTACACCGAAGTCACGACCGATCAAGGGCTGTTGCACGATGACTGGAATCTCGGACTGGTCTATGAAGTTCTGCGTTTCGACCCGGCGGATTCCCCAAGGCAGCGCGAGCGAATCGTCGCGCAGACCAAGGCGCGCTATGCAGAGTTGCTGCGGCGATTTGCCTCAGGCGCCACCGACAATCTGACGCCGCATGAGAGGCGCATCCTGCATGCATTCGGCGAGAAGCCGACGCCGGCGCAATTTCGCGAGGCCATCGAGCGCATTCGCTTTCAGCTCGGCCAGGCTGACCGCTTTCACGAAGGCCTGCTGCGCGCGCAAGCCTATGAGGCGAATATTTCGCGGGTTCTCGCCGATCGCGGTGTGCCGGCGGAGATCGGGGCGCTGCCGCACGTCGAATCGTCGTTCAACCCCGCCGCGTATTCTCGTGTCGGCGCTGCCGGCCTGTGGCAGTTCATGCCGGGGACCGCCAGGCGATACATGCGGGTGGACGGGTTGGTCGATCAGCGATTGGATCCGTACAGCGCGACCGAGGCTGCGGCGAATCTGATGCTTTACAACTATCGCCTTCTCGGCAGTTGGCCGTTGGCGGTTACCGCTTACAACCACGGCCCGGGCGGTTTGCGGCGCGCTCAGGAAGAGCTGGGCACCAGCAATATCGAGGTCATCGTAAAGCGCTATCAAGGCGCGACATTTGGATTTGCGTCTCGTAATTTCTACGTGGCGTTTCTGGCGGCGCTCGAGGTGGATCGTAATGCCGAGAAATATTTCGGTCCGCTGACACATCTTCCGGACGCGCCGAGCAGCGTGGTCACATTGCCCGACTACATTCCCGTCGATGCGCTCGCCAAGGCTTTCAAAGCCGATTTAGGCGCATTGCGAGTGTTAAACCCAGCCTTACGCCCCCCGATATGGAATAAGTCGCGCTTCGTGCCCCGCGGCTATGCGCTGCGCGTGCCGGGTACGCCGCAGCCTGCTGATATCGCCGCGGCCTGGGCGCGGCTGGCCCCGAGCGAACGCTACCTCGTGCAGAGAAATGACGGCCCGCACCGCGTACGCCGCGGCGAGACGTTGGCAAGCATTGCCGCCGCCGGCGGTGTTCCAGTGAACAGGCTGCTCGCGGCAAACGGTTGGAACGGCACGCGCGAATTGGTTCGGGGAGAAATCGTACGCATTCCGGTACCGGCGTCGCGCGCGGAGACTGCCGGCAGCGGCGCCGCGGTGCTCGCGGCTGCCGCAACCCCAACCGCTGCCGCAACCCCAACCGCTGCCGCAACCCCAACCGCTGCCGCAACAGCCCCGCCGCCGGCGGCTGTCGCGGAAGCATCCGCCGAAGCAGCGCTCGCCAGGCAGCCTCCGCCGCCGAAGGAACCGGTTTCGCAACGACAGGCGGAGAGTGCCGCGCTGCTGCCCGCGGCCTCACCCACCGGCAATGTCGATACCAACGACTACGGCGTCGGTCCCGGCAACACCGTGGTCGTGCAGGCGGCGGAGACCTTGGGCCACTTCGCTGATTGGACCAAAATCAGTTCGCAATCGCTGCGCACGCTGAACAAATTGCACAAAAATGCAATGGTCACGCTCGGGCATAAGATCAAGCTGGATCTGTCTCGCGTGAGCGCCGGGCAATTCGAAGCGGCGAGACGCGATTATCATCGACAGCTGCAGGAAACATTTTTCGCCACTCACCGAATCTCGGGCACCGAGAATTATGTGGTCAAGCGCGGTGAATCTCTGTGGATAATCGCGCAGCAGCGCCCGGAATTGCCGGTGTGGCTGGTGGCCGAATACAACCCCGATGTGGATTTCGGCGATGTTCGGCCCGGGACCACCATTGCCCTGCCGCGGGTCGAAGCCATCAATCGTCAGTGATGCCGCGCGAATGCAAGTAGCCGGCCAGGGTCGCACGCGTGTCGCTGGTGGCCTCGAAGTTCACGATGGAATCGTCCGTCGCGCGGACATTGAGCTCCAGCTTCGCGCTGGCCGCCATTTGCTTCAGCAATTCCGCCGTCAACTCGAAGTAGGCTGTCTGGCCCCAGGAAGCCACCGGCTGGTAAGCGCCTCTACCCAGCTGTGGGGCATCGATGGACGTGAGCACCCGCGCTCCGCTGTCGAGAATCAGCGTGAGTGCACCCGGAGAGCGGATATCGACGATGGCTCGATCATTGCCGGGCGCCAGATGCACCCACAATCCATATACAATCGTGCCGCTTCGATCCCATTCGACCGGTCCCAGGTAGGCAAAGCTGGCCTTCTTGCCCATGCTCAATAGATGCAGCCCGCTTTGATGAAGACTCGGCATCAGCTCGATCGGCTCCTTCAGGGATCCGATGGTTATGGCGGTCCGATCGTCCATGTACTCCACCGGTTTGATGGACGACGATGACGCGCACGCGCTCAGAAGCACAATGCCTAGACTTGCGGGAATCAATGACCGGCGCATATCCTGCAGTATACCGGGACGTGAGCTGCAGCCGATTATTGAGTTGCAGCTACCAGGTATACTTTTGGCAATGATCAAGCGATTCGGCCGTTATTCGGCGACAAGTCTCTGTATGTGTCTGGCCTTGGCGACGGGCGTCGGCTGGATGAGCCGCGCCTGGGCGGAGGATTCAAGTCTTGCCGATCGGGTAATCGTCCATAAGGCCGAGCACAAGCTATACCTGTACAACGGCGACCGCCTTTTGGGCGTTTACAAGGTAGCGCTGGGATTGAACCCTGTAGGACAGAAGGAAAAAGAACGCGACTTTAAAACCCCGGAGGGCCGCTATTTCCTCGCACGGCGCAATACCCGAAGCGATTACTTTCTGGCCATTCAAGTGTCCTACCCGAATAAACAGGACGAGCTGCGCGCGCATAAGAAGGGCTGGGCTCCCGGCGGCGCGATCATGATTCACGGTTTTCCAAACTCTCCGCACCATCCGTCGGCGTATTATGACGCGAACGACTGGACCGACGGCTGCATAGCCCTGTCGAACTCCGACATGGTCGAAGTATGGATGCGCACGCAGGACAATATTCCGATCGATATCTATCCCTGAAAATAGGTGCTGCGTGGAAGCCTCGATTTTATCGTCTGACATGGTCGATGCGCGGGTGGCCCCAAAGGGCAGCTTGGAGCACCTCTCGCAGCAGGAAATTGCCAAACTGCTGGATTCCGGTCAGGGCGGCCTCTACCCCTTGTTCAGAAAGTGCGCGCTCGCGGTGCTCAATTCAGGCAGCGCGATCGACGATGCGCGGCTGATATTCGAGAAGTACCGCGACTTCGATCTGCGCATCGTGCGCCAGGCCTGGGGCATCAAGCTCGAAATCAAGAACGCACCGGCGGCCGCATTTGTCGACGGCGTCATGATCAGGGGTCTCAAGGATCACTTGTTTGCCGTGCTTCGCGATGTGGTGTTCATCTCGAACGAAATCATGGAAAGCGGCCGCTACGACCTCAATTCGTCGGCCAGCATCACCAACGCGGTATTCCACATCCTGCGCAATGCGCGGGTCCTGGAGCTGCAGGTGCGGCCCAATCTCGTGGTCTGCTGGGGCGGGCATTCGATTCGTCGCTTCGAGTACGACTATACGAAAAAAGTCGGTTATGAGCTCGGGCTGCGCAGTTTGGATGTGTGCACCGGCTGCGGCCCCGGCGCCATGAAGGGACCCATGAAGGGAGCGACCATCGGTCACTCCAAACAGCGCATCACCGACGGGCGCTACCTAGGGATCACCGAACCCGGCATCATTGCCGCGGAACCGCCCAATCCCATCGTGAGCCAATTGGTCATCATGCCGGACATCGAAAAGCGCCTGGAAGCGTTCGTGCGCCTGGGTCACGGCATCGTGATTTTCCCGGGCGGCGCCGGAACCGCCGAAGAGATCCTGTACCTGCTCGGCATTTTGCTCGATCCCGCCAATCAGAAGCTGCCTTTCCCCGTCGTATTCACGGGACCGGCCGACAGCGCCGAGTACTTCGAACAGATTCACAACTTTGTCGGGGCAACCTTGGGGAGCGCCGCGCAGGCGCGCTACAAGGTCATCATCGACGATCCGGCCGGTGTGGCACGCGCAATGGTGCAAGGCATGGCGGAAGTACGTGATTATCGGCGCCAGGCGAGTGATTCATACGGATTCAATTGGCTGCTGAAGATTCCCCTGGAATTTCAGCGTCCATTCGAGGTCACGCATGCGTCCATGCGGGCATTGAGCTTATCGCTCGATCAGCCGGTGCACGAGCGCGCCGCCGATTTGCGGCGCGCCTTCTCGGGAATAGTCGCCGGCAACATCAAGGAGTACGGCGTCAACGCCATCGAACGTTACGGCCCCTACGAACTGGCCGGAGAGCCGGCGATCATGGAGCCGCTGGATAAATTGCTGCGCTCCTTCGTGGTCCAGGGCAGAATGAAATTTACGGGTGCCGAATACAAGCCCTGCTACCGACTCGTGGCATGACATCGGCCCTGCACATCCGCTATCGATTCGACCTGCCGGATGGCTCTCAGAAACACGTGGATTTGAAATTTGCGGCCGCGGACTTCCGGCTGACGAATCCGGCGCCGGCCAAGCCTCCGTTTTGGACCGAATTGAAGTTCAACCAATGCGCGAATTGCCCTTTGAGCACGGCCGAACACGCGCATTGTCCCGCCGCGCTGCACATGGCACCGGCTGTCGAGGCGCTCAAGGCGCTGGTTTCCTTCGACGTGGTAGGCGTGACCGTCACCCAGGCAGAACGCACGGTTCATGCGGACACCACGGCGCAACAGGCCATGAGCTCCGTGCTGGGATTGATCATGGCGACCTCGGGTTGCCCCTGGACCGATCGACTGCGTCCCATGGCGCGCTTTCACCTTCCCTTCGCGAGCGAAGCGGAAACCGTGTATCGAAGCGTGTGCATGTTCCTGCTGGCGCGCGAATTGGTGGGCGTGGGCGACACGCACGGTTTCGCGGGACTCAATGAACTGTATGAGAACCTTCACGTTGTGAATCGCGATATGTCACGCCGCCTGGGCGCGGCGACACGCACCGATCCCGCACGCAACGCAATGGCGCTCCTCGACTCTTACACGACACTATTGCCGGCCGCACTCGAGACCTCGCTGGAGGAGCTCAAGCCGCTGTTCGGTGCCTGGCGGGTGACCTAGGATTTCGTCCATTTAACTTACCGCGACGCATCGTGAGATGCGCATCCCAATGCGCGTCGCAATTGCAAGACAGTGCCGGCTGCGCGTGACACAGTTCCTGTCGAGGAGAGGGCCCGACACTTACTGTCGTTCCCATCGACAGAGGCATACGAGATGAGCGACGTTAAGAATCCAACTCGATACACCGGAGTGGACCGCAGGGCCCCCCGCGCTGACTCGACCGTTGTCAAAACCGGCGGGCGCCACTCGGCGATCACCAACAGCCTTTACAATTGGCACAGTTACAAGAACTGGGCCGAAAAGGCTCGCGGTAATTTCGACGAGAAAAAATAAGCGGAAGTTACGCCGCTCGGCTGCCTGATCAAGCAGGCACGGGCAATGGATTGATGCCTTCAATGGGATGCGCCGCACCTTCCTTGGCTTTCAGCCAAGCCAACATCGGCTGCCAATCCTCTAGATCCTGCTCCACCAAATAGCGTTTCATTTCGTGAACGCCAAGGCCCTGTTCAGCGGCGCGCACGTAGTTTTGCGAGTCCCGCAGCGTGGCAATTACGGGGATGCGCAAGGTCTCGAGAAACCTCATCAGTGACTGATAGATCACGGTATTGCGCTTGACGCGATTGGCAACCACGCCGATGCGATATTCATCGCGCCGCACTTTGGCTATCAGCAGCAAGTCGGCGATGCATTTTGAGCAGGCGTGGATATCGATGTCGGAGGGCAGCACCGGCACGATGATGGCGTCGGCATTCTTGGTCATATCGGGCATTTCTTGCGCGGGCACCGCGGCCGGCGTGTCGACGATGACATGCGCGGCATCCGCCGGAATGCGCATCTGCCAGGCGCGGGTCATGCGCGTATTGCGCTCGAATGCGGCAATGCCGTGAATGAACGGCTGATCGGGCTTGCGCTTTTTCAGCCAGCGGCTGCTGGAGGCCTGGGGGTCGTTATCCTGCAGCACCGGACGGTCACCCTGGCTCGCGAAATAGCTGGCGAGATTGGTGGCTATCGTCGTTTTGCCCGAACCCCCTTTGGGATTCAAGACGAGAATGCGCTGCATGTCCGTAGAGCCTACGCAGCCGCAAGCACCATGGCAAGCCGATTGGGGTGGCGGGGTTGTGATGCCACTCACGGTTAGCCGCGAGGCATGTACCTAGACTGATGCGGATGGAATGGATGCTACAGGTGGCTGACGAAGTCGATGATGCCTTGAGTGCAGTGCGGCTGTTTGCGCTGGGCTGGGGCGAGGAAGTCGGTGTTCTGCTTGCCGGCAGCGCTGCGGCATGCGCGCTGTGGGCAGTGCTGCGGAGCATCGCCTAGAATACTCAGATCCGCACCTGAGGCTCGGCACGGCGAAATCCATTATGATGCCCGCCATGACCTCCAAACATGCTGCCTGCTTCAGTCTCCTCGTCGTTCTCGCGATCACCGCGGCCTGCAGCGGCAAGTCCGGGGCGCCATCCTCGAGCGCCGCGGCGCCGGCCGCCAATGCGGTAACCTCGTTGCAGACGGTCACGCTAAAGCCCGGCGCCGGGGCGACCGTCGGGGGCGGACAGATTGCGGTCGTCCAATACACCGGCTGGCTGTATGAGGCCGCTGCGGCGGACCATAAGGGCAAGCAGTTCGACAGCTCACGCAACGCCGGGCAGCCCTTCAAGTTCCCCGTGGGAACCGGCTCAGTCATCAAGGGATGGGATCAGGGCGTGGCCGGCATGCAGGTTGGAGAGAGTCGTCGGCTCGTTATTCCCCCGGATCTCGCCTACGGTGACAGCGGTGCGGGCGGCGTCATTCCGCCGGGCGCCACGTTGGTGTTCGACGTGGAACTCGTCGGTATCGAATAGGCAGTTTGAAGCGGCCGAGCTGCCTCAGCCGCTCCCAAAGGCCAAGCTCAAATCAGTTGACGTATTCCTTGAGCGTCTTCAATGCGGCAATGCGCACTTTCTTGCTGGCCGGCTTCGCCTTGAACATCATTTTTTCGCCGTTGAACGGATTGACACCCTCGCGCGCCTTGGTGGCGGGCTT
>Ga0210406_10001842_pt1 | contig 24982 bp, 14 predicted proteins | sample IncBWC30MmetaG_FD_155454 | JGI IMG/M metagenome (GOLD analysis project Ga0210406, IMG submission 155454) | Forest soil microbial communities from Barre Woods Harvard Forest LTER site, Petersham, Massachusetts, United States - Inc-BW-C-30-M | ecosystem: Environmental > Terrestrial > Soil >...
TTCGTCAATGATCAAAACAACGGTTTCCCCGTCGCGGTAGCGTTCGAGGAGCCAGTGATTGAGCTTGAGAAGTTGCTGGCTCTTGGATTTGGACTCGCACGGGATATCGAATTCGGCGAGGATGAAATCGAAGAGCTGACTGGAGTTCATCCTGGAGTTGAAAAGGAAAGCGGTACGCGCACTGCGGTGGCGCAACCAGTCCAAGAGTCGATTGACCAGCGTAGTCTTGCCGGTGCCTACTTCACCGGTTAGCGTAATAAAGCCTTTGCGGGTCTGGATGCCGTACATCAAACCGGTCAGTGCTTCCTCGATCTCCTTCGTAAGATAGAGAAAGCGAGGATCGGGATTAACATTGAACGGATTTTCTTTCAGACCGTAGAAGCTTTTGTACATTTGGCGTTATCTCTAGCCCCAGATCTTGATCAGGCACTTCCCTAAAACTCGTTTACATAAATTAACGCAAAACAAACGGCCTGGTATGCCACTGTAAATTCACGGTTATGATATTCTGAGTATAACTGGTATCACACCCCGGACCCGAGCATACAGTTGGATTCGTCTGTTGAATTTGCGCGGTGTAAGCAACCCCGAAATTCATATTCCGGCCGATCGGCCGATCGAATCCACCGCCGACATAGAAGGTATTGTAGTCGTTCCCCTGAATGCCGACTTGGTTTGCCAGCGGACGATTCTTCGCAAAACCAAAATTGGCATGGACACCCCAAAGTCGTGTGACGCGAGTGTTCGCCGAAGCATTGATTTGATCCGTGTTCGAGCCAATCAAGACGCCGCTTCCTCCACCGAGGGCATGAAAGTAACCAACGGAAGCGCTTCCGTTCTGAAACATGCTTGTCAGCGTTACACCGCCGTTACCCGCCACAGTTTGCGATGCGTTCCCGACAGGAATGCGGTAATTCGTGATCTCCGGGCCGCCGAACAGCTGCAATGCCAGGCGCTTAGTTACTTTGCGGGAAAACGTCAGGTTGACCACTTGGTCTCCGATGGCTTGCGGTTGGGATTGATAGTGGAACGCATTGAACCGATAGTAGACCCCGATGGAATCTTCTTTCGTCAGCTGATAGTTATAGCCGATATTGCCTGTGTAAGAGTTCGAGTCCACATTTCCTGCTTCGGTAAAGCGCAGGAGTCCGTACGAACCTCCCACGGTGATGGAACCGCGCCGGCTGGTTTGGTAGGTAAGCTGGGTAACGATCGAATTGTTGTACTGTGGTCCCACCGCGGCATAGATGCTCTGATCCGGCAGCACTGTGCCTCCGATACCAGGAACAGTCGGCCCGAGCGGTCCACCAATACCAGGGATTCCCAAACCTGTGCCCCCTCCAAATCCGAACTGAGACTGGGGCAAATATGCGAATTGATCGAGAATCTGCATCTGCCAGCGCCGCCATGTGAAGGTCTGGCTGAGGGCCAACTGCTGATACCAACCATTCTTTTGCCCGGGCTGACTCGTAACAAAACCCCCGGCGGAGTAGTTGAGCGCCAGACTAGAGCCGCTCCCCTGCTGCAATAAACTCAGATTTCCGCCGAAGAAATTATAGGCGTACCAGTTGCCAGAATTGGCGCCGCCCGTCGGCTGATCCTGAATGGAACTCGAGTATTGGAATCCGGGAACCCAGTAACTATGCCGGTATACGGGAGTGCCGACTGTTGGTGACTGCAGACCGGTGACCGGCATGGTGTCCGGGTTCCACTTATCAAGTTGGTCGCGCGTGGCATCCTGACCTTCATCGAGCCCGGGGATGCCGCGTCCGGCCGGTTTCGGCTGTTCCGGCGGGACTGGTTCCTGTGCGGTCAGAGCCTTTGCGCTGAAGACGAGGGCCAGCGCCAACAGCGTGATTTTCCAACTTCGCATTTTTGGATTCATGGTTGACATGACTTTAAGGCACCACAATCACATCACCGGGTTGCAACATAATGTTGTCTTCCGCTTTTTTCCCCGCGACGACTTCCTTGTAATTGAAGGGGAGCTTGACCTGCTTCCCATCCACTTGGCGAAGCACATAAATACTCTTGACTCTCGCAAACTGCGTGAATCCACCGCCGCTCGTAAGGGCTTGCAATACCGTCATGTTCGGTAACAGGGGCATTGCGCCGGGGCGCGCCACTTCGCCGGTCACGTAGACCCGCCGGCTGTTGATTTCCATCACCGTGACGGTAACTTGCGGATTGTTGATGTATTTTTCAAAGCCTTTGCTGATGTTAATGGCCAGCTCGCGAGCGGACAGACCAGTGGCTTGCACATCATTCAGCAGGGGCAAGGAGATTTTGCCATCCGGGCGCACGGGGATGGTTCTGGATATGTCCGGTTCCTTCCAAACATCGATTCGCAAAATGTCCTGCGGCCCGATCTTGTAATCCGGATCAACAGGCGGTGCGGACGGCGCGGATTTCGCGGTTGTGTCCGCCTTCTGCGCGGGATTCTCCTGAGCCAAGGCGAATGATGCACAGAGCAGCAAACACGTTAATGACAGACGGAAACGCGAGCTCATGAACCCCCCTCAGCTTTCATGCTTATCATTGGAAACACCAATCTGCTTAATCTTGTATAGCAAGGATTTGTAGCTAATCTGCAGGTCGCGAGCAGCGTGCTTGCGGTTCCAATGGGTACGCTCCAAAGCCTTCAATATCAACTCGCGCTCGGCTTTCTTGGAGGCAGCCCGCGCTGCTACCTTCAACGAAGAGCCTGCACTCGGCGAGACGGCCTTGGACAGTCCGGAACCGGAAGCTCTCAGTTCGTCAAGCGCGGTCTGAAAATCGCCAAACAGCACGGATCGGCGGGCAAAATTCTCAAGTTCGCGAATATTGCCCGGCCAATGGTATGCGGACAACGCCTGGACAACCTTTTCATTCAAAAGCGGCAAATCCTTTTTCAAGGCTTTCGAGTACTTGTTGAGAAAATGCTCAGTCAAGATCTGAATGTCTTCCAGGCGCTCTCGAAGAGGGGGAATTCGCACTGACACCCCATTGAGGCGGAAATACAGTTCACGGCGAAAGCGGCTTAGTTCGACTTCCGATTCCAGGCTGGAAGTGGCCGAAGAAACAAGGCGTCCTTGTCGTTCAGGACCCGAATCATTGTCATCAACGTCGGGAAGCAAGGAAAGTAATGCGCGCTGGGCCGTTGAATCCAATTCCTGGACGTTGTCCAGATAGAGAGTGCCGCACGGATTCGTTGAACCGCTATTCTCACTCAAGCGAGGACTGCGGCGGGGAAGCATGTTGGGTTCGAAAGAGGCGCAATTGAATTTCTGAAATCGCATTTCATTATTAGCGGACAACCTGTGAATCAGCTTTGCGTAGGCGTCTTTGCCTGCGCCGCTTTCTCCGATGAGAAGAACGGGAATGTCCGTCCGAGCTATCTCGATGACCATTTCATTCAAAGCGTGTACTGTCGGGCCGAGACCATAAGCAAATTGGTCGCCTGTGGGATTGGGTGCCTGGAGGGTCTCGGTGCTTTGGCGGTCCATGTTTTCTGTCACTCGCGCTCTGGGTTCCGGGAGACTTTCCCGAACTAAACGCCGAGGTCTGACCTATGTAGAGTGCAACTTGGCTGCCAGCCTGGAACTGGAACAGGACAAAGCATATCTCGCTAAGATGCTTGTTTTCAAAATGTTATGAGTCGAATGGAGACGGACTAGCTAGCAGAGATTGATCGGTGTCCTCTGATTCTTCCACAATGTGGCAAATTGTTATCCCTTGGCCCCTCCCAAGGGAAGATGGCTGGGTTGCGCGGTGCCACCATTTTGTTATCCATGTCACATATTCTAGATGAGTTATCTCGGGTTAGATCTGAATTGGCCCTAGTTCCCCTGCACGACGCCAAAAGGCTTACTAAACGTGACAAGACGTTTCCCAAGAGCTGCTCCCTCACTATGCTTGTTCAGAATGATTGGTGACATTCTTCATGATGCCCTTTCAGAAGATTTTGCCCTGAACAGAGCCGCGTTCGTCTACTCTAAGCTTTAAGGACGGCCGCTTCCCCGCTTGGCCGAAAGCTCCGAAATCACTCGTTGCCGATAACACCTCGGGGGGATTTCGAATGATTTTAGCCATGTCGACAGTTCATCGAGATACAAAGAAGCTTACGTGCGTGGCCGTGATTGCCACGGTCTTATTGCTGACTGTTGGAACTCTTATGGGTTGTGCCGGAGGGTCGGGCAGCAGCAGCGCGGACACGACTCCGCCAGCCGCGCCCGCCAGTCTGACAGCCACGGCCGCTTCCGGTACGCAGATTAATTTGTCCTGGGCCGCATCGACCGATAACGTCGGAGTGACTGGCTACAAGGTCGAACGCTGCCAGGGAGGCGGCTGCTCGAACTTCGCTCAGATTGCCACGCCTACTGCGACCTCGTTCAACGACAGCGGTCTTTCGGTTTCGACAGCTTACAGCTATCGCGTACGGGCCACCGATGCTGCAGGAAACCTCAGTGGTTATTCAAACACAGCATCTGCTACTACCCAGGGCGATACAGTTTCGCCGTCCGCGCCGACAAATCTGACTGCCACGGCCGCTTCCGGTACACAGATTAATTTGTCCTGGACCGCATCGACCGACAACGTCGGAGTGACTGGTTACAAGGTCGAACGCTGCCAGGGAGGCGGCTGCTTGAGCTTCGCGCAAATTGGCGCACCAACCGGCACCACTTTCGGCGACAGCGGCCTGCTGGCTTCGACCACATATAGCTATCGCGTACGGGCCACGGATGCCGCCGGCAACCTGAGTGGCTACTCGAACACAGCAACCGCGACGACGCCCAGTTCGACAGTCAGTGTTTCGCTCAGCCCTAAACACGCTGGCGTCACTACTTCTCAAAAGCAGCAGTTCACGGCGGCGGTGACTGATCCACAGAATGGCGGGGTGAGCTGGTCGGTGGATGGAGTCAACGGTGGGAATTCAACGGTTGGCGGGGTCTCCACAACTGGCCTTTTTACTCCTGGCTCGCAGATTGGATTACACAGCGTCGCCGCTACCAGTAACTCCAATCCTTCTGTGAGCGCTTCGGCTTCCATTGCGGTGACCGATCTCAAAGGCGTGTTCACCTATCACAACGATCCCGCCCGCACCGGTCAGAACCTGCAGGAATATGCCTTGACCACGGCCACCGTGAACTCCTCAACGTTCGGTGTTCTATTTTCCTGCCCTGTGGATGGCTACGTTTATGCCCAGCCTCTCTACACCGCCAATTTCATGATCGGCGGACAGACGCGCAACGTGGTCTTCGTCGCCACGGAGCACGATAGCGTCTATGCTTTTGATGCCGATTCTTCTTCGTGTCTACAGTTGTGGAAGACCAGTTTCCTTTCATCCGGTGTTACCACGGTTCCACCGGTAGACACTGGCGAGGCTGGGGATCTGATTCCGGAAATCGGCATCACTTCCACGCCGGTTATCGACTCTTCGACGAACACCATCTTCGTCGTTGCGAAGACCAAGGAGACCGTAGGCTCGGGGTGCTCCTCGGGCAGTCCCTGCTACGTCCATCGGCTGCATGCTTTGGATTTGGCGACCGGAACGGAAAAATTCGGTGGGCCTGCGGTAATTTCCGCGCCCAACTTCGTGCCCTTGTTCCATTTGCAGCGACCCGCACTGCTGCTCAACAACAGCACGCTCTACATTGGCTTTGGATCACACGGGGACAACAACACCTGGGAGGGATGGCTGATGGCGTACACCTTCAACTCCTCGACGCTTACACAGAGTTGGGTCTGGCATTCCACCGATCCCACAAACGAAGGCGCCCTCTGGGGTTCGGGGAACGGTCCGGCCCTGGATGCCAACGGAAACATCTACGTGGAAACGGGCAATGGCGTTTTTGACGGAACCAGCAATTTCTCCGATTCGGTGGTCAAACTCAGTCCGGCGGGAGCGGTGCTTGATTACTTCACGCCGTTCGATCAGGATGTTATGCAAGGCAACGACATTGATTTGGGCTCTTCTGGTCCCATCATTCTCCCCAATTCGGCGGGCACAACAGGCCATCCCCCGTTGATCGCTACTGGGAAGGTGGGCGTGGTTTATCTTCTGGATCAGACAAACCTGGGGAAGTACAAGTCAGGGGCCAATCAGGATCTGGGGGAAGTGGCGGTAGGGTTCAATACTACGGATATTACCGGCGGGTTCTTCGGGCAGCCTGCTTACTGGAACGGAAACGTCTACACTGTCATGGTGGGGGATTCGTTGCGGCAATTTTCGGTTGGCAATGGAACCATCTCGACGGTTTCGAGTTCCCACTCCAACAACGCGTTTTCGTTCCGCGGAGCGACGCCTGCCGTATCCGCCAACGGCACAGCGAACGGTATTGTCTGGGTGGCGGACATCACCGCCTACCAGAGCGGTGGCGCCGTGATCCTGGACGCTTACGACGCCACCAACGTTTCCAACCCACTCTACAGCAGCCCGGCCAGCGGCACGGGTGCGGCGGCGACGGCCGCCAAATTTACGGTCCCCACCGTGGCCAACGGCAAGGTCTATGTCGGGGGGCAATACGCGTTCACTGTATTTGGTTTGCTTCCGAACTAACGCGAGGCAGCAGCTGTAGAGACAGCGCGCGATCAGGGAGTTTGCCAAATCACTTTTTTGTCTTTGTCTAGCAGAACGATGGATGCGCCCGAAATTCCAGACTTGTGACTCGGCGCTTTTTCAGCCGGCGCGGCGCCCACGATCGTTGAAAATCCCTTCGCATCCTGGAGAGTGAAACTCGGCCCATGCTCGCTGAAGGCAATTCTCGCTTCGCCGTTTCCCTCGGCAGCAATCATCGAAATGTCCGGATTCCCGGAATCCACGCTCAAATTAAGACCGCTCTTGGGGCCACCAAAGAGGTGCAGGTCGCTTGAATCGGTGCTTACGACGAGCCGGATCATCGGCTGGGCATTAACGTTTCCCAAGGTCAATTCCGAGCCTTTGCCGATGGTGCTCATCCAGCCCCGGACATTTCCTTGCGCGTCTTTCAGGACAAATTTCTGCGCTTCCACGGTCCGGGGCGTGGGCGCCGCCTGGCCGGTCAAGAGAATAAAGGAGACGGCAGCCAAGGCTGCAGCACTTATCCATTTGAGCCGGCGATTCTGCTTCTCCAGTCGGCTTAAGCGTTCCAGAACGGCGTTCAACTCTTGCGGTTCAGGTACCATGGGTGGTGCCTCCAGGAGGTTCTCGGGCAGTGAGGCATGTATTGTGCCACGCTGGATCTCCACGGCCCGGGGATTTTGGCGAGAGAATTACGAGCGCTTTATAGCCCGTCCGGCTTGGCCGGGGGTTTGTTCCCCGCCGGTGGTGGGCCCTGGCGGTGAAAGTAATTTTCATTCAGGGTCGAAACCGCGGACTCCTCGATCGACTGTGTTTCCTCCTGAAGGCGTTGGGAACGCAGGATTCCCTTGATTTCTTCGCGGGTTTGCTCCAGGGTCAGCGTCTCTTTGGCTTTGATTTTGTAAATAAAATACCCATTGATAGCCTCAATTACCGGCGAGACCTCGCCAGGCTTCAGGTCCATGACGGACACCTGGTCCCGCGGCAACGAAATCCGCCGGATTTTGCCCAGGCTGGGATTGGGGGCGGCTTTGATTCCCGCGGTTTGATACGCTTCCGCCTGCAGCTTACTGAAATCCTCTCCGGCAACCGCGCGCTTGCGCAATTTTTCGGCCTCCGCCTTCATGGCTTCCTCACTGTGCCTCAATTGATCGCGTTTTTCCACTTCCGTTGGAGTTTTGTCGGCGGGGCCGGGCCAGTCTTGCGACTTGAGGACGTAAATCCTTTCCATTTCCGCTTGTTCAAAAGACGGAAGATTGCCGTGGTAGTAATTCTCGATGTCCGCATCGGAAGTTTTCGACGCCTCGATTTGCAGCTCTTTCTTCAGTTCCCTGGTCAAAACTTCGATCCGGGCAATCCTCATTTGCTGTTCAAACTTGTTTCCCTTGTCCAGTCCCATCTGCTCCGCCTTGTGGGCCATGACGAGCGCGTTGGCATAGGTTAGAGCAAACTCGCGCCGCGCTCGCGGCCTCATACTGGGCTGCACCGCGTCAATTATTTTTTCGAACTCCGCCCGGGTGATCACCGTTGTGCAATTTGCATCAGGTGTTTTGTCGGTTCGGGGATTCTCACAGAGACCCACAATGGTGACTACCGGCGCGCCCGGTGGAACAACTGAGTTTTCCGGTGGTTGATTCTGGGCGCTTGGGGCGACTATCGTACTTGCGCCAGATGCCGGGGAGGGTTCCTGCGCCCACAACTGTCGGTGCCACGGGGAACCTGGATGGAGAACCGCCAGCAAAAAACAAAACAAACCGCGCTGAGTCACTTTAGATAAATTCTCTCCATTCAACATTGTCAGTGTCCTCCGGCAAGGACTTGGCGTGGCCTCGGCTATTTCTGGTGGTAAATTAGCACGCTTTGCTCGCATTCGGTCTAAAGGCAGCAGCCGGTTGAAGCACTCCGCCTTGAACCGTCATTGGTTGGTCCGGAAACTATTCCGAACGATGCAAACGTTATGGGCTCTGCTAGCTTGAGTTGGTCGTCACCATGCAAACAAATCCAACGTCACGAACCCGTACCCAAGGACTATGGCGCCGGGGCGAACGATACCATAATGACTCCAGTGCTGTTTGTGCCGTCGGAGATGGTTGTCATACCGACATTACCGGCTGGAGAAACAGGAGATTGGCTGCTTACGAAGATCCCTGCTCCCCCTAGCGCCGCGTCCGTAAGTATCTGAACTGCCCCCGTTCCGGAGGCCAAATGGCCGAACGACCAGACCCCCTGCAAGACCAACGCTCCGGTGGCAACGGTCGTAAGGGATGTGGTAGCGGAAGTATTTCCGGCCGGCACGGCGTTGGTTGTGAACGCGTCCGGCTGGGCGGACTGTTTTACGTTATACCAAGACGCAGCCTGCGAAATGAGAAAGTGATTGCTGCCCGCTGTAACGACCACGTTATGGGCACCGCTGGATGGATTAAGCAGATAGTACACGTATTGCCAGTTATTGGATGGCGCTTGGACTTTAGCCGCGAGCGTCATCGCGGTCCCGCCATAGGTGACCGATGTAATGTTATCCGCAGAGGTATCGCCAATGAGGTTGACCACGAGCAGTCGGTTGGAACCGGTTCCGACGGTGAAAGAATAAGTCAATGACGCTGTTGTCCCACCGTTGTTTCCGCCATCAACCGAATTGTCGTAGGTTATTCCTGCAGTTCCATTGGAAGCGAGGGAGAAAGAGGCCATAATGCTCGAGGCGGCGAACTGCCCTCCCCAAGTGTTAGTCATAGACACCGGGAAAGCCTGCGTCACGGGACTCGGGACACTCGAAAACATTCCCAGACTCTGCAAGGCCGCATCCACAACCAACTGCGATGAACCGTGACCGGGAAGAATCTGCAACGGAGCCCACATAGATTCCGTAACTATGGCGCCATTGGAGCTTGCCGCCAGGGATGTGGTTAAGCCAGTTACGCCCGCAGCTGATGTATTAGTTGAGGATGCTGCAGGCTGTCCGGATTGGTTCACATTGAGCCAGGACGAGGCCTCTGACATGAGCATATGGGAGCTAGCTGCTGTTATGACAACGTTGCTTGTTCCCGAAGCCGGAGCCAAGAGGTAGTAGAGATAGTGCCACCTGTCACCGGGCGTCTGTACCTTCGTAACCCGGGTCATGGATACTCCGGCGTATGTGACGGATGAGATGTCGTCTACCGACGTATCTCCAATTACGCTGACAAGCAGTAACCGGTTGGCATTCGCTCCAACTGTGAAGGAATAGGTGAGAGAGGTTGTGGTTCCACCATTATTGCCACCATCGATTGCGTTGTCGAAGTAAGCCGGAATGCTCGCCGTGACCACCGCCGAGTATGGGCCATAGAACCCATTGGCGTCTTGGGCTCTTACGCGATAGTTATAAGTCGTACCCGCCACAAAGGAAGTGTCGGTGTAAGACGTACTTGGAGCAGTCGCAATCTGGGAAAAATTGGAGCAACCAAGTCCGGCACATCTCTCGATCGAATATTGACTAATCGATCCGCCCGTTTCTGCGGATGCGTTCCATGTCAACCGCCCACTGGGAGACGCGTTAAAACTGGAAACCACCTGCGGGATGATCGGACTGAACGTCAGAGTATTGGAATAATTGCTGAAAGTTCCCGCGGTATTTTGCGCGCGGACTCTATAGCTATAGATCGTTCCCGCAGCAATAGTCGTATCCGTGTAGCTCAGGGACGAACTGGGAACGCTGGCGATCTGGCTGAAGCTCGTGCAGCCCAAACCTGCGCATCTTTCCACATCGTAATTGGCGATGATGCCGCCCGTGGACGCGGTCCATGACAGACTGGTTTGTGTGGGTCTGGGGGAGATCGCTGCCGTGATGGTCTGCCAGAAGTCGCCGTTCGCAGCAGTGAAGTTAGAGTTGTAGCTGCCCACGCTGGCGGCCGTTTGCGTTTCAGCGCTGAAGTTGTTCCCGGTGGACGCCGCTTGTGATGTGAATCCCGGTCCTGCCGTATAAGTATTATTTCCGAAGCCCTTCACAATCCCCACGATCAAATCGTTCGGCTGAGACGTCGTCAATGGACTGCCGGCGATATATTTGGTAACCGTTCCATTGTCGCCCGTAATCGGACTGTAGGTATCGATCGGGGAGTAGATATTGTCTCCCGACAACGCGGCAATCGATAACACCAGTGGCTCAGTCTGGCTCAGCGTCACAGTGATGGTGTGGTTTGTACCGGTAGTGGCATTCGGGACATAGAAGAACTCGCCTTCCATGGGGAAAATGGCCGTTCCAACTTTGTAAGCCGGTCCAGCCAGGGGCAGCCACGTGTTGCCGTAGCTGTCGGTAATTGTAAACACTGTGGCGTTATGGCACCCCGCAAACACTAGGAGAAGATCTGCTCCGGTGCTATTGAAAGGTGCAGTTGTAAATGAAGTGCCCGCGGTCGCATTGTAGTATTGCTGACCAGCTACGTAGGTCGGGGCAGTGGTTCCCGCCAGAGCCCCTGCAAAGTTGCCTGGGGGCGTAACCACTACCACCTGACTCGAATACGTGTACCCGTTCGTGAGGCTGCCGCTCTGCGCGCTCACCGTCACAGTGACGGTCACCGCGCCCGCACTGCTTACGGGTGTTGTCGCCGTGATCGTCGTGCCGTTCACCACCACCACGTTCGTCGCAGCTGCGCTTCCGAACGTTACCGTCGCGCCCGCAAGAAAGTTCGTGCCAGTGATGGTCACCGACGCGCCGCCTGCCGTCGGTCCCGTGTTGGGATTCACATTAGTCACGGTCGGTGGCGCTATGTAAGTAAATCCGCTGGCCAAACTGCCACTCAGGCCGCTGGTGTTGGTCACCGTCACGGCCACCGGCCCAGCGCTTCCCGCAGGCGTGGTCGCAGTGATCGTCGTCGCATTCACCACCACCACGTTCGTTGCTGTCGAACTACCGAACGTCACCGTCGCGCCCGACACAAAGCTTGTTCCCGTGATCGTTACCGACGTTCCGCCCGCTAGACCTCCGTTACTCGGGGTAATGCTGCTTACCGTCGGCGGCGCTATGTAGGTAAACCCGTTCGCCAGGCTGCCGTTCTGGCCACCGGGGTTGGTCGACGTCACTGTCGCCGCACCAGTGCTTCCCGCAGGTGTCGTCGCCGTGATCGTCGTCGCGTTCACCACCACCACGTTCGTCGCCGAACCACTGCCGAAAGTCACCGTCGCACCCGTAGCAAAGTTCGTACCGGTAATCGTCACCGACGTTCCACCGGCCGTCGACCCCGTATTCGGACTTACACTACCGACCGTCGGCGTCGGGCCAGACGAGAACGTGGCCATCTGCATCACCCATGGCCCCGATCCCGTCAGCGTCGCCGTCGCACTGTTGCTCCCCGCCCCCGTCACGATCTTGTCTTCCGCCAAATCCCCATCCGGCACCGTGATAATCCGCGACGTAAAGCCGCTCCCGGCCGCCCCCGTCGACGTCGACACGTAATCCGCCCCAAAGATCAACTCATTCGCGCTCGTCGTCGTCGCCGCTCCGCTGCTCGCCGACGCGCTGTTCCCGCTCGCTCCGGCCTTCACATCCAGCGTCGTCACTCCCCGGTACTCCAATATCCGCACGTCCGGATATGCAGCCGCCTGGTTGAACGTCACCGTGACCGTGTTGCCCCCGCCCGCGATATTCGCCGCGTAGTAGATCGACTGCTGCAACCCAGTCCCCGCCGTCGGCCCTACCGCCAGCACGTAGTTATTCCCTGCGCTATCTTTCACTGACTGCACCGTCGAAGTCGTGTCGTTCCACCCCACCACGACGATGTTCAAATCTCCCGCCGTCTGCGCCGCCGGATACGTCACCGGCACGCTCGCCGTCGGCGTCTGCGGCGTCGCTGCCGCCACCTGTCCAAACGCAATGGCGATCGAACCCGTATAGGTGAACCCGTTCGCCAGACTCCCGCTCTGTCCGCCCACGGTCACCGTAACCGTTACCCCTCCGGCGGCGGACGCCGGCGTCGTCGCCGTGATCGTCGTACTATTCACCACCACCACGTTCGTCGCCGATCCGTTCCCAAACTTCACTGTCGCTCCGGAAGCAAAGTTCGTACCCGTGATCGTCACCGCCGTACCACCCGCTACCGGCCCGCTGTTCGGGCTTACGCTGCTCACCGTTGGCGTAACCACATACGTGTACCCGTTCGTCAGGCTCCCGCTCTGCCCACTGACCGTCACCGTCACGGTCACCGCACCCGCGGTCCCCGCAGGCGTCGTCGCCGTGATCGTCGTACCGTTCACCACCACCACGTTCGTCGCTGCTGCTGCTCCGAACGTCACCGTCGCTCCGGCTGCAAAGTTCGTGCCCGTGATCGTCACCGACGTACCGCCCAACGTCGAACCACTGTTGGGGGAAACACTACTCACCGTCGGCACGCCTATATAGGTGTACCCGTTTGTCAGGCTCCCGCTTTGCCCGCTTACCGTCACCGTCACGCTCACCGCGCCTGCGCTGCCTGCCGGGGTCGTCGCCGTGATGCTCGTACTGTTGACCACCACCACGTTCGTCGCCGCCGCACTTCCGAACGTCACCGTCGCTCCCGTGGCGAAGTTCGTCCCGGTGATCGTCACCGACGTACCGCCAGCCACCGGCCCACTGTTCGGACTGACGCTGCTCACCGTCGGCGTAACCACATACGTGTACCCGTTCGCCAGGCTCCCGCTCTGCCCACTCACCGTCACCGTCACGGTCACCGCGCCAAGTGCACCCGCCGGCGCTGTTGCCGTGATCGTCGTGCTGTTCACCACCGCTACGTTCGTCGCTGCCACACTCCCGAACTTCACCGTCGCGCCAGAGACAAAGTTCGTCCCGGTAATCGTCACCGGCGTACCGCCCGCTGTCGATCCCGTGTTCGGACTCACGCTGCTCACCGTCGGAGTCGCCACGTAAGTAAATCCGCTGGCCAAGCTCCCACTCTGCCCGCCAGGGTTGGTCACCATCACGATCACCGTGCCTGCGGCTCCCGCCGGAGACGTTGCAGTAATCGTCGTACTGTTCACCAGCACCACGTTGGTCGCCGAGGTGTTCCCGAACGTCACCGTCGCGCCAGAAACAAAATCGATCCCGCTGATCGTCACGGACGTCCCACCGGCAATGGTTCCGCTGTTCGGAGAGATGCTGCTTAGGAATGGAACTTGGCTGACCGTGGCGGACTTGAACGTGACGACCTGGTCGACCCACGCTCCCGAGGATTTCAGGGGTGCCCACGAATGATAGCTACCGGGCACGTTGACCAAGCGGTCTGCCGCCAGGCCTGAATCTGGCGAGGTGATGACTCTAGGGGTGAAAGGCGCGCCGGCCATGACAGTGGTGTTGCTGGTAATCATGTGTCCGCCGACCACCAACTCGTTCGCGGCGTTTGTGTTGACAAAGCCGCTGTCCGCGATATTGCTGTTCCCGCTCGTGCCAACGGACACATCAAACGGATTGGAAGTATCCGCGCCGCTGTACTCCAGAATTCGCACGTCGGGCTTGGTTGCGTTTTGATTAAAGGTGACGGTCACCGTATTACTGCCACCAGCGATGTTCTTGGCGTAGTAGATCGATTGCCGCAGACCTGTGCCGGAGGTTGGCCCGATCGCCAGAGAATACAAATTTCCGGCGGTGTCGGTCACAGATTGCACGTTGGCAGTGGTGTCATTCCATCCCACGATGACAACGTTGAGGTCGGTTGAAGTTTGCGATGCCGGATAAGCCACGGAAACCGATGAAGTATTTGTTTGCGGCGTGGCGGAGGCCACCTGGATGAAGCGAATTCCTTGAAACGCGGGGGGATTCAAACCGTAGACTTGCAACTGACCAGAGAACGAACTTGCATAAACCTTGCCGTTGACGATAGTGGGGGGAACGAACTTCGCATAGCTGCCCACGTCATCGCGCGTCAGATTCTGTGTACTGTCCCACAGCTCGTTGGCTAGATTGGTAGCATCAAATGCACGAAGGACGCCCGAAACTTGCACTCCCGAGGCCCACTGGGAAATTGAGTTAGAAGACCAAACGATACCACTACCCTGCTGGCTGCCATTGGAAGAAACAGAAAGGGGAGCTGTGTTGGATTCTCCGGCACTATTCAAAATGGTGCTTTGCGAAACCGGGTTGGTCACAAACTTTGAGCCGTTGAATTGGTAGGCCTTCAGAGCATCCGCTGACGAATAGATATACACCACCGGCCCATTATTCGGGCTGTTCCAATAAATAGGAGAGCCGAAATAGGGATAAGAAGGTGATGCGGTGAACTCCTGAACGTCATTGTCCACGTTGGAGTTGAATTGGCCCATGCCGCCGGTGTTCACAACTCGAAAGATTCCGTCCTTGCCCATGCCGACAAGCAGTGATGTCCCCGGCATGAGCATGGGGCCACCAGAGCCCAAGTCAACGTTTCCGCTATTCAGAGACGCCTGATTCGACGGGGTGAAGTAGTCGGCAACCGTCAGATTCGCCCCGCTAAACTTCACGAAGGAGTCGCCATAATCTTTGCCGCCGGTGTTTGCGTCGAAGTCGCCATTTGCGGTAATGATGTAAACGTTGCCGGACGCATCGGCAACGGGACCTTGTCCCGTAGACCAAACTCCACCTTCGTTGCCATTTGGAGTGATGCTGATGATTGCCTGTTGCTGAAGTGTGCTGGCGTTGTAAGTCATGAACCAGCCGTGATAGGTCCCAATGTCGCCGACCGAGCCAAAGCCAAGATAGAGGAATCCATTCAGTAGCAGCAGCGATGGGCGCTGGTGGTGGAAGGTGGGATCGAAAGTCAGCGTGCCCCCGACGCTGCCGGGTCCTGTTCCACTTACCTGGCCCACGATTTCTACGGGGCCGGCGAGCCGTTCGGCTCCGCTGACCAGGTCCAGTGCATGTAGATAGTAGTGGTAGGTGCTATTACTGGTATTTTTCGTTCTGTTCACCACGTAGATGATTCCCGCGCTGGTATCGATTACGGGCGTGCTGGTGATACCGATCTCTGGGCTGATGTCGTAGTAAGGGCAATCGGCGGGATTGGTGTCTCCCGTGATAATGCAAATATCCTGGCTGGGGACAGGCGTGCCTAGGTTTACTTGCCACAAAGGAGCGGGTTCGTTCGGATTGTCGGCATCAAACGCATAGACACTGTTGTGTTGAGTGGCAACATAGACGACGTTGTGAGTTGCACCCTGGATGATAAGTCCCGGAACGTATAGCGGCTGAGCATAGATGAAGCCGTCCACAGTGCGCCAGAACAGCTTTCCGAAGCTGTTTTGGTTCACGTTTGAAGTGTTGAGGGTAGTCTCACTCAGGTTCTGCCCGGTGCGTGCGTTGTCATTGTGCTGAGTCAGAACCGGGACCTGGCACACAGCGGGGATACCGCTGAACAGGATCAGCATGAGCGCGCCGAGCTTCGTCAGGCGCAATGTCAGTTTTCTCACTTCCGCTTCCTCCGAAATTCGTGCCAACCGACAATTCCTGCCAAAGCGCAAACTTGCAGGGTCCCAACTGGTGATGCAAAGTTAGTGGCCATAATTGCCGATGTTTTGTATTGCCGCTTCGCGAAGGGAACCGAGCCCGAATCAATGCATACCAGAGGCCCGACTCACTGCTGGCCACGATTGCTGCCCTCAGCAAACGTTCGATAACCTAAATGACCTTGGGTCTGAACTATCTGCTGCGACGGCCGCCGAAGTCACCCCAGTCAAAGAAACTGGTCTACCCCTAATTCCTAACAAGGAGGGACCGTTTGGCCAGAACTAATGCAATCGGACACCCAATTTCGAGGGCCCTACTGGTCCCGAATTCTCGAGCAAGCCTAAGTAAGGAAAGGAGTTCTATGAGGATGTCACCTTGTCAGCGAACCAGGGAACGGCCGCTTGGGAAGAGCAGTGTCGGCAAAGAGAAGAACGTTGCACACTCTTGCCAATGCGTTACAAGCGCGTTGCGGGACACGGGCCAGGAAAGCTGCGATTTCCATGGCGAGATGAGCGTCTTTGCAGCGCAAATTCATGAACCATAATCAGAAATGTAAGCAACTGAATCTGAAACTTAGCAGCCAGAATTTTGTTCAGGAAACTCCGCGCCCAACGCCTTCCTGGCGAACGGAATTCAATTCCTTTTGCGCCATAGTCTGGGTGGCTTCCGAAAGCTGGAAGGCCGCGGCATAACGAAGTCTCCAATCGGGCCTGCGTTTGTCCAAGGGTTCCAGCCCGGCATAATGCCCCGGCCACAATTGCCGCAACCACTTGTCGCCGCCGTGAATCTCCTCAAGCAACTCCTCCGCAGGCTTCCAATGAAGTTCGTGCGCGACCTCGGTCCGGACGTCCAGGTCGATGCCAGCTACGAACAGATAGCCTCGTGGAGACACTAGGCGGGCAATGTTGCGCAAACACCTGCCGGCCGGCCCGGGAGGCATGTGACAAAGAAAATTGTTGGCGACCACGATATCTCGCATTCCGAATCTTTCGAACATGCTGGGATCACCGGCGTCTCCGACATGCCAGCTAATCCCCTCTCGGATCCACGGTTTGACCTTGACCAGGTCGCCTTCGCGATCAAAGACTGCGGTGATTTCGTCGCCGGACATGCGTTCGAGCAGCGCGGGATCCGAAAGGTTGGAAGAGTTCACGGCGGGGCCCACCGGGTAAACGCCGCCCTGGGCAAATTCCACCACTTCGCTGGAGATGTCCACGGCTTGCAACTGAAGCTTCAAATCCGGCCGGGCCGATTTGATGGTCCACGCTATCGAATAGACCTCGGCACCGGCGCTGCAGCCCAAAACCGCCAACCGCAGGGTCTCGCCTTGTTCTTTCCGCTCCGCGATGCGCCGAATCAATTCCAGAGCCGGACGATTGCGGAAAAAGCAGGTTCCGAGCCCTTGCGCGCGATCGCCCTTCAGGCGAACCAGTTTGTTCAGGAGGTCTCCATAGAAACGAATGGGACGAAGATTAGTGAAGGCGGAAGGAAGATTGTCCCAAAGTTTCTGGCTGAGACGGAAATAAAAGCGGACGGGAGACTTTCCGAAAACCTGGAAGCCAAGCATTTTCGATTGCCAGGAAACGCCGTTGCCGGGCTCGAATCGGACATTTTGGGGAGTCACATCGGGGTTCCATTTCGTGGCCGTGTCGTTGCCAACGAACCAACGAGGACTCATGAACGCGATAAGCCTCATTGCTCCCGAGTAAGAGTATTCCGTTCCGGGAGGGGCTTCGATCACCATGCCGGGTCCAACCTCGTGCCGCTGACCGGCTATGGTGAAATAACCGCTTCCGGAAAGCACATAATAGATCCGGATAATCTCCCGGCTGATCTGAAACGTGTCGTGCCCCTGGACCGCATCGATGTAACATACCTCCACGTCCGGGTCATTCAGGGGTCCGAAAATATAGCCGGTCAGGCCCGTATCGGTAAACGAAGCTGATGTTGGCAACGGGTACACATAGCGCATTTTGTTTGATTCTTTCGACATTTATTTTTGGACAAATCCCAGTTTCAATTTCTCGACCATTCGTTTTCCGCCGAGCATCTTGAATCCGCAGCAACTCCGCAAGGCAGTGCCGGAGCGACTAAGAGATCTCCTGGAGGAGGCTGTCGAATTGTTTGGCCAACCTCGCGGAGTAACCATTCACAGCAGCTGCGGATTTACGCCTGATTTCCGCCCTGCCTTCAACCATGCAGCGAAAGGCTTCCATCAGCCAGCCGGCATCGAAGTGCTCGATGTTGGCGTTAAAACGTTCCTGTCCCGCGGCTTGCATGGCAAAGTCCATTTTCTTGTGATAGCTGAGCGAGATGACCGGTTTTCCGAGTACCTGGGAAAAAATAATGCCATGAAATTTCGAGGTTACCACGAAGTCGATCTCCGTCATTTCCCGGAGAACGTCTTTGACATCTTGGCTGCAGCTCACGGAAACCCGGCCGAACAACTCGGGCGACAGTTGCGATTGCAGCGCGGCCGTCACATCCGCAATGACGAGTTTGTCCAAGCTGGCTTCCGTCGTGAAGATCCGCAGCCGGTAGCCCTGTTCCAAAAGCCAAGCGGAAAAGTTTACGATTTTCTTGAGGTAGTCGCGATAAACGGCTTCGTCCTTTCGGGCCCAGTTTCTTGGATCGCAAAAACCGATGGGATTGATGCCCACGAGCGGCATCGACGCATCGCGCGGGACACCGTTCTGAACCTGCTCCACTTCGAGTCCGTAAGCGAGATCCGGATTGACATGGGTCTCGGCCTTCACTCCCAGGCGGTGCACCAATTCCCGCGAATCTTCGTCGCGGAAAGACCGATAGTCAGCCATCTGGACCGCCTGCTTTGCGAACCATCTGCTCAGCCAATGATCCAGAGGTCCGGCTCCGACATTCAGAAAGTACAGTTTCTTGCCGGCAAGCTTGGCAAGCAGGCAGAACCGGAAAATCGCGTAAGGGTGAGACCACGGACCGCGCCACAAGTCACTCAGTTGTCCGCCGCCGGAGATCATCAGGATGTCGAGCCCGTTCACGGCCTTGTAAGAACTCACCCAAAACTTTGCGTCTCGTCCACACTCCAGAATCGATTTCGCGAATCCAGACAGGAAAGGGATCCACTTCAGGACGGATTTTAGTCCTTGTTCCGGGCCATTCCTGCCCACAGCCGGCGCTTCCGTGTTTGCAGAGCTCGGATACCACCAACGGATGGGATAGCAAGGGATGCCATGCCTTGCCATGGTGTCAGCGGGAACGAAGGAAAACCCAATGAGTTGCGCTCCCGGGAGGCGCTTCCGGATGTTCGCTATAGCCACATCCTGGCTGGCCGCGTCGCCCAGGTTGCCGTAGCCCATGTGATCTAGGAGGCCAATCTTTACGGCGGTCCTGCCATTTGCTGAACTCATCCTGCTTCGCCCATTTCCCTTCTGTAAGTGTCAGTAGCGACGGAATCCCTCCAAGCATTTTTCCTAAGGAAAGGGGGAGACCGCTTAGTTCCCGGATTCGTTTAGCTTTTTGAGGGCAGAAATCGGATTTGTAGCCAGCCCCACGCCGCTGTCAGCACTCCGAAGAGCACGCGCATCCATTGAAAACCTACGCCTGCCTCTATTAACCTGGCCTTGTGATAGTTCAATAGTCTCCCCTGACCAAGCAGCAGGCACTTGCCGAGAAACTTATAATAACCGAACATGCGCTCCTGCATCAGCCGATCCAACTCTGCTCGGCTGAGATAATCCGGACCGTGCACAAGCAGGATCTGCAGAGCTCCTGTATGGGCAGTTTGCAGATCTTCCGATGCAGACCGCAGCGATTCTTCACGGACCCGCGTATACGTGAGGATCTGATGGACAAACCCAAAGTCACTGTTCTTGAGCAGCGCAAAACACACCTCAGTGTCCGCGTGGATATTCCTTTCGTTAAAAAAAGTGGCCTTGTTTCGGACAAGGTCCGCACGGTATAGAACAGCATTGGCTGACTCGAACACATGCAGGTGTTCCAGAAGATGGCGGCGGCAAATTTCCTGACCATCGAACATCGTCGTTTGGTATGGCAAACCTGTGCATTTCACTTCTTTTCCTTGCAAGACATAGGCCCCAACAATGCCAACCGACGGATATCTCTCGGCCACGGCCACCATTCGCTCGATGCAGTCGGGAAAAATCCAGTCATCCGCAAAGACCAGTTTGCAATACTTGCTGGCCGGAGAGATTTGACGAAGCGTCGCATTATGGTTGGCAATTACCGGCAGGAACTCCTTGTTGTCGTGAATGCGAACCCGGGGATCCCTCGCGGCGTACCGGCGCGCGATTTCCATCGTCCGGTCCTTGCTGCAGTTATTGACGATGATGTATTCCCAGTTCCGATAGGTTTGCGCAAGAATGCTTTCGATGCATTCGACAAAATATTCTTCGCCGTTGTACACCGGCGTCACGATGCTAACCAAGGGTTGTGACTCTTGATTCATGGTTTAGGAAAAACGCCACTCTTGTCCTTTAACCGGGATTCTTGTTCCCGAAACCAGGCGATGGTATTCCGCAGTCCGGTTTCCAACGAAGTCCGCGGCTTCCAGCCAAGCTGGTCATAGGTTCGCCGGACATCCGCAACGCGTTCCTGCTCCATGGGCCGGTCGGGCAGAGCTCCGAATGCGGGATGAACTTCGCTGCCCATGAGTTGAGCAATCTGCAAAGCGACGTCGCGCAGTTCGGTCAAATGACCGGAACCCAGGTCGACGGTGCCGCCGAGCACGTTCTGTGACGTGGCGCAAGCGAGCAAACCCTCAATGAGATCATCGATGTAGATCCAGTCCACCTTGCGTTTCCCAGCGCTGAGTTTCGGGGATTCGCCGGCGAGCAGTGAGGAGATGACGTAGGGCACAAAGCGGGTAACCGGCTGCTCTCCCGGCCCGTAAACCATGAAGATGCGCGTGTTCATGATGGGCGTTTTGTACAAAGCGTGAAACATCCGCGCATAAGCGCGTACCGCCGATTTCGAAGCGGCGTATGGTGAACTGCAAACCTCAGAGGCTCCTTCGACTGGCTCTTCCAGTGAGCCCGCCAGCACGATGCGGCCGGACTCGATCTCGGTCAACGCAACCAACAGATTCACGGTTGCTTGCAGGTTGTGTTCGAGTGTCGGCAGGACGGCTTCGATGCCGCGCCCGCCGGTGACGCAGCCGGCCAGGTGGAATATCGCCTCCGGCCGGACCGAAACGAGCAAGCTGCGAGTCGCCTGGGCATCGCGGAGGTCGGCGCGCCACCAACGGATTGCAGCGTTTTCGTCCGAGCGAGCATTCCGCGAGACCGCGTGTACTTCCACTGCGTCTCTTTGCAACCGCCGGCATAACTGCGCACCGATATGGCCGGTTGCACCGGTAACCAGAACTTTTCGCATCGCTCGTCGCAACCCGCCTTTCCGCCAAACGTTACGTGCCGCGTGCTAAGCCGAAACCAGGTCTTTTTCCTTGACCGCCGCGGGCCCACGCACTCCCCGCAGAATATCCAGGTAAAGGGATTTTTGTCCCGCAACAAACAGAAGCAACCCAAGAAACGCGGCGAAAAGCACGCTGCTTTCCAGCAACAGCCGCGGTAAGGGCGAAAGTAAGTGGCCAACGGCCATGCGCACGATATAGGCCAGGCCGCCTGCCAGGATACCCGAAGTCAGTGGCCGGCTGACCGTCAACAGGATATCCCGGAGAGAAATTCCGGTTCCGTGCACGCACCAGGCGATATGCGGAATGACCCACAAGGTCATCACTGCGGAATACGCGAAGGCTACACCCTTGGGTCCGTAAGGCAATCCCAGGGCGTAACCCGCGATGATGAGGGGCGCAAAGACAAAAGCAATTTTTAAGCTGCGCTTGACATGCCCCAGCGAGAACAGCAGCCATCCCAGGGGATTGATGATTGCGAAGATCAATATCGTCGGAGCCAGCAATCGAAAGATGGGAGCGGCCTCACCCCACTTCGAGCCGAGGAGCACACGGATGATGTCCTCGGGAAAAAGAGCGCAGGCGATGGTAATGGGGATGGTCAGGCCAAGAACCAAAGAGTAGCCCTTGAGGAAATAGTTCTTGAGGCGGGCAAGATCGTTCTGGATCCGCGACAATGCCGAAAACGCCACTTCGCCAACTGCAGTATTCAGGTTCTCCGTGGGAATGTTGATCAGCTGGTAAGCGCGGCCGTAAATTCCGATGGCATCGGCGCCCCAGTAGCGGCCGATCAGGATTTTTTCGGCGTTATACGCGAGGTACGCCAGGAGGCCGTTCAAAGTAAGCGCGCCGCCGAAATGCATCATGGAACGAATTCCGGCTCTTCTTCTGGGTCTTCCTGGAATCCAGGCCGCCGCCATCCAAAAGCCGATCGTAGCCACAAGAGGAGAAGTGATCGTCATGGCCACCAGCGCCCAGTATCCATAGCCGGCCTTGGCCCCCGCGATGCCGACAACCGTGCCCACAGCCAAGCTGACCGTGCTGATCACCGCCATCGTGGTAAACCGCATCTGGCGCTGGAGAAGCACCGAGTGCTGGATCCCCGCGGCATTGAACAGGAACCCCAGCGCCATTACCGCGCTGACAGCAACCAACCGGGGCTGATGGTAGAAAGCCGCGATGGCCGGCGCCATAGCTACGGTCAGAAGCGTGAGCAGGACGCCCACCAGCAGATTGATCCAGAAAAGTGTTGAGATTTGCTCTTCGGTAACCTCGGCACGCTGAATGGCGGCGGACGAGAGTCCGAAATCCCGGAACAGGCTCAGGACTCCCGTGAAGGCTGCCACCATTCCGACAAGTCCATAATCTTCCGGCCCGAGGAGGCGCGCCAGAATCATCAAGGAACCAACGCGAAGGGCAAAATTTGCGCCCTGGGCCAGGAGCCGGGCGAGGCCGCCCTGAATCGCTTTTTGCTTTAAGTCCTTCATCGGGTTCCCATGAGGCTCTCGAATGGCAATTTCAAGTGGCTTGCCGGAAATCGCAGATCAATTTGCGGCAATAGAATGCTTCGGCATATTTGTCCGGGGAAGCGCATTCCACGCCGCGGATTCGATGCATGGACTGAAAGGTGTCTTCGGTCAGCCAGGCCTTGTTGCCCTGTGTCTGAAAAACGTCACAGATGTACTCGATCTTGCGGTCGCACACTTCCCTTTTGAGAGGGACGAAATAGTTGGGCGCACCCAGATCACCGTCATATTTGGGAATTTCGTACTCCAGAATCAAATGGTTGCGCCAAGTATTCCAGGTCAGGTCAGAAATGGTGCGGTGATCCTGGTGGCGGTCGTCTCGGTAGTGCGTGAAGATGAGGTCCGGCGAAACAAGCTTCTTGAGTTCCTCGAAGAATTCCTTGACTTTTGTTCCTTCGTAGGGAAAGAAGCCGTCGCGAAAACTCTTAACGATAACCTCCTTGCGGATCGCCTGCTCCAGAAAGAGTGCCGCGCTGTCGCGCGCCTCACGTTCGCGCTCGCTTCCAGAGCTGAAAACGACCCAGAAAAACTCCAGGTCGCGTCGCGCGGAGAGCATCTGCAAAACGGTTCCGCCGCAGCCGATTTCAATATCGTCGGCATGCGCCCCAAGGCACAGGATTTTGAGGGGACCGTTGTGGCTTTGCGGGAGATTTAGAGGCAGCATGGGGTTCCGTTCAACGGCCGGAAATTCCTAGCGGCGCGCATCGGCTTTGGACTTCCAGACTTCCCAAGGCGCGACGCCGTCCGAGCACAGGGTTTCGAGGTGCTGCTTGTCCTTGAAGGTGTCCATGCTGGCCCAGAAACCGTCGTATATGTAACCAATCAATTCGCGTTTTTCGATCAGCCTTTGAAACGGCTCCATTACCAGCTCTTCTTTTTCGCGGATGTGATCGAACACCTGGTTTTTGAAGATGAAGAAGCCCCCATTGATCCGGATGCTGCCGTTATCAATCGCGTGGATATCCGTCACCAGGTTGCCATTGCCCTCTTGCAGGGAAACCGAGTGGTAGCTGAGGTTGGGGCGCACGCAAAGAAAGCTGGCAGTCTTGCCATGCTGGCGGAAATGCTCCAGGTGCTTGGGAAGGTCCATATCCGTCAAACCATCGCTGTAATTGGCGAGGAACACTTCCTCCCCCTCCACGTATTTCTGGACGGCTTTCAGGCGTTGCCCGATATTGGAGTTGACCCCGGTATCGGCAAAGGTGATGCGCCAGTCCTGAATGTCGCTGTTCATCAATTCGAGGCTCTTGCCGCCGCCGGAAAGGACAAAATCGTTGGAGGCGCACTCGTTGTAATTGAGGAAGTAGTTTTTGATCACGTCGCCGCGGTATCCCAGGCAGAGAATAAAGTCCTTATGCCCGAAGTGGGCGTAGTACTTCATCACATGCCAGAGAATGGGGCGATACCCAATATGCACCATGGGCTTGGGAGTGTCTTCCACGTCGCGAATCCGCAAACCCAGGCCGCCACAGAAAAGAACAACTTTCATGCCAGCCTCCGCCTTCTTACGTCAATAAATGGTAACTTCCGGAATAGGCACCACAAAGCGCCCACCCCAGTCCCGGATGAAATGAAGTTGCGCCATGATTTCGTCCTTCAGGTTCCAAGGAAGAATAAGGACGTAGTCCGGCTTGGTCTCCGCGATCCTGTCGGGATGATAAATGGGGATGTGCGTGCCCGGGAGATGGCGCCCCTGTTTGTACGGGCTGCGGTCAACGGTGTATTGAATCAAGTCCTTCCCGGTGCCGCAGTAATGCAGCAACGTCGCGCTTTTTCCGGGAGCTCCGTAGCCCGCCACGGATTTGCCCTGCCGCGCGGCGGTGATCAGGAATTCGACCAGCGCGAGCTTCGTTTTCTTCACCTGCTGGCTGAAGCTGCGGTAACCTTCCAACGAAGCGAGGCCCGCCTTTTCTTCATCCGCGATCAGCCGCTGCACGCCCGGCTCCGTCGCAAATTTCCGGCTTTCCGCCCGGCAAGCGTAGACGCGCAGAGAACCTCCGTGAGTCGGGAGTTCCTCCACGTCGAACACGCGCAACCCGTGGGCTTCCATGATGCGCACGGTTGTAAGCAAGGAAAAATAAGAAAAGTGC
>Ga0210406_10001843_pt1 | contig 24976 bp, 20 predicted proteins | sample IncBWC30MmetaG_FD_155454 | JGI IMG/M metagenome (GOLD analysis project Ga0210406, IMG submission 155454) | Forest soil microbial communities from Barre Woods Harvard Forest LTER site, Petersham, Massachusetts, United States - Inc-BW-C-30-M | ecosystem: Environmental > Terrestrial > Soil >...
TCCATACCGACTCGTCGTTTGCAACGGAGCGACCACAATCCAACCGAAAAAGCTTTTCGGCGACGCCGGCCGTGATGGGATCTGGTAGTTTGGAGTCCGCGCTCGCATCTGGCGCGCCATCCATCATGAGCGCGAAGGCGACCAGGACAAATGATACTGCTATCTTTGCTTCTTTCAGCATGACTATTCTCCCTCCGGGACAACGTAAAGCTTATCGCAGCGCTGTTTCTATGCTGCGCAACAAATCGCAATTCTCTTGTAGCAATTTGGTGAATGTCACAGAGGGGGTGATGCCACCGTCTTGCGCCCTTCAATGATATGGTGGGCGAGAGCCTTGAATGGCCTGCCGCTGAATTGCAGACATTATGCACGGGGCGGGGTGCGAATTGCAGCAGTTTTGCGGCCTTGACCCTAAAGTCCGGCTTGCCATCGACCTTCGACGCCAGTGATCCATGGCGGCCCCGCACCGTGGGCATCGAACCTCCATTTCGCAACGCCCAAATCCATGCTGTAATCATGTTCTTCGTGACCAACGTCGGCGTAGTCCTGGACCTGCGGAGAAGGCAATGCGACGAGGCGATTTCCAGCAAAGGGTCGTTGTCGATCGTCATCCGCGGCAAAACCGGATGAGGGAGATGCGAATATGAAAAAGACCACGCTGTTCAGTCTAAGTATTTCGATGTCGATCGCCGTATTGGCGGCTGGTGTCGCGATTTCCGCACAGGACAAGTACACCCTGCAAGTACCGAATGGGCTCGCATTCTCTGAGTTCAGGGGATACGAGGACTGGCCGGTGATCGCGATCAGTGAGAACGGAGGCAAGATCGCTGTGATCGTGGGGAATCCGGTCATGATCGACGCCTATAAGGAAGGCGTGCCCGGCAATGGCAAGCCTTTCCCGGACGGCGCCAAGATGGCGAAAATCCATTGGAACCCAAAAAAACAAGAAGCGTATCCCGGTCAGCCAACCGTGCCCGGTACCCAGCATGACGTTGATTTCATGGTGAAGGACAGCAAGAGGTTCGCGGACAGCGGCGGATGGGGATGGGGCGCGTTCGACTATGACGCGGCGTCCGATACGTTCAAGCCCGCGACTGTCGCGGACGATCCACCGCAGGAAAATGACGCGAAGTGCGGGTTCGCGTGCCACACGGTGGTGCAAAACCGCGACTACGTTTTCACGGAGTACGGAAAGAGGTAAGTATTGGATAGCGCGAGCTAATAACCCGCCGTTAAACCACGTGCAGGAGCCGGTTTCACCAAGCCCTGCACTATCATTTATGTCCGCTACTGCACTACCAACACCGGCACGCTTCCGTCCACCAGCACCTCCGATGTTTGACTGCCCAACAATAGCTTTCTGAGGCCGCGACGCCCGTGAGAGGCCATGACGATCAGGTCGCAGCCTCTGTACTTTGCTGTTTCGATAATCGCAGTGGCTGGACGCGCGTTCGGAACATGCAGGAGTTCTGCAGCTATCCCGATCTGCTCCGCCATGGCTCGAGCTTCATCGAGGACTTTGCCCGCAAGCTCCTTGCAGGCTGCGTCAAAGCGATCAATCTCGTTCTGCGAGGGAATCCATCCCGAGGCGTGTCCGCTCCCAAGGTCGACCGGCAGCGGTTCCGTCACGGTGATGACCGTCACCTTGGCATTCAAGGCCTTTGCTAAAGCAATCCCGTGCTCAACGCCTTTTCTCGCGACATCCGACCCATCCGTGCTCAAGAGAATATTGGCGTACATTCCGGGGCTCCCTTGCTCGTCGAACGTTTTCCCTAAAAGTGATCCTTACTTGTATGGTCCGATCGTCGCCGTCCGTCTACGGGCCAATCTCGAAACTCATTCGTGGACCAACCCTCCGGACAGTTGAGCGAATACAGGTTGCCATCGATGACATGTTTCGTTTCCGTTTGCGATGGTTTGAACCTCTTCAATCCAATTGAGACATACGCGTATTGAGCATGGGAGAGACTTTTTGCTTGCCTTATGGGCGTTCCGGTCGCCAACGCGTAGCCACACGTTCCTGACGCGGACGGCCACAGGCAGAGATGCTATGAATGTCATCGAGGCTGCCATATTGGTGGCAGCGATCACCGCATCCTTCACTATCGTGTAAGCGGCGCAACTGCCGGACGCCTTGACAGTCGAATGGGAGGCTCAAGCACCCATGAGAGAAGCTCTTTGAAATGCGCAGGTGCAGGTCGCACGTTGCTTTGATCCCAAGTTTATCTGTGCGTTCACCAAGCGGGGGTATGCATGCCGCACGATCCGAGGCTTATCAAGGATGAGAGCAAGATCGAGCAACTTCGGGGTTCTATCCCGACTTGGATCAAGCGCCTGGAGCGACCAAAAACGCCCTGCATCGCACCAGCGTTCGGGCCATTGGAAGGCATCCGCGCAGTCGGCACCGGGCAGCTGATCGCTCAACCCTATATTGGTACCAAGCTCGCGGAGTTCGGCGCCGAGGTCGTTCACGTCGAGAAGCCGGGAGGCGACGTGTTTCGCTTTACCGCGCCGCAGTTGCAGCGGGGACCGCGCCCCCACGGCGGCGACGAGGCCGAGGTCACGAAGAATAAGTTGTCGATGGGGCTCGACTTCAAGAAGGCTCGCGGCATAGAGCTGCTAATGGCGCTGTGGAAGATTTCCGACGTATGGATGGAATCCTCGGCCCCCGGCACATGCGAGCGCAACAGCATCACCAACGAGCTGGCGCTTGCGGTAAACCCGAGCCTCGTGATCGTGCGGGTCAGCACCTACGGTCAATACGGGAAACAAGAGTATCTCGGGCGGCCGGGTTATGACGCGATCGCGCAGGCGTATGGCGGCATGATGAACTTGACGGGTGACCCCGCGGGTCCGCCGCAGCGTGCGAAGTCCTATACGGGCGACTATGTGACTGCGCTCACCGGCTGGGCGGCGACGATGATGGGGCTGTGGGAGGTCAAGAAAACCGGACGGGGCCAGGTAATTGACCTCGCGCAATATGAAGCGGTCGCGCAGACCAACGGCAACACGCTGCCGATCTTTACCGGTGAAGGTACGGTCTACGGGCATACCGGCAACCGTCCGGCGGGTTTTCAGCCCTATGACACGTTCAAATGCAGCGACGGTTGGGTCTTTATCGGTGCGGTTGGCGGCGCGATCTACCAGCGGGTGCCGAGATTCCTCGGTCTTGATCCAATCGAATACAGCTACGACAAATGCTCGAAGGATGCCGCAGCAGTGAACTCCGCGAAGGGGCGCGAGCTCGACCGACGTCTGCGCGACTATTGTGCCGCACACACGGCGCTTGAGGTCGAGACCACACTGAATGAGGCGCAGATAGGTTGCGCTCGTGTGTTCAACGTGCGCGACCAATACAATGACGAGCATTACGCGGCTCGTGATATGACTGTCCCGGTGCTCGATCGGCAGTCGGGCGTGCCGATCCGGGTCTTCGGCGTCGTGCCGAAGATGTCGCTGACACCGGGGCGGATCTGGCGCGGCGCGCCGTCGATCGGCGATGATACGACCGATATCCTCTCGAACATGCTGGGCCTATCGCACACCGAGATCGATGGATTGTACGCCGACGGAATAGTGCACCGCACAGACGCGTTCACTGAGCCGCAGGTTGCTCCGGCGAATCCATAGCAACGTGAAGCGTTGGCTGAAGCGTTGGGCGAAGCCTGCTGCCGAATAGCTACGAGTGAAGCCAACGCAATCAAGATGCGCCAATCCCATGGCGCACGATGAATCTGGGGGGCGGACGTTCGAATCGTTCCGGGCGTGCCGATCTACGATTTGCCACGAAAATCGTTGCCAGAGGGGCGCCAAGCCGCATCAAGCCGCCGACAGTCGCACGTGGAACTTGCTGCCGGTTGCCTCGGCATACCGTAAGAGTGTCTTGGTGCTCGGCAGCGTTTGGCCGCTTTCAAGTCGGGCGATCGTGGACTGGCTGGTCCTCATCCGGGCAGCCAGTTCGGCTTGCGAGAGACCTGCGCGCATGCGAGCCCTGAACAACTCGGCAGCAATCTCGAACTCTGGAGCGAGGGCGTCGTACTCCACCCTGACCTTCGGGTTGGCGAGGAGGCGAGCTTTGAACTTTTCGAATGGGATCGTCACGTGACCTCCTTTGCTCGCTGCAACGCCAGCTCGATCTCGGAGCGCGGGGTTTTTTGCGTCTTTTTCACGAACGCGCGAACCACGACTACCCTTCGGCCAATCGCAGTGACGTAAAGCGCGCGAGCAATACCGCCGCGGCCTGTCAACCGCAATTCCCACAGCTTCCCTTCCAGATGCTTGACGTGCGGGTCGCCCAGGCTTTCCAGCCCTACCGAGGCGATGCGCTCTGCAAGCCTCAGAAATCGCGCCTGCATGTCGGCCGGAAGGCCGGTGATTTCGGTAGCGACCGTTTCGTTAAGGATCTCTACCCGCCAAGCCACGAGCACTTATATCTCATTTCTGAGATATGAGCAAGGTGACGCGTAGCGGCCGTGGCGCGCCGCGCGCACGGCCGGCTGCGCAGTGCAGCCGGAGAGAGATCCGTCTTCCTGAAACACCGTTACAGGGGCGACACCGGTTGCACGGTACGGTGGCTTCGCCTCATCACAGCAACCCCTGCCTAAAGAAAGCCCATTAGCCGAGCTAATGGTTCTTGTTGAGCTTCCAGAAGGAGGACTTGATGGACTGGCACAAGGTTGCTGTTGACTTGAACAGTCAAGGTCACGAGGAACTGGATATCGCCCAAAGGCAGGGAAGCCGGGAGACGGCAAAGGAATTTCGCATTCGGGGCTACCTCCTGATTTCCCTCGCAAATGCATTATTCAAGGGTCTGGAAGAGGACGCGGAAGAAGTCACGATTGCACCTAAGGTGCACAGATCGTCTGCTGAGTAGTCGGGCTAGAGCATGATCCGGAAAAGCATGCGCTCGGGCTTGACCCGAGGGATCTTGCTCAAACATATAACGGTTCCACCTTAACGCGTCGCGCTGTAGCGCGCTGGCGTTGCGGGTTTCTCATGACCTCAGGCGCCCCGGCCCGCCCGAACGGGACCCCAACTGAGCATCACCCGGGGACCGGAACCCGGAGCGCGGTTCTCGGTACAACCGAAAATCTCATATCGGAGTGAGGAGACCAGGCGCACGCGGCCGGAAATTTCGCCGGGGGGTCTAGGTTTGACGGTATCCTTGCAAGGTTTCTTGAAAGGTTTCTTGCAAGGTTTCGTCGAAGCCTACCACCTGTCGTCCCAGCCCTCGAACGGCGGGTGTTCCCAACGGGCCTCAGACCAGCCATCGCACTGACGCTGGGGCCAGGGGCGACACCACCCGGGTCGGCACCATCTTTCGGGTCGCGGCCATCTGACCCTGACCGCAGGGCACGCCCCAGGACGGCAGAAGCGATCTCCGGCTTCTCTATCCCAGCAGCACGGGGACCGAACTGACGGCTCGGTGGCTGTCGTTTGAGAACGCGGAGAACAGGGTTCAGTCTTGCTCGTCGTTGTGGTTCGACCTCCGAGCTTGGTGGACGTTGTTATGGTGCGAACACATGGTTGGGCGATTACAACGGACGCAGCAGGCGATGACGAAGGGTAGAGCGTGTTCACACGGGCGATGTCGTCCTCGCTAAGATGGTCCCTCTGTCCGGGCTTGATGTTGCGCCCGAGTGTTTGCCGTTGCTGCTCCAATCTCTCTTGGTTGGGAAGGAACGACAGACAGTCCTCTTTTCCATCATAGACCACTTTCTTACAGCCCGACGATCGCTTGGCGGCTCGGTCAGGAGCGTAGTGCATGATCGAATCATAGTCATAAGTGGTGTTTGCGAGTGCCTGCTGATCCCAAATCACGCGACAAAACTGTTTCGGGCCATCGATATTGCTCCACTGGATCGTGATGTAATAGTCCCGATCGCCTCTCGAATGTTCGTGACCAAGTCCCAATACATGCCCGATCTGATGGGCGATATGTCCCCAATTCTGGCCGCATCCGGCGACCTCCACGACGTTGATGTTGTCGTCCTCATTGACCTTCCCGGACAGCCTTTCTTTGACGCCCAGGCTGTTGGTGGTGCATTGGGCATTCTTGCCGGAGAATTTGACGTAACTCTCACTCTGCCAATCTCGTGCGCCGGATAGCTCTTTAAACCTGACATCCGTGGCGCGCTGCCAAGCCGCTATCGCCTGTTGAATTGCGGCACGGTCGGAGCCTGTGACCGAAGCATCGAAGACATAGGGCACGAGATGATTTTCCCATCGCTTTGGCTTGCCGCGAATATAGTTCGGCACGATGGGCGCAACGTCATTTGCGCCTCCTTTTTGAACATCAGCGGCTTGCCCGAGGATGATGTCTCCCTCCACAACAGCCTGATCGCCGATCACCTCAAACGGCAGCGCATAGCGCTTACCGTCGAGCTCATACGTGTAGCTGTTCTGGCCGAGACAGATTTCGCGCTCTTCGTCGCTATGGGTGTTCGGTTGGGCTTTAGTAAATTGATGCCCAACATAGATTGCCAAGCCAATCAAGACCGCAGCCATGATGCCACGCCACATCCCATCCCTTCCGTTCCGGTTTTCGACGCAAACTACTCGCTCTGATGGCGATTACCAAGTCCGGTGCAAGCCGCGTAGAGCCATCACCGCCCAGTGATAACCAGCCAAGGGCCGGATCGGTTCAAGGATTTGCGAGGGCACGCCGGGCGTCGATCACCCTTGTGTCCCAGTTCGAGCCATGATCGCGTTCGATCACGCCTCAAGTCCGTCGGCAGGCGGGGGGGGGGCCGGGTCGTTTCGAGAACCGGGGCGTCTTTCCACCAGCGGCGGCCTCAGTGCGCCCGGTATGATCTTCCGTTCGGCGTAAAGGGATGAGCCACCGTCAAAGCGCGGTGCTCGAATGTCTCCAGGGCGATCTTTTGCGCGAGCATGACGTCACCCGCGACGAGGGAGCCGTTGGGGAAAAAACACCAGCCCATCTTTGGACGGCCCGCCTCGTCGATCTCGTTCACGTTCATGGCTGTGCCGTGATAGATGCGGTACCTCGTTCCGCTATCGCAGCCAATGACATCGAAGTGCCCTTTGGTGTCAAACTGCTCACGCTGGGATGGCGAAAGCCAGTCGCGCAGAAGGCACAAGCCGCGCTCCTCGCGCGTGTTTTCGCTGCAATAGGTCCTATAGAGCTCACCTAAAGTTCCGAAGAGCCGTCGCGTCGCGGCCGGTAGCCAGCGAATGAGGAACATGTCACTGAACCCCGCAGGATCGTCTTCGAGCGAACGTTTCGCGTGACGAAAACGCGTCGGGATAAGCGAGCGTTTTCAAGCGAAAGGCCGCCCCGCACTTGGACCGGGCGAAGCGGATACCGGTTCGCGCGAAGAAAACAACAGTCTGGAGCTTTCGTTCCGGTTTTACCAGAACGAAAAGGCTCTAGCCGCCGATCAGGCGCGGAAAAAACACCGTTTCCTCGGCGGCTGGATTGAACGAGCTGATCTTGACAGCCTCTCCAGAGGCATTCCGTTCGGCGGCCGTGAAACCTTGGCCGGTCAACCGCTTGAACCGCTCCTCGGCTTCCGCCAGGGCCTCGACATCGTTCGGGTCGAAATAGTGGCGGGAATCGCCGCTATGGTCCATCACGATCTGCATCGCCATGATCATGCTCCTCGATTGCCTGGTCGCGAAAGTTCGATGAGCGATAATGGCGCCGTTACCGGGCCACGTCCCTTGATCCAGATCAAGCCGACTGACGGCACGCCCTCGAAACCTGCGTGAACGATCCGCGATACTTTGGTGGTTCGCTGTTTCGGATCGTGTGGTTGCTCGTCTCGCCTGGTGCGGAGGCCTCCGCGATTCTCGCTGGGCGCCCGACGAAGGACCGTCGTCGGCGAGGCTCTGTCCAGAGAATGGCCACCGAACCCAGGCAGGGGAGACATAGCATGGCTGACCAAGCGCCCGCGCCGCAACCGCCCATCTTCAATCTCAACGCCTACAGTCCGGCCGAGATCAAGGAGGCCGTCGAAAAAGTCGGGGTCAAGAAGGCGAACTTGCCGTTCCAGGCTTCCTTCATGCTGGCCGTGGTGGCAGGCGGCAGCATCGGCCTCGGCGCGCTCTATTATACGATTGTCGCGAGCGATCCATCCTTGGGCTTCGCCACCACACGTGTGGTGGGCGGACTGGTATTCTCGCTCGGGCTGGCGCTTGTCCTGGTCGGAGGCGCCGAGTTGTTCACAGGCAACAACCTGATCGTGATGGCGTGGGCGAGCGGAAAAGTTTCGACAAAGGCGATGCTGCGCAACTGGGTCATCGTCTATTTCGGCAACCTGGTCGGTGCGCTTGGACTCGTCGTCCTGGTCTTTTTCTCACACCATCTCGATATGAACGGTGGCCGCATTGGGCTGTCGATATTGAACACGGCAGTCGCAAAGATCCAGCCCGACATGGTGACGCTGTTTTTCAAGGGCGTTTTGTGCAACCTGCTTGTCTGCTTGGCGGTTTGGCTTGCTTACGCGGGCCGGTCGGTGACAGACAAGATTGTCGCTCTCATATTGCCCGTCTCCGCCTTCATAGCGGCCGGCTTCGAGCACTGCGTGGCCAACATGTATTTCCTGCCCCTGGCCTGGCTGCTGGCCAGGACGGGCAACGTTCCCGCTGATTTCGACGCTTCGATTATTACGATACCTGGGATCATCCATAATCTCGTTCCGGTCACGCTTGGCAATATCGTGGGCGGCGCCGGCCTGGTCGGCGCGGTCTACTGGGCCATTTATCGTGCGGCATTTGGCCCGGCATATCCGGCCGGGAAATAGCTGAAGGGCGTCGCTTGACGCCGCCTCCTTGAATGTGACCACGCGATGCGACGTGGTCACAGCCCCGGACAGCGGCGTTGATCGTGCTCCTACCCGGCAGCCCCGCCGATCATCAGCAGCCCGACGATCTGCGCGGCGATCACCTTCACAAGTGTCATCGACGGGAAGATCATGGCGTATCCGATATCGGGTCGCTCGGTCGGCGCCATCTTGGTCGAATAGACCAGAATGGCGGGATTTCCCGTTGCTCCGGATGCCACGCCAACGAGGTCGTCATATGGAATCTTCAGCAGGTAATGACCGGCCAACAGAACGATGAAAACCGTCGTCAGGAGAACCGCGATACCGATGAAGAACATCGTAAACCCGGATTCCGCGATGGTACGAACGAAGGGCTGTCCGGCATTGACGCCGACCGTGGCGAGGAACATCGCAAGGCCGAAGTTTCGCAGCACGATATTTGCCGGCAAAGGCATGGTCCAGAGCAGGGGACCGGTGCGGCGCAATTTTCCGAGGATGAGGGCAACAATCAGCGGCCCGCCTCCGATGCCGAGAGTCACGGTGCCCACACCGGGAATCGGAATCGGAACGAGCCCAAGAAGAACGCCAAGGACCATTCCGAGGCCAAGCGATACGTAGCTGAATTCCGCAGCCGCCTTGACGGTGTCACCGAAATAGCGGCGGATGTCTTCCTTGCGATCGGGAGGCGTCAGCACGCCGACCCGGTCGCCGAATTCCAGCATCAGGTCGGGCGCCGGCACCAGGTCCGCGTCGTACCGGCGAACGTGCAAGAGATGGGTCGGATAGCCCGCGGGCATCGGAAGACGCGAGAGGGGAACGCCCACCACATTGGCCTTTCCGACAAACACCCGGATGTAGTCGAGATCGGCGCGATCGCTGGCGAGCCGTCCGGGCTCCAATCGGCCAAGCTGAGCGGCCGCCTTTGCAATCGCCTCTTCGTTTTCGGAGACAACCAGGATTCCATCGCCCGCGGAGAGAACGGTATCGGCCGTGGGTACGAAATTGTGCTGGCCCTTGCGAACCATCGTCACCTGCACGTCGCTCAGCGCCTTGTTGGCCAGGTCGTCCAGCTTCCGGCCGGAAAAGCTCTCGCCGATCGAAATCTCTGCCATATGAAAGTGCTGCGCCTTGGCCGGGAATTTCGGCTTCACGATCTGCGTCATGAAGTAGATGCACAGGATCGGGCCGATGACGCCGAACGGATACGCGATGGAATACCCGATCGACGGGTCCTTGCTCTTGGCGACATCGAGCGCCGCTTGGAGCGTCGCTGTGCTGGTCATCGATCCCGCGTAAATTCCCAGCGTATGGCCGATCTTGATCCCGAAGATATGTCCAAGACCGAGCGCAACGAGCAAGCCGGCCAGACATGCGACCAGAGCCAGCAGATTGTACTTCTGCCCTACACCGACCATGCCCTCGAAGAACTGCTGGCCGTACAGAATTCCGATCCCGTAAAGGAACATGATCAGGCCCGTGAGGCCGATGGGTCCTGTGATCTGGGCCTTTGGCGCGAACGCGCCGATGGCGAGGCCGACGAAGAGAACGGCGCCGACACCGAGCGAAAATCCGCCGATGCCGATCTGACCGACGAGATAGCCCAATCCAATCGCGAGGAATGCCGTCAATATCGGCTGGCTTCCGAGGATGTCGCGCGCAAGGTCCAACATGTTTGCCCCCTGATTACCTAGAGCCGTTTCCGTTCCGATTGAATCGGAACGGAGGCTCTAGTCTCTTGTTTTGACGCGTTTTCTTCACGCGAACCGGTACCCACCCCGCATCAAGTGCGGGGTTCGCTCGAAAACGCTCTAGCGTGCCTGACAGCCCGCGGCGCGGAACTGTCCGATAACGCGGCTTACCAAATCCCGGCTGGCTGGTTGAGTATCGATCAGCTTGTATTCGAGACCCAGCGCCTTCCATTTGAACTCGCCCATCTGGTGGAAGGGCTGCACCTCGACCCACTCGACGTTCTTCATCGGCGCGACAAAGCGGGCGATGCCCTCGACATTCGCGGGATCGTCGGTTTCGCCCGGCACGAGCGTGAACCGAACCCAAACCGGCTTGGACAGCGAAGCGAGCCGCTCCGCGAAGCGAAGCGTCGGCGCGAGGTCGCGGCCGGTCACGCGGCGATAGGTTTCGGGGTCCGAGCTCTTGATGTCGAGCATGACCAGGTCGATTGCCGACAAATAGGCGTCGTCGGCGCGGTCTCCCAAGAAGCCCGACGTCTGGATTGCCGTATGCAGGCCCATTTTCTTCGCGCCTGTGAATATCCGGCGCGTGAAGGCAAGCTGCACCATGGGCTCGCCGCCCGATATTGTGAGGCCGCCGCCAAGGCTTCTTATCGCCGATGCGAAATCGCTTAGACGCCGAAGCACGTGATCGACCGACACATAGGTGCCGTCCTTGAGATGCCAGGTGTCCGGGTTGTGGCAGTACGTGCATCGCAGCAGGCATCCGGAGACAAACAGCACGACGCGCAATCCGGGCCCGTCGTAACGCGAGGAGGTCTCATAGGAGTGGCAGTACCCGAACAGGCCCTCCTCGTCCTTGAGCTTGTCTTCGTCCGGCGCATCGGGCGAGATTCCGGCCCTGAAGTCGTAACGACTGCCGGACTCGAGTGGCTGGACAGTCGACATGGCAGACCTCCTGTTCAGATCTGGCCGTGGAAAGTGCGACTGATCACATCCCTCTGTTGCTCCGGCGTCAGGCGCACAAAGTTCACGGCGTAACCGGACACGCGGATCGTGAGCTGCGGATACTTGTCCGGATTCTTCATCGCGTCCTCGAGCGTCTCCTTGTCGATCACGTTGAGGTTCATATGGAACCCGCCCCGGTCGAAGTAGACGTCGAACGCCTTGACCGCCTCGTCCAGCAGCTGGCTCTCGGACAGGTGCGCCTTCTGCGGAGCGACCGAGACGGTGTAGCTGATCCCGTCCTGCGCATCCTTGTAAGGAAGCTTCGCGACCGAAAGACAGGACGCAAGCCACCCATGGCTGTCCCGGCCGTGCATCGGGTTCGCGCCCGGCCCGAACGGCTCGCCCTTCCTGCGTCCATCCGGGGTGTTTCCCGTCGCCTTGCCGTACACGACGTTCGACGTGATGGTGAGCACGCTTTGGGTGTGAGTTGCGTTGCGATAGGTCGGGTGTTTGCGGATCTTCCCCATGAAGGCGGTGACGATGTCAGACGCGATCTCGTCGACACGATCGTCATTGTTACCGAACTGCGGTGTCGCCTTGTTGCCCTCGTTCTGATAATCGACAACCAGTCCGGTCGCATCGCGCGTGACGCGGATCTTTCCATACTTGATCGCGCTCAGGCTATCGGCGACCACCGAAAGGCCGGCGATCCCGAATGCCATCGTTCGCAGAATGTCGCGATCGTGAAGCGCCATCTCCAGGCGTTCGTAGAAGTATTTGTCGTGCATGTAATGGATGCAGTTCATCGCATGCACATAGGTGCGGGCGAGCCACTCCATCGTGGTGTCGAACTTGGCCATCACGTCGTCATAGTCGAGGAAGTCGCCGGCAACCGGCATCGTCTGCGGCGATACCTGTTCGCCGGACACCTCGTCGCGGCCGCCATTGATCGCGTAGAGCAGCGCTTTCGCCAGATTGACGCGGGCGCCGAAGAACTGCATCTGCTTGCCGAGCCGCATCGCGGAGACGCAGCAGGCGATGCCGTAGTCATCGCCCCAGAACGGCCGCATCAGATCGTCGTTTTCGTATTGCAGCGACGAGGTGTCGCGGCTCACCTTGGCGCAGTAGCGCTTGAAGGGCGCGGGCATATGGTTCGACCAGAGCACCGTGATGTTGGGTTCGGGCGCGGGGCCGAGGTTGTAGAGCGTATGCAGCATCCGGTAGCTGCTCTTGGTCACCAGGGCGCGCCCGTCCAGATCCATGCCGCCGACGCATTCGGTCGCCCAATAGGGATCGCCGCTGAACAGCGCGTCGTAGTCGGGCGTGCGGAGGAAACGGACGATGCGGAGTTTCTGTACGAGCTGATCCCAGAGCTCCTGAGCCCGTGCTTCGTCCAGGGCGCCTTCCTTGAGATCCCGTTCGATGTAGATGTCCAGGAAGCTTGAGATGCGTCCGATGGACATGGCCGCGCCATTCGCTTCCTTGATTGCACCAAGATAGGCGAAATAGGTCGCCTGGAATGCCTCCTGGGCATTCGCGGCGGGTTTGGAAATATCTCGATCGTAGAGCTTGGCCATCGCGGCCAGGTCCGCGAGCGCGCGGATCTGCTCGGAAAGTTCCTCACGCAGCCGAATGATGTCGTCGGTCGGCCACATGTCGTTGATCTGTGCGCGCTCCTCGCGCTTGGCCTCAAGGAGCCGGTCGACGCCGTAGAGAGCCACCCGCCGGTAGTCGCCGATGATACGACCTCGTCCATAGGCATCCGGAAGACCGGTGATGACGCCGGACCTGCGGCAATTCATGATCTCGGGCGTATAGGCGTCGAACACGCCGTCATTGTGCGACTTACGATACTTCGTGAAGGCCTCGTGCACCGCCGGATCGGGCTCAAAGCCAGCCGCCTTCAGGCCGGCCTCGACCATGCGCAACCCGCCGAACGGAAAGATCGCTCGCTTGAACGGCTGGTCGGTCTGCAGGCCAACGACGACCTCGTTGTCGCGATCGATGTAGCCGGCCTTGTGGGCCAGCATGGTCGATGGGTTCTGCGCATCGACCGCGAGCACTCCCTTTTTTCGCTCGTCGGCGAAGTAGGGCTGCAGTTTCGCCCAGACGGCTTTTGTGCGCTGCGACGGCCCCGCGAGGAAGTCTTCGTTACCTGTGTAGGGCGTGACGTTGCGAACGATGAATTCACGAACGTTGATGGATTTTTGCCAGTCTCCAGGCCGAAAGCCCCTCCAGCAATCTCCGGCATCCGCTTCCTTCTTAAGAGCCGCGCTCCCTGTCATGGTACGTCTCCCTTCGCAGTCGTGTCTTGATTGGCTTGGCTTCGCCGTCGGACGTCGGACACACGCCGCGTAAGGCGCGCTCTATCAATTACCTAGGAAGCGGCAGGGCATTTTTTGTTGATCTAGGTCAAGCCGGAATGCGACTTCACCTGCCACCGGTGACGGTCGTCGTCCGCTCTGTTGGTTTCGGGCAAGGCGGGATCACCGCGCTGCAACACGGGTGTCGTTGACGCGTCGCAAAACGGCTTTCTATCGAAGATTAAGACAACAAGTTCGCACTGGAAGCGTTAGACTTGTCGGGTCTCTGCCGGTTCGGGGAGCAGGAGCAACCGACACGAATGCGGGCTCGCGGGAGGGTCACATGGATAACGCGTCATCGCCAGGCAGTTCATCGGCTTATTTCGAGAGCCTGATGAAGGCCGGCCAGCAATCGATGAAGCAATTCGACGATGCACTCGCAGCGGCAATGGGAGTGGACGGCAAGAGCGCGAAGGGCGAGGAGATGTCGCCGTTCGCCATGTTTCCTGATTATGTGACGCAGGCTTGGCGATTTTGGAATGCGACCGTCATCAACACGCTTTCTGCAGGAATGCAGTCAAGCGTTCAGCCGGCGCGAGGCGACAGGCGTTTCAAGGACGATGCCTGGCAGCAGTCGCCCTATTACGATCTTCTCAAGCAATCCTACCTGTTTACCTCGAAGCAACTGTCGGACCTGGTCGATCAGGCTCAGGTCGATGACAAATCCAAGCTGCAGCTTCGCTTCTATGCGAGGCAATTCATCGATGCGATGAGTCCGTCCAACTTTCCCGCGACAAATCCAGAGGTCATTCGAACCGCAATCCAGACGCGCGCGGCAAGTCTGGCGACTGGGATGCAGAACCTGATCGATGATCTTCAGAAAGGACGCATTACCCGAGTTGATGAATCCGCCTTCGAGGTCGGCCGCAATCTCGCGGCAACGCCGGGATCGGTCGTGTTCGAGAACGAACTGATTCAGCTCATCCAATATACGCCGCGGACGGCCGACGTCGAGAAAACGCCGCTCGTGATCGTGCCGCCCTGCATCAACAAATACTATCTGCTCGACCTCGGTGTCGGAAATTCGTTCGTTGAATATGCGGTTGCTCAAGGCCATCAGGTCTTCCTGATCTCCTGGCGCAGCGCAGTTGCCGAAATTCAGCGTCTGACGTGGGACGACTACCTGACGCTTGGGCCGCTCAAGGCGATCGACGTTGCGCGCGACATCGCCGGTGTCGACGAGGTTCATGCATTGGGCTTTTGCGTCGGAGGCACGATCCTGAGCTGCGCTGCAGGCGTTCTGGCCGCGCGCGGAGAACATAAGCTCGTGACCCTGACGCTCCTGACCACGATGATCGACTTTGTCGATACAGGAGAGATTGGGCTGCTGATCGACGAGAGTTCTATTGCGCTGCGGGAGGCGATGATCGGAAGCGGCGGCATCATGCCCGGCAAGGAGCTGGCCTTTACGTTCGGCACTCTGCGCGCCAACGATCTGATCTGGCGCTATGTCGTCGACAGCTACCTGAAGGGCGCGACGCCTGACGCGTTCGACCTTTTGTACTGGGATTCCGACAGCGTGAGCCTGCCGGGTCCGATGTATTGCTGGTATGCGCGCAACACCTATCTGGAGAACAAGATCAAGGAGCCCGGCAAGACCACGCAATGTGGCCTGCCGATCGACCTTTCGAAAGTCGACGTACCGCTCTATGTGCTGGCGTCGCGCGAGGACCACATCGTGCCTTGGCAGAGCGCGTACCGCTCGAAGGATCTCATGGGACGAGAGCCGCGCTTTGTGCTGGCCGCCAGCGGTCACGTTGCCGGCGTCATCAACCCGCCCGCCCGCAGGAAGCGCAGTCATTGGCTCAACGACGATCTGAATTGCGACGCGAAGAGCTGGTTCGAAGGGGCTCACGAGAACCCGGGAAGCTGGTGGCCTGATTGGGACGCCTGGATGAAACGCCATTCCAGCGGAACCGTTCCCGCGCCCGCTCAGCCGGGCAACGCCAACTTCCGCGTCATTGAGCCGGCACCCGGCCGCTATGTGAGGCAGAAATCGAACTGACGCCCTTGTCGCTGATGCGGCTGGTCGTCTGATCGCTGCGGTCGCAGCATCGACGCGATTGCGGCCGCACAGCGAGTAGGACTGGACGACGCCACTTGATGGCGCGCGACCTTGTCTGACTGTGCATCTGCACAACGCGCTGTCGATCGATCGATTAACGCGTAGCTCAAGTTGACATAGATCAAGACATGGCGAGTAGAGCAGGGCGGATGTTCTCACATCTCGACCGGAGTTTGTAGCACGCGAGGAGCGAAACGCGCGGTACGCGCTGCGGTTCATTGCAGGCGCAATCCGCAATCGTCTTCGTTGAGCCTTGTTCACGCCGGTTCGCACGACCATGGAGGCGGGCATGATGGATCATCCGCTCAGACGGCCGGAAGAAATTCTTGCCTATCGGTCGTTGAAACAGATTCTCAAGCCGAAAACTCTCTTGACCGTCGGGCCCGCAGATAGCGTGCTGAGCGCGGCGCGGATCATGGCTGAAAAGAATATCGGCTTTCTCGTGGTTCTCGACAAGGGAGCGATCGTCGGCGTTCTTTCCGAACGTGATTGTGTTCGGCGCGTTGTGCTGACCGGCAAATCGCCGGAAGCCACACTGGTCGCGGACATCATGGTCCGGGATGTCGTCACGACCAATCTTGAGGGTACGTTTGTCGATTGTCTGAGGCTGATGCACGCGCATGGCATTCGTCACCTGCCGGTTCTCGACAAAGATAAAGTGGTCGCCGTCATCTCGGTCCGGGACCTGTTGCGCGAAGCGGTCGAACATCACGCCAAGGTCATCAGCGAGCTGGAGCGCGAACGAATGACGATGCTCACCTCAACGGCCTGAGGATGTCTTGATGGATTGAAAAATGGGGTGTCGCAATGAGCCTATTGATCGTACTGGCCGCGCTCATTTTTCTGATGTTTGTTGCCTACCGTGGCTACAGCGTGATCCTGTTCGCCCCGATTGCCGCCATGGGCGCTGTGCTGCTGACCGATCCCTCGCTGGTGCCGCCGATGTTTTCCAGCGTCTTCATGGAGAAGATGGTCGGTTTCATCAAAAATTACTTTCCCGTTTTCATGCTCGGCGCTGTCTTTGGCAAAGTCATCGAGCTGTCGGGTTTCTCGAAGTCGATCGTCTCTGCCGTGATCAGGGTGCTTGGCCGGGAGCGGGCTGTTCTGTCCATTGTCGTCGTGTGCGCGATCCTGACCTATGGCGGCGTGTCGTTGTTCGTCGTGGTGTTCGCGGTCTATCCATTCGCGGCCGAGATGTTCCGCCAAGGCGATATTCCAAAGCGGCTGATCCCCTGCACGATCGCGCTCGGCGCATTCAGCTTCACGATGGATGCGCTGCCGGGGACGCCGCAGATTCAGAACATCATTCCGACGACGTTCTTCAACACGACGACATGGGCCGCCCCGGTGCTGGGGCTCGTTGGCAGTGTTTTCGTTTTTGCCGTTGGTTTTGGCTATATCGAGAACCGTCGTCTTGCGGCACAGAAGCGCGGGGAAGGCTATGGCACGGAGCTTCTGAACGAGCCGGAACCCTTTGAAGACAAGGAATTGCCGAACCCGTGGATCGCCCTCTCGCCGCTGGTCATCGTGGGGGTCGCGAACTTCATATTCACCCAGTGGGTGCCCCGGGCCTATGGCGCGAAGCACGAAATCACGCTTGGCGGGCACCCGATCGTGACGCAGATCGGTTCCGTGGCAGCCATATGGGCGGTCGAGGGTGCGCTGATTCTCGGCATCTTGACCGTATTCATCTTTGCCTGGCGGCCTGTGCTTGCGAAATTCGCCGATGGCAGCAAGGCTGCGGTTGCGGGGGCTCTGCTTGCCTCGCTCAATACCGCGTCCGAGTACGGATTCGGCGGAGTGATTGCCTTGCTGCCGGGCTTTGCGGCGGTTTCCGCTGCTCTTAGATCGATCCCCAATCCGCTTGTCAATGAAGCGGTCACCGTCACGGTGCTTGCCGGCATCACCGGCTCGGCTTCCGGCGGAATGAGCATTGCTCTTGCCGCGATGTCCGACGAGTTCATTGCGGCCGCGAAGGCTGCAAATATCCCGCTCGAAGTATTTCATCGGATCGCGGCCATGGCGAGCGGCGGCATGGATACATTGCCCCACAACGGCGCTGTCATCACACTGCTCGCCGTTACGGGCCTCACCCACAGGCAGGCCTACAAGGACGTGTTCGTGATCACGTTGACAAAAACCGCGGCGGTGTTCGTTGCGATTGCGTTTTTCTATTTGACCGGAATCTACTGAGATAACAGCCGAGAGCTTTAGCGACAGCGGCGGCGGGGCGTCGGGTTTGCCGCCGTCGCGCACTGATAGGCGTTCGCGCTCAACAGGTCCGAAGCTTGTGGAGGACACTTAATGTCCGTTCAGCCAAATCGAATAACGCTGGCGCCGGTGAAAGCACTGGATAGCGGAAAAATCGTCAGCGCAGAGGAAGCGGCAAGCCTGATACGCGACGGTGACACGGTCGCCACCGGCGGCTTTGTCGGGATCGGCTTCGCCGAGGAAATCGCCGTGGCGATCGAGGCGCTTTATCTCGGGAAGGGCGAGCAGACTGTTCCCGCGGATGGCGGGCCGCGCAATCTGACGCTGGTCTATGCCGCGGGCCAGGGCGATGGCAAGGAACGCGGACTCAATCACCTTGGCCACGAAGGTCTGGTGCGGCGCGTGATCGGCGGACATTGGGGCTTGGTACCGAAACTGCAGCGCCTGGCGATCGCCAACCAGATCGAGGCATACAATCTTCCGCAAGGCGTGATTTCGCACCTGTTCCGCGACATCGCGGCAAAGCGCCCTGGGCATCTCACGCGGGTGGGACTTGGAACATTCGTCGATCCGCGCCATGGCGGCGGCAAGATCAACGAGCGCACCAAGGATGATCTGGTCCGCCTCATCGAGATCGAAGGCGAGGAGTTTCTGTTCTATCGCGCATTCCCGATCGACGTCGGAATTATCCGCGGCACGACCGCCGATGCCGACGGAAACATCACGATGGAGAAGGAAGCGTTGACCCTGGAGGCGCTGGCCATCGCGATGGCGGTGCGCAATTCCGACGGGCTGGTGATTGCCCAGGTGGAGCGAATAGCCGAGCGCGGCTCGCTCAATCCGAGGCAAGTCAAGATTCCCGGAATCCTCGTCGATTGCGTGGTCGTGGCGAGACCAGAGCATCACTGGCAGACCTTTTCGACTCAGTACGACGCGGCATTCAGCGGAGAGATTCGCGCCTCCATGGCGTCAATACCGCCCATGGACATGAGCGAACGAAAAATCATCGCGCGCCGTGCCGCGCTCGAACTCAACGTCAACAGTGTCGTCAATCTCGGCATCGGCATGCCCGAGGGAATAGCGAATGTCACCAATGAAGAGAAGATTGCCGACCTGCTGACGCTTACGGCTGAACCTGGCGTCATTGGCGGCGTGCCGGCGGGAGGGCTTAATTTTGGCGCGGCGGTCAATGCGCAAACCGTCATCGATCAGCCCTATCAATTCGACTTCTATGACGGCGGCGGCCTCGATGCGGCCTTTCTTGGATTAGCGCAGGCCGATCGCGAGGGTAATCTGAACGTGAGCAAGTTTGGTCCGCGTCTGGCGGGCGCCGGAGGTTTCATCAATATCAGTCAGAACGCCAAGAAGCTGGTGTTCGTCGGCACTTTCACGGCTGGTCGCCTCAGCGTCGCGGTCGAAAACGGCACCCTGCGCATCATCAAGGACGGCGATGTTGCGAAGTTCATTCCCGAGGTTGAGCACCGCACGTTTTCCGGTCCCTACTCGGTGCAACGCGGGCAACCTGTGCTCTATGTGACGGAGCGGTGTGTGTTCAAACTGACTCCGGAGGGCATTGAGCTTGTCGAAGTCGCGCCCGGCATCGATATCGAGCGCGATATCCTGGCCCGGATGCAGTTCCGGCCGATCATCCGCAATCCTGCGCTGATGGATAAGCGCATTTTTGCGAACGGACCCATGGGGCTGCGCGATCAGTTGCTGCGCATGCCGATCGAGCAGCGGTTCACGTATCATCCAGCCGAAAATCTGTTCTTCGCCAATCTGGAAGGCCACAGAGTTCATAGCCACGAAGATGTCGAAGACGTTCGCAGGATCGTCGAAAGCAAATTGGCTCCGCTGGGCCACAAGGTCTACGCCATCGTCAATTACGATAATTTCGAGATTTTCCCTGACGTCATCGATGAATACTCGGCGATGGTGCGCGGCCTCGTCGATCGCTTCTATTCCGGCGTCACCCGTTACACGACCAGCAGCTTTCTTCGCGCCAAGCTGGGCGATGCACTGAAGCAGCGCGCATTGGCGCCGCACATTTACGAAAGTGCCGATGAGGCAACCGCTCAGCTGCGCAGCCTGGGGAACACGAAAGCAGGTTGATCGGGCCGGGCCATCAGAGCGTTTTCTTCACTTCGCTCGAAAACGCTCTAGCCAACGGTCCAGCAATCGTACAAAGCTGGCGGTCGTCCTTTCGCAGGCAAGTCATCAATGACCCTCCCCACCGTCACGCCCTCGGAGATCCGCTGTGCCCTGTTGCTGCGCCAGGAGATCGCGCTGCTCGATCCCAGGCACGAGGCCGCATTCGCCACGGGCCATCCCTTGTTCGCGGCCAACATGGCGGCCGACCGGGTTGCGATCGAAGCGGCGGCGAGGTTGCCGCGCAAGGACGTGCCGATCGTTTTGTATGACGACAGCGAAGGGTTGGTTGTTCCGGCAAGGGATCAATTGATGGCCCTAGGCTACACCAATATTCGCGCGCTTGACGGAGGGCTTCAGGCCTGGCGGATGGCCGGTTACGAACTGTTCCAGGATGTCAATTCCTATGCCAAGGCGTTCGGCGAACTGGTCGAGGCGCGCCGTCACACGCCTTCGCTCGGCGCGGACGAAGTCGCTGACCTGATTGCGGACAAGGCCAACATCGTCATTCTCGATGTTCGCCGCTTCGATGAATATGCGACCATGAGCATTCCAGGCTCCGTCAGCGTGCCCGGCGCCGAACTGGTGCTTCGCGCAGGACGAGCGGCGTCCGATCCCGACACCACCATCATTGTCAACTGCGCCGGCCGGACGCGTTCGATCATCGGCACCCAGTCGTTGATCAACGCCGGCGCGGCGAACAAGGTGCGGGCGCTGCGCAACGGCACGATCGGCTGGACGCTCGCCCGGCACGACCTTGAGCACGGCGCCGACAGGCGCGGCGGGATCGGGCCGTTCGAAGGTGCGAAAGCCAATGCGCGCGACGTCGCCTATCGGGCCGGCGTCCGCCATGTTTCAACGCGCGAGGCGGCAGCGCTCGCGGCGGACACCGGTCGCACGCTCTATCGCTTCGATGTCCGTCCCGAGGAGGAATATGCCGCCGGCCATCTCGCGGGCTTTCGCCATTATCCGGGCGGCCAACTCGTCCAGGAGATCGACATCGCGGCGCCGGTCCGCGGCGCCCGCATTCTCCTGACTGATGACAAGTGTATCCGCGCCGACATGACGGCGTCCTGGCTTGCCCAAATGGGGTGGGACGTCTACGTGCTCGACGGCGGCTACGACGGCCCGCTGGAAGCGGGCCCGCCACAGCGCTTGCCAAAGCCCGACCCGTCACACCGCTATCGGCGTCCTTATGAAGGCACCAATGTCGCAACGGAAGCGATGCAGGCCTATCTGGATTGGGAATACGGCCTGGTCGAGCAGCTCCGCCGCGACGCGACCCATGGGTTTTTCGTGATCTGATGTCAGGCTGCGGAGCATGCTCTAGCAGTGTTTTCGAGCGAAAGCCTGCCCCGCACTGGATGCGGGGTGGGTACCGGTTCGCGTGAAGAAAACGCGTCAAACAACAGACCAGAGCCTCCGTTCCGATTTCAATCGGAACGGAAAAGGCTCTAGCCGCGCCGGCTCGGGCGCCTGGCGAAGGCCTGGGCTGACAGGCCGGCCATTCCGGCTGCATCGACGCAGCCCTGCAGCGGCTTGGCCGTGCTTTGACCGATACGAGCGGCGACTGCGCGAATAGTCATCTGGATGAAATCGGCGACTTGACCGCCGAATTGGATCGGATTGCCGTCGATCGTGACGTCGCCAAGCACGTAGGGCTTATCGGCCGGCACTTCCAGCACGGCGCGAACGTAACGGCCCCGGTCTCCCCGTGTGTAGCGCCAGAATGTGCCCGGATCTGTACCGTCAGGTGTCGCCCATCTCTGAGTGTCCAGGCCCGCGAAATAGACGCCGACAGGATCGGCGATCGTCACATCCGATCGGTTGCGAGCATGATAATTGACGCGAGCGCCGATGACAGGGTCACTGTTGCGCTCAATCACGCCATACTGCCCGCACTCGATCAATTCACGGGTATCTGTCATCAGCGAACCGTCGGCCTTGCTGCGAACGATTGATGCGGCGCCCGCGATCTCGACCTCATCGCCGAGCGTGTTGTTGCGCTGAATGAGATGCATTGCGCCGCTGCTGACTGAATCGTTCCAGCGGTTGCGCGCGATGTATCTTCCGTCGCTGTCGAACAGGTCGTCGTGTGCGACGCTCGGATCGACATGCGTTCGATACAGCTCAAGCACCTTTGCCGGATTGTGCCGTGCAAGTAGCCGCCAATATTCCGGTCCCTCGCAAGTGAAAACGATTGTCGTGATCTTGTTCTCCGCGTTCCGCTTGACCGACCACTCGCAGTACTCGTCCTGCACCTCTCGCGATGAATCGGCCTTTTTCCAGCGCTGGTGATCGGTCGCGCTTTGCAGCGCGACGACACGCGGGAAAGCGGTCCATTGGACGTCCTCAGTGGCCGCGCCGGGCCCGATGTCGATCTGTGCCGGATTGAAGAATTGCGGGCGAGGCGCGTTGAACGGGATCGTGGGATCACCAGTCTTCGCGCGGTCCATCAAGTCCGAGATGAGCTGATGCCAGGCTTGGCGTCCGGCGGCATCGAGATCCTCAAGATAGCCCGGTGGGGTGAACGTGAGAGGTGCCATGTAGATCTTTCCTTCTTTGAAGCGCGATGGCGCTTCATCGCGCACTTGGGGCCGTCGTCTCGGGGCGTTGCACGACCGTGCCGTCGGGCAAAAGCTCCACGGCAGGTGCGCCATCCGCGACCGAACTGAACGGCAATGACAGATCGAACTCGGCAAGGTGCCGATTGCGCCGGAATGCCCGGCGGCGCGAGTCGGCAAGTCGAAGGTAGTCGATGGCGCCGTCGCGCGTCTTTGCCCGAGCTTCGACCGCGTCGACCAGTGCGGTTACACGCCGTTCCGCCTCGGCCTGCCAATCTCCCTCGCGAAGCGCCATGAAGCGTACGATTTCGGCTTCCTCCGAATTAGTTCCCGTCGCCCCGGCCGCCGCTTCAATCGACTGCAACATTTTGGCTTGCAAACCGCCGGTGCCCGTCGCCTGAACCGTGACGGAGGGCACGTGCTTCATCAGCGCGGCGCGGCGAGCGGAATCGATGGGGTTGGTGAAATCGATCATCAACAGGGCGGTCGCGAACTGCGCCGATAGCACGCCGCGCCGGACCAGGGCTTCGACGACGACGATGTCCTCGAACGCACGCTCAGGCACCGCCCAGGCAAAGAAGGCATCGCCGGCTTGTTGGAAGCCCTGCTGTGTATCCCGCAGCGAAATTTGAAGGGTTGAGATCGCCTGCTCGTACAGAGGACGGGGCACACGCACGATTATAAGGGGCGCGTCCGGAAGGAATTTGAGCAGCGTCTCGGCATCGACAAGAAGGGTCAGCGGGATCTCGATATCGGGCTCGGCCGACCGGCTGCGTTGACGCGCCGACGCGATATTGACGCTGGTCGCGGTCAGCACCTGCCGCATCAGCGCGCCGGGATCGGCGATGCCGGACGAGCCGAGCACCCGGCGCAGCCGCGCGTCGGTCCAGCGCCGCACTGCCGGCTCGACGATCTGTGTCTGCAGCAGATGAGCACTCTGGCACTGATTGACGAAAGCGTCCTCGCTCGCGCGGTTGATCGGATGGCCGGGCGGAAAGTTCTGGCGCGGTATATCTTGCGAGATGCTGTGCCAGTGCAGCCAGGGTTCTTTCCGTTCCTTCATCACGGGCGCGCCATTGACGTGGCTGTCGAACGGGCCTTTTCCGCGAGTCGGTGGTGCAAGCGCGTCCCAGGAGCTCCCCGCCCAGAACCAGGTGGACGTGCGCAGACCACGTTCATAGAAGTGGAAGACCTCGTTGGTCCGGTCCCAAGCCGCGACTTGCAGGAAGATGCCTGCATCGTCTGATGGCGGCGCCGTGCTGACGAGAATGTCGGCGGCTCCAATCTCGTTCCGGCCGCGGGTCAGGATGTAGCGTATCTGCCGCGGATATCTCGCTGTCGTGGAATTGAGCGGGATTTGACCCCATTCGGAAATGAAGAAGACATTCTGATGGGGAACGCCGCCCGGATCACCGTTGAACGCATTCAAGGCGTCAAGGAGTTGTTGCAGCGTGCGCGGAAACGTGCCGCGCTTGAGGAGGAGGCGGGCGAGGGGATCGTCGAGCCGCTCCAGCTCGCCGGGCGATATGTCTCTGCCGGCATACGGGTCAACACCAACAAGCCGCGCCTTGAGACCTGGCACATCCGGCGTTTCGACGCTTTCGCCAAAGGAGACATCCAGATCGCGAGAAGGATCCGGCCCAGCTCGATCCAGTCGAGCGCGATAGGGATACGAACGAGTCGGATATTGCAGGTCCTCACTCATAAACCCTACGCTTGCTTGAATCCGCGGAGATTTTACCGACGCTGGTTTCGCCCGGTTAACAAACCCGACGCCTTTGCGCGGAGATGTCTAAGACAACAAGCGCCATGACGGTCTCATCTGGAACTCATCTCGCTTGAGGTTACGCGGGCGCAAGTGCCGCCTCTGCGCGCCAGGAGGGTGGCCATATCCACCATCGACGTACATGCAAGATCCCGCGGACTGGGGTCTTCAGGGCAATCGTCAGCAAGCCGATCGACAGCAGGCACCACACAGCGGGCCATTCGGTGATGTTGTTGGTGGTCAGGTGCGCGAGCCACGGTCCGAGCATGAAGTGATACAGCGTCACCCGCCACGATCCATAGAGGACCGGCTTGCGAAGCCGGCGACGACATAGGTCGGAAAGCCATGGAAGATGCTATGGGGCGGCGGCGAGGATATTGCATTCCATCGTCGCTGATTTGAACCGATGGAGCGCCCCCCATGCAGAAGTTGAACGAC
>Ga0210406_10001844_pt1 | contig 24961 bp, 24 predicted proteins | sample IncBWC30MmetaG_FD_155454 | JGI IMG/M metagenome (GOLD analysis project Ga0210406, IMG submission 155454) | Forest soil microbial communities from Barre Woods Harvard Forest LTER site, Petersham, Massachusetts, United States - Inc-BW-C-30-M | ecosystem: Environmental > Terrestrial > Soil >...
TATGCGCTCGCGGGAAAAATTCTGGCGGCGACAAAAGACGCTAACCTCGGCTCTGTAATTGCGACTCTTAAAGTGCCGGCAGGCGCTGCGACTTTCGACGAACAATGGTTGGCCGAAGCGGCCAATGATCTTTTGGCAAAACCGGGAGCGAGTTTGGTGCTGGCTGGGCCGCACCAGCCGGTGGTAGTGCAACTGATCGCCTACGGCATCAATTCTGCGCTGAAGAATCTTGGCCAAACGTTGGTTCTCCGCGAGTTTCACCGCAATCCGAGTCGGAACAGCATTCTGAGATTGGCAAGTGACATAAACGAAGGACAAATCGAGCAACTGTTCATTCTCGGGGGCGATCCCGTTTACAATGCGCCACGCGCGTTGGCGGGCGACCGCCGGAAGGAACTGCCGCTGGATTGGGCTGACTTGCAGAAAAAAGTGCCGGAAATTGTGCGGCTCGGTTATTACGAGGACGCGACTTCGGCGTTGAGTCAGTGGCATGTTCCCGCCGCTCATTATCTCGAATCGTGGGGCGACGCGCTTACATCCGATGGCGCGTACTTGCCTATCCAGCCAATGATTCTTCCGCTATTCGGCGGGCTGTCTGAAATCGAGTTAATGAACATGTTACTAGGCGGTCCGAAAGTCGAAGGGCCGGACCTGGTAAAGGAAACGTTCCGAGCAACCGCGCCGCCGGGTGATTTTCAAACGGCCTGGGCCCAGCTGCTGCGGGATGGATTTGCGGCGCACATTCAGTTGGTCGATCGACCGCCGTCGTTTAATTCAAACACGGCCGGAACTCTGGCGCATAATCTTTGGGGCGCGGGGCCGCCGTCCGCGCCGACGGTCAACTCGCCCGAGATCGTGCTTGTCGCCAGTTATCCGGTGGACGACGGCCGCTACATTAACAATGGCTGGTTGCAGGAATTGCCCGATCCGATCACGAAACTGACGTGGGACAATGCCGCGATGATGAGTCCCGCGTTTGCAAAAAGTCTCGGCGTCGAGACCGGCGATCTCATTCAAATCACGGTCACGGAGAAGGAAGCCGACCCGAAAAAAGAGCCGGTAAAACGCGAGTTGGTCATCGCGGCGCTTGTCTCTCCCGGACACGCTGACAATTCGGTCACGATACCGCTCGGTTACGGGCGCAAACAGACTGGCCCTGTCGGGGAGGAAGCCGGCTTCAACGGCTATCTCCTGCGTACGGCATCCAATCCGCACTTCATCGCCGCCGACGGGCAGGCCATCGAGAGCGTGACGGTGACGAAGGTCGGTCGCACCTATCCGCTCTCAATCACGCAGGAACATTTCAGCATCGAAGGCCGCGGCCTGGTTCGGGAAGCAACACTCGAGCATTACCGCGAAGATAATGAGTTCGTGAATGAGATTGGCATGAGCTCGGAATTGCCGCCACAGATGCCATCACTCTACAGTCATCCACCGCTGAGCGCGGCGCAACAGTGGGGGATGACTGTCGATCTTAACGTCTGTACTGGTTGCAGTGCCTGCGTCGTTGCCTGCCAAGCGGAAAACAACATTCCGATCGTGGGCAAGCTGCAAGTCGCCCACGGCCGTGTCATGCATTGGATCCGCATCGATCGTTATTACGCGAACGCGAAACCATTTAATCAAGACAACGGCGATTGGCCGGAGAATCCCGAGATCGTACATGAGCCGATGATGTGCCAGCACTGCGAGAACGCGCCGTGCGAGACGGTCTGTCCGGTGAATGCGACCATTCACAGCGAGGATGGCCTCAACGTCATGGCTTACAACCGCTGCGTCGGTACGCGCTACTGCTCGAACAACTGCCCCTTCAAAGTGCGCCGCTTTAATTATTTCGATTACAACCAGCGACCGGTCGGCAAAAAGAAAATCGCCGGACAATTGGGCATCTACGAAGAATATTTTGCGCCTTTTACGACCAAGGGCGCCCCCGACGTCGTGAAGTTGCAGAAAAATCCGAACGTCACGGTGCGGATGCGCGGGGTGATGGAGAAGTGCACCTTCTGCGTCCAGCGCATTGAAGAGGCGAAGATCGCCGCACATGTGCGCGCGGGCGCTTCACCGGACACGCGCATCCCGCGCGATTCGTTTACCACGGCGTGCGCGCAAGCCTGCCCGACCGAGGCGATTGTCTTTGGCGACATCAAAGATCCAGAAAGCCTTGTATCGAAAATGAAGAAGCAGGACCGCAATTATCGGTTGCTCGAATATTTGAATGTGAATACGCGGACTAGTTATCTCGCGCGCATCCGCAATCCAAATCCGAAAATGCCGGATGCGAAGAACATCGGCGTAGCAAGTCCGGAGGAGAAGGCGTGATGAATGATTTTCGATTTTCGATTTTCGATTTCCGAGTGTTGATCTTCTCGAATGTCGATCGTGCGCGACGGGCAATTGGCGAATAGGAATTGGCAATTTGAGCATGGACGAGACACACACAGCGCCGGAGGTGATTCAAGAGAGAGCGTCGAGGGGCGTCGAGCGTGTACCGCTTGTTCTAAACCGCCGCAGCTTCAGTTGGCTGACGGAGCGGATTTCCGGCGTGGTCGAACAGCCAGCGCCGCGCTGGTGGTGGGTTTGCTTCACCATCACCGGAACGATCGCCATGTTTGGTATGTTCTGTCTCGGTTACCAGATTTCCACCGGCGTCGGCGTCTGGGGAAACAACATTCCGGTCGGGTGGGCTTGGGACATTACCAACTTCGTCTTCTGGATCGGTATCGGGCACGCCGGCACCCTCATTTCCGCGATTTTGTTTTTGCTCCGGCAAAAATGGCGCACGTCCATCAACCGTTCCGCCGAAGCGATGACGCTTTTTGCCGTAATGTGCGCCGCGATTTTTCCGGGCGTGCATGTGGGCCGCGTCTGGATGGCGTGGTATCTTGCACCGCTGCCGAACAATTACGCCATCTGGCCAAATTTCCGTAGCCCGCTGATGTGGGACGTGTTCGCAGTCTCGACCTATTTCACGGTTTCGGTGTTATTTTGGTATACTGGTCTGATTCCCGATCTGGCGACCTTGCGCGATCGCGCCACCTCGAAGATCAGGAAATTCCTGTTCGGGTTTTTTGCCTGCGGCTGGCGCGGCTCGAACCGCAACTGGCGTCATTACGAAATGGCATATCTGCTTTTAGCCGGCCTCGCGACTCCTCTCGTGCTCTCGGTGCACAGCGTCGTTTCCTTCGATTTTGCGACTTCGATTTTGCCGACATGGCACACGACAATCTTTCCACCCTATTTTGTGGCGGGCGCGATCTTTGGCGGATTCGCCATGGTGCTGACGCTGCTCATTCCCGCGCGAGCGATCTTCAAGCTGCACGACATCATTACGGTGCAGCACATAGACAAAATGGCGAAGGTCATTTTGTTGACCGGCTCATTCGTCGCTTACGCCTATAGCATGGAGTTTTTTGTGGCGTGGTACAGCGGCAATTCCTACGAACGCTTTGCATTTTGGAACCGCGTATTTGGTCCTTACTGGTGGTACTGGTGGGTGGGCATGCTATTCTGCAATTGCCTCTCGCCCCAACTCTTCTGGTTCCGCTGGTGTCGGCGAAATATTCTCGTCGTTTATTTCGTTAGCATGTGTGTAAACGCCGGCATGTGGTTCGAGCGTTTCATCATCATTGCGGGCGGATTGCATCGCGACTTTTTGCCCTCGTCCTGGGGCTTGTTCATCCCAACGTGGGTGGACATCTGGACCTTCATCGGCACCCTCGGCATTTTCACTTCGCTCTTCCTGCTTTTTATTCGTTTCCTGCCGATGATCGCCATGTCGGAAGTGAAGATCGTTTTGCCGGAAGCCGACGCGCATTATGGATCGACAACTGATCATCATCCAGCGGCTGGGACAAAGGAACGCACATGAGAACACCGTCGGGCCATAAAGTTTACGGGATGGGGGCGCAATATCCGAGCGCGGCAACTCTTTATGAAGCGGCGAAACTTGTGCGCGATGCCGGCTTCAAACGCTGGGATGTGCACTCGCCGTTCCCCATTCACGGCATGGACGAAGCGATGGGATTGAAAAAATCGTGGCTTAGCGCAGTGGTCCTGGCCGGCGGCATTTCGGGTTTGCTCACCGCGGTCATCGTAGAATTTGGCCCATCGTCGTTCCTCTTTCCACTGATCGTGCACGGCAAGCCGACGAACTTTATGACTGTGCCGGCATTTTTTCCGATCATGTTTGAGCTGACCGTGCTCTTCGGCGCCTTCGCCGCGTTCTTCGCCGTGCTGATTATGAACGGTCTGCCCCGCCCGCATCATCCGATTTTCAACTGGGAACGCTTCAGCCGCGTAACCAACGATGCATTCTTCCTCGTGATCGAAGCGCGCGATCCGCGCTTCACCGAAGTCGAAGCGCGTGAGCTGCTCGAGAAAAGTGGCGGGCAACACATCACCATCATCCACGACGATTGAAATATGCTGCGCGGCTTCCTTCTCATTTTCTTGTTGTTCGGAATCGCGATTGTCGCCGTCTTCGGATTTCGTGGACAAAAGAGCACTGGCGCGCCGCTTGAGATTTTCCCCGACATGGTTCGCCAGATGAAAGTGCGGGCGCAAGCGCCGCTCGCGTTTTTTGCGGATGGGCGCGGCCCGCGCCTGCCGGTCGCCGGAACGATGCCGATCGGTTATGAGATGCCGAAGCCGGCAAACTCGCCCGGCAACGCGCCGCCTGAAGATCTGTCATCGCCTCCGCATCTCGCTTTCAGCGTCGGCACGGATTATTACGACACCGGTAAGATGGGTGATCGCTGGGGCACGGGCATTCCAGTCGAGGTCACACGCCAGTTGATGGAACGCGGCCAGCAGCGTTTCAACATCACTTGCGCGATGTGTCACGGCGCGACGGCCGCCGGCAACGGCATCACCAAACAATACGGCCTGGCAACCGTGGTCAGCCTGCAAGACGAACGGATCCGCAAAATGGCGGACGGGGAAATTTTCAATACGATCACAAACGGTAAGAACACGATGATGGCTTACGGGCCAAACATTATGGTCGCTGACCGTTGGGCCATCATTGCCTACTTGCGCGCGCTTCAGCGAAGTCAAAACGGAGCGATTGCCGATGTACCGCCGGAACAGCGCGCGGAATTGGATAAGCCGGCTGAAGCCAAAAGCGAAGCGAAACCCGAGGCGTCAAAGAAATGAGCGACCGTTCACAAACGCCACCCACGCCTGAGGGCGAATATTTCGAAGGCAATCGTTTCGGCGGACTTTCCGCGTTGCTTGGGCTCATTGCGTTGGTGGCTCTGGCGCTTTGCGGGGTGGGTGCCGCAATCAATCCGCACCAATTTAGTTTTTCCTGGCTATTTGCCTTTGCATTTTATTTCACCCTCTGCGCCGGCTGTTTCTTCTGGACAATAGTTCATTACGCGACCGACGCGGAATGGTCGGTGGTGGTACGCCGCCAATTGGAGAACATCGCTGTGCTTCTCGCGGTCATTGCTGCGTTTTTTCTGCCCATCTTGTTTCTACGTCATCATCTCTACGAGTGGATGAACATCCCGCCGGGCAAAGAGGCAACACTTGATTCCAAGCGGGCTTATCTCAATTGGAATTTCTTTGTCGTGCGCGCGATTATTTTCTTCGGCTTTTTTATCATCGCCTCTCAGTTACTGCGTCGTTTTTCGGTGCGGCAGGATAAGGACGGCAATCCGCAGTTCACCATTTGGTTGCGCAAGGTCGCCTTCGCCAGTCTGCCAATGTTCGCGTTGTCACTTAGCTTCGGTGCGTTCGATTGGCTGATGAGCCTGAACTACCACTGGTTCTCCACCATGTTTGGCGTGTACATTTTTGCGGGCGCGGCCGGCAGCTCGATGTCGCTGCTCGTGCTCGTGATCACCGCCCTGCGCGGCGCCGGTTATTTGAAAGACATCGTCACGGTCGAGCATTATCACATCATGGGGAAATGGATGTTGGCCTTCTGTGTTTTCTGGGCCTACATCGGCTTTGGCCAGTACATGCTCATCTGGTACGCGAACATGCCGGAGGAGACGCAATATTTCATCACTAGAAACACCGAGTCTTGGTGGGCCATGAGCATGCTCCTTGTTATCGGGCGCTTTTTCGGCCCATTCGCCATTTTGCTCCTGCGCTCGATCAAGAAACATCCGCATCACCTTTGTTACGTCGCTGCGTGGATCGTCTTCATGCAAATGCTCGATATGTACATCATCGTCTTGCCCGCACTGCATGGAACGGGTGTGCATTTGAGTTTGTGGGATTTTGTTCCGCTCATCGCCATTGGTGCCACGCTCGCTTTCGTTTATCTCCGCATCCTCGGCAAAACCTCACTCTTTCCGGTGCGCGACCCGCGCCTGATCGAATCGTTGAAACTGGTGAACTAACATGGCCGACACCGAATCACTTCGCCAAACCGCGCAATCTCGCGCGCCCTTTTCTACCTGGCTTGGCGTTGTCCTTTTGTTTGCGCTTTTCGGTGTGATTGTGCTCGCCGTCATCGGTCCCGCGTCGCGCAGCGACGATTACGAACAAAAACGCGCTAAGGCGCGGGAAGAAAAGCTTAAGACCGCGCGCGAAGAAGACGCCAAAGCGCTCAGCTCTTATGGTTGGATCGACAAGAACAAAGGCGTGGCGCGGATTCCGGTCGCCCGGGCCATGGAATTGACCCTCGTGGAGTTAGCGCAGAAGAAACCGGAACCGGCTGGTCCGATTGCTACACCCGAACCGGCAGCTCCCGGTGCTGCGACCGGGGCGCCGGCGCCACCGGCAGCACCAACACCGGCGTCCTCTGGTTCGCCAGCGCCAGCGCAACCACCCCCCGGCTCTCCGACTCCGGTTCCAGCCAAAACGCCATGAATACTTTGATTTCACCGCCGCGAACGAACCTGTCGATCTTTCTCACACACCATGGACGCCACTGAGATTCCGCTGAAACCACCGTCCGTTCCAACGGATGTGCCGACGAGTGACGTCGAGCAAATCGAGCGTGCATTGATCGATGCATCGACGCGCGTGCCCGTGTTGATGTTCTATACTTCGGCGATTGTCTGGCTGCTCATCGGCACACTCCTGGCCGGTTTCGTTTCAATAAAATTGCACGAGCCGGACACGTTCTCCGGCATCAGTTTCCTGACGTGGGGCCGGCTGCGACCGGCGCACATGAACGTGATGGTGTACGGATGGGCATCAATGGCCGGCATGGGCACGGCCATTTGGTTGATGGCGCGGTTGTGCCGAACTGTTTTGCGACATCCACTTCTGCTCGTAGCTGGCGGCGGTTTTTGGAATTTTGGGGTGCTGCTCGGCGTCGGCGGAATTCTCGCGGGCGATAGCACCGGTTATCAATCGCTCGAGTTTCCGCCTTACGCAGCGGTCGTCCTTTTCGTCGCTTACTCGCTCATCATTTCCTGGGCCGTGCTCATGTTCCGTTTCCGGCGCGGCGATCAGATTTACATCACGCAATGGTATTTGCTCGGCGCCTTTCTCTGGTTCCCGTGGCTCTACGGGGCCGCGCAATTGATGCTCTTCGTCGTGCCGGTGCAGGGCGTGATGCAAGCAGCCGTGGATTGGTGGTTCGCGAACAATCTGCTTTTTCTCTGGCTCGGCGCGATCGGGCTTGGCACCGCTTATTACATGATTCCGAAAGTGATCGGCCGCCCGGTTTACAGTTATCATCTGGCAGCAATCGGTTTCTGGACCTACGCGCTTTTCTCCAGTTGGACCGGAATGCAGCGGCTCGTCGATGGGCCGTTTCCGGCCTGGATGATCACGGCAAGCATTGCTGCGACCATTCTCACCATCATTCCAGTCGCCACCGTTGGGCTCAATCATCACATGACGATGCAGGGGTATTTCCCGCTCATGCGCTACAGTCCGACACTGCGCTTCACTGTGTTCGGCGCGATTTCCTACACGGTTTTCAGCGTGGTCGGCGTTTTGATTTCGCTGCGCTCCGTCGCCCGCTACGTCAATTTCACCCAAGCGAGCATTGCTTATTCGCATCTCGGTCTCTACGCATTTTTTACCATGGTGATGTTCGGCTCGATGTATTACATCGTGCCCCGGCTGGTGGGCCGCGAGTGGCGTTATGCCTCGCTCATTAAACTGCATTTTTGGGCCTCGGTCTATGGCGTCGGCCTGATGACGGTCATGCTGCTCCCCGGCGGTCTCCTGCAAGGGGCGAACATGGAGAATCCTTCCCTTGCTTTCGCCGAGAGCACACAAACGATCCTTCCCTATCTGCGCGGGCGCAGCCTGGCCGGGCTCTTGATGACGGCCGCGCATTTTATCTTTGCTTTCCATTTTGGCCTGATGCTGTTGGGCCTGGGCCGCACATCCAGCGTTCCAACGTTTTTAAATCCAGTTGAAGCGGAGGGTTCTGAAGAGCACCTATGAAAGGATTTGTCCCCCTCGTTCTCGGAATTTTTGGGACGTTCACTTTTTCATGGGTGGGCTTGATCTTAATTCCAAATCTGCAAATCGGGCATCTCGATCCGCAAATGGACGAAGAAGGCACCGATATCTATCCAATGCCGCAATCGGGAATGGCCGAGCGCGGCCGCCACATTTACGCCGCTAACGGCTGCGTTTATTGCCACAGCGAGCAACTCCGCGCCGAGTATGCTGCTGCCGACCTCGATCGAGAACGCGACGCTGCGCCGGAGCCGCGTCCGAAATGGGGCCAGCGCCGCAGCGCCCCGCGCGATTACATTTTCAATCGTCCCGTGCTGCTCGGGAAAGAGCGGATGGGTCCTGATCTTTCGAACATCGGAAAAGCCGCGCCCGCGGACGGAGAGAACGCCGCGCCAGCAGCTAGCCCCGGCGCTTCGCCTGCGCCGAGCGCGAGCCCGGCAGGTTCGCCGGCCAAAGCTTCACCTGCGCCTTCGGCTTCTTCTCCCGCGCCTGCCGCCTCGCTTCCTCCCAAGCCAGCGAATTCGCCCGCTGCATCGACATCTCCTGCTGCTGCGGCCGCGTCTCCGGCACCGGCGGGCTCGAGTCCGCCTGCTGCTGGAGCCAATCCAGCGCCGACCGCGCAAATCGCAAGTGTCGCCGCGAGCCCGGCTGGAAGCGCAGCTGGCGTTGAACCAAAACCCGGAGAGCCAGCGCCATACTCCGCCGCCTGGCACCATCGGCATCTCTATTCACCGCGCAGTTTCTCGATCGACTCGGACATGCCGGCCTATCGTTTTCTTTATGAAAAGCGTCCCATCGCCGGCGAACCTTCCGCCGAGGCTCTCAAGCTCACCGGCCGCGACGCGCCACAAGCTGGTTGGGAGATCGTTCCCACTTACGACGCGGAGTGCCTCGTCGCGTATTTGATGTCGCTTGATCAATCGCACCCACTTAAGGAAGTGAAATCAGCTGCGCCAGCAGCTTTACCCGCCGTTGCGCCACCGGCTTCACCCGCGGCCGCGCCAGCAGCCGGGAAGGGAACAAAATGAACGAGCGAACTCCCGACCGCTCGTCGCTTGTTCGTCAGGGGACTGATTACGGAGAAACTGCGGACGTGCAGCAAGTGCACGCCGCCATTCAGCGCGAGAAACGCGAGCCGCGCGTCGGGCTTGAACCGCTCTCCATCTGGTTGATTGCCGTTTACGGGCTCGCGGTCTTTTTCGGCGGGGCCTATCTCGGACGCTACTCGGGAACCTTCAGCGGCGACGGGCTCGATCCGCTCGGCGGTCCACCGCCAACAAAAAAAGGTGCTGGACCCCAGGGTGAGCAGCAGCAAGCCGAACTAACGCCGCGCGACCGCGGCAAAAAGATTTTCGCGGCGAACTGCCAGACTTGTCATCAAGCCAACGGTCTCGGCGTTCCCGGTCAATATCCTCCGCTTGCTGGCTCAGAGTTTACAACCGGTGGCTCGCGCCGGCCGGCCATGATCGTCCTCAAAGGTTTGCAAGGCCCGGTCACCGTCAAAGGCCAAAAATTTGGCAGCGCGGTGATGCAACCCTGGGACAAAACATTGACCGACCAAAGAATTGCCGACGTTCTCACTTACGAACGGAGCGAGTGGGGGAACAATGCCAGCCCGGTTACGGCCGAACAAATCGCCGCGTTGCGCAAAGAGCTGGCTAATCATCCGGATTCATTCACTGAACCTGATGTGTTGGCGGTTCCGGCCGACGCGGAGCTTACCGGCGGCGAAGCCGCGCCACCAAGACCTGGCGAAGCGGCAAAACCCGCCGCGCCGCCGCCCAAGCCATAACCGTTCTGAAGATCGTTTTCGGCGTATTGGATTGAGCGTCATTTGAAAAATGGCCCCCGAATCTGGTAAAAGCGTTATGGCTATCAGCGAAGTCGGGACGCCTCTTGACACAAATTGCGTTCTATATTCGGATGCTGCTCACTTTTGATATGAATAGACTACTGCCTTTAATTTTGGCTGTGCTCGCAGCGTCAACACAAAAAACATTGAGTGCCGATCAAAGTCAGGACGAAGCTGAGATCCGGAACCTCGTGCAGACACGGCAACAGGAGGCGTGGAACCGGCACGACGCAAAAGCGTATGCCGCCTTGTTCACGGAAGACGGCGACTTGGTTAACGTAGTGGGCTGGTGGTGGAAAGGGCGTCCGCAGATCGAGCAGAAGCTTACCGAAGCTTACATCTTCGTTTTTCGGGAGAGCACTCTGACGGTTAATGAAGTTCAGGTTAAATTCGTCACCTCCGACATCGCGGTGGCGCACGTTCACTGGTCCATGGTTGGAGCGAAAACTCCGCCAAACATTCCTGAGCCTCGACAAGGCATTCAAACGCTGACTCTGCGGAAGCAGGCCGGTAAGTGGCTGATTGCCGCTTTTCAGAATACGAACGCCGTACCCGAAACACCATTTCCAAAGGGACCACCGATTGCCCCGTCCAGTCCAACGGTAACGCCTTGAGAGCGACCGAACGAGCGTTCGCCCGGCGATTGCCAGCACTTTCCCGCCGACAGCCAGTGTCCCCCTGCCGAGCCCCGATGAATTTTCTCCCTTCCCGCCGGACATTGGAAGCACCCAAGAAAATACAGTCCATATGTGGATTCAGGCCGAAAAATTCGGCATAAACCTTGTTAGACCTCATGAAGCCCTCGAAGCTTGAGTTGATGCTTTCACTGCTCGGTTCAGTATTCCTTATGCTGGGCGTTTTCTCGCAGCCGCTTTTGGTCTTTCCGAGACTCTTCAGTGGATTGTTCTCATTCTCGCGCCATTTTGTTTTGTTCCACTGATCGTCTTGCAGCGACGCCGCAAGAAAGCTGGCAGAGCTCAAAGCTCCGTTTCATCTCAGCCCACCCCATCGAAAGGTCGCTTGTGGCTGCTTATCGCTCTGATTGCAGCCGTCACACTTTCGGGACCACTGTGGTTGCCGTACACCGGCACCGGTGTTTCTCTTCCATTGCTCATCATCACTTCACTGGTCAGTTGTGCTTTCGCTATCGCAGTTTTTGTTTTCTCATGGAGATATTGGAACCGTTGAGGTCTACCAACTGCTGGAGCGAACGGTCACCCGTTTTGCGTTCACCTTTTGCTTAGCTAAAACCTTTTCACTTCGAGCGACACGCGCTCCCGGTGGCCGTCGCTCAGCTTGTTCTCGTTAGGCGTATTTGAGCGCGTCTCCTGAAGCCATGCCAAAGAAAATAAACAGCAAAGTCAATCCGAGTCCGACGACCATTCCGCCGGTACTCACAGGCGTTGCTGGTGAGTATTTCGTAGCAGCAGAGCTTTCTCGCCGCGGCTACATCGCTTCCATCTCGCTCCGCGACACTCGTGGCATCGACATTCTCGCCACGAACCAAGCCGCTACTCGTTCGATTACAATCCAGTGCAAGACCAATCAACGCGGGGCGAAGGCTTGGATGCTGAACCAGAAGAGCGAGAACTTTTTCGCTCCTGATCACTACTACGTCTTTGTCGCGCTCGGCCCGGCGACTGAGCGTCCCCGATTTCACGTTGTTCCGAGCCAGACCGTGGCGAAATTCATCTCGGAGTCTCACCAGAAGTGGCTATAGACACACGGCAGAAGAGGTCGCCCGCATATCGACTCGGCGATGCGCAACTTCAAGGACGAGGAGGACGCTTATCGAGATCGTTGGGATTTGCTTGGCTTATGACCGATACGCCTAACCATACATCTGAGGTGATCCGTCAAGGATTTGGGAGCGGGTTGTTGGTAAGATGTTCAGGCGGATTCGGGAAGTTGTTGATCCAGTTTGTCGGCGAAGTGTGAGCCCAGCGTTTGAGACTCTAGAAGGAAGTTGTTTCGTCGTAAGGGACGCGGCCGCCAGCACGAACATGGTAATCGGAGATGCTCTTGTAAATGAGACAAGTAGATCGAAAATCGTGCGACGCTGCCAACGCTGGCGCGAGTCCAGCACCGCCCGCTCCTCCGAAAACGTAGTTACGCGATTGCTTCTGCGATCAACTCCGCCATGTGCTTGGGGCGCGTCCCGCGTGACTGCGGGATAAGATCGACAATTTGATGACGGCAGCTTGTGCCGGATGCGATGATCTCTGTTCCGGCCGGTTGATTGTCGATCTTGCCGAGTAAATCGGCAGCGACCCGAACTGACAACTCGTATTTCTCGGCCAGCGCCCCAAACGCGCCGGCCATTCCGCAGCAACCGGTGTCGAGCAGCGTCGCCTTTCTTCCCGGCAACCGCTCTGCCAGCCGCGCCATGAAGGCCGGATTCGTGAGCGACTTAGCGTGGCAATGCGGATGAATCACAACGTTAACCTGCCTGTCACGCCGTAGCCCTTCGGCGAAGGTGGATCGATCTTTGAATTGCAGCGTGTCCGGTTCTCGATCGAGCAAATCGTCGATGAATTGCTCGAATAAAAAACAGCGCGCCGCGACTTGTTCAGCGTTATTGATTTTCAATTCGCGGTAGTCATCCACGAACATCGACCAGCAGGAGGGCTCGAGGAACAAAGTCGGCGGCGCCGATAGTTGAGAGTTGAGAGTTGATTGTTGAGAGCCGGCAGAATTCAAAAGATTGACATTGTGTTTTCCGAGCTTCGCGGCGGCATCGAGATTTCCCTGACTGAATGCCGGGCGCCCGCAACATTTCCGATTTTTCGCGAGGGCAACTTCAAAGCCGAGCGCTTCGAGCACTTTTACTGCGGCGATACCAATTTGAGGTTCGTGATAGCGCACAAATGTATCGTCCCAAAGAATGACTTTGCCTCTGCTGTAGCGGCGGTCTGCGACCGTCGCACTATTCGTCCGACGCTCATAGAGCGCCGCTGCAGAAGAACGCTTCGCAAACCACCGATCAAAGCGTTCGCTTGCGTAATGCGGCAGCGAACGCTTCGCCGAAATCCCGAGCGTCTTCTCCATGATCGCGCGCACGGGCGCGAGATCGACAATCGCGTTTGCGAACGAAGGCATCGTGCAACCCAATCGGCCTAACAAATCGACCGAGCTGAAGATTCGCTCGCGCAGCGGCAAGCCATCGCGCTGATGCCGCGCGTAAAGCATTTCGGCTTTGAGCAACGCCAGATTGACGTTCGACGGACACTCCGGCGTGCATCCTTTGCAGGAAAGACAGTTGCTCAGCGCGACATCCAATTCGGCGGAGCGCAGCGGATCACGACCGGTCGTTCGCATTTCGAGCGCGGCGCGAATGATGTTGGCGCGTCCGCGCGTGGACATGATTTCTTCGCCCGTGGCGATGAACGTTGGGCACATGATCGGCGTGTCTTTGCGGCAACCGCCGCAGCCGTTGCATTGCTCGAGATTGCCGATGAACGACCGATCCTTGAACGCAAATGCAAGTCGCGGCGCAAACGGCAGCTCGAGCGGCCGCTCGAAATTCTCGCGCAAGTGATTGTCGATTTTGGTAGGGACGCCGCGGTGCGCCGACACTACCTCAAAAATTTTTCCGGGATTGAAAATGTTTTTCGGATCGAACGCGCGTTTGATTTCACGCATTACGCCGAGCAATTCGTCACCGAGCTGCTCGCGCATGTACTCAGTGCGTGCCGTGCCGACTCCATGCTCCGCAGAAAGCGAGCCCCTAAATTGCCTAACGAGCGTAGAGGTTTGATCGGCGACTTGCCGGAATTTTTTTAGATCGGTTGCGCTGTGCAGATCGAGCACGGGTCGGACGTGAAGCAACCCGCTGGCAGCGTGCCCGTAGTAACTCGCTTTCAATCCGAGCGGTTTCATGATCGATTGCAGGCCCCGCACATACTCGGGCAATTGCCCCGGGCGCACGGCCGCATCCTCGATAAATGCGACTGGTTTGGCCGCGCCCACGCATCCTGTCAAAAGCGAGAGGCCCGCTTTCCGCACCGACCAGACGAGATTCATCTCGTGCGGGTCTGTCACGATTTTTGTGCGCAATCCGAGTTTTCTCGATTGCAAGAGCGCCAACCGCTCGGCGACATCGTCGTAAAATTCGACGAGCAGGATCGATTCGCACGGATCCGAATCGAGTTCGAGGAGGTCGCGCGCGGCCCGAAAATGAAGCTGGCTTTTTGTTTGATCCAACAGAGGACGATCGATGTGTTCGATCGCCGCCGGGTTAAGATCAAGGAGCTCGACTGTCGCCTGCATCGCATCGCCAACCGATGCGAAGAAGATGAGGCCCAAACCTTTCTCGCGCGGCAGCGGCGAGATTTTCAGTTCGCCGGAGAAAATTGCGGCCAACGTTCCTTCGCTGCCGGCCAGAATTTCGTTAAGATTGTTCGGCGCGCGCGAAAATCTTTCGATCCCATATCCGGGCCAGCGCTTCAGCAAACCCGGCGGCATGCGCTCGGCCATTTCGCCGGTGCACGCCCGAATGAGACTATCGATCTTGTCGCGTTCCGCGTTTAACGAATCGAATCCGGGACCGACGTTCAGGATTCGTCCATCGACCAGAACAATTTCGGTCGAAACAATATGGTCGGCGGTTGTTCCGTAAACCGGGACGTGCGCGCCGGAGGAATTGTTGGCGATCATTCCGCCGAGGGTGGCACGCGAACTGGTCGCCACATCCGGACCGAAACAAAATCCGTGCGGCTTGAGAAACACATTCAGCTGATCGAGCACGACACCCGCGCCAACACGCACAGTACGTTTTTCCAAATCGAGATCGGTGATCTGCCGGTTGTAGCGCGAGAAATCGACAATCAAACCTTCTCCGATGGCGTTTCCGACCAGACTTGTGCCCGCGCCGCGCGGCGTGACGGAAATATCCGCGTCCGCCGCTGCGCGGATCACGACGCTCGCTTGTTGCGCGCTGCGCGGGAAAGCTACGCCGATCGGTTCGATTTGATAAATCGATGCATCGGTGGCGAAGAGTTGCCGCGTCAGATTATCGAACCGGACGTCGCAACCCGTGGCGGCGAATACCTCTTGCTGTGCCGAAGTCACTGTAACGCTAAGACAGGAAACCTGAATCTGCCTCCGCGGCAAGTCGATGGCAGGCGAAATGCTTTCGCTAGCCGAGCCAGTGAAAGGCACCTCAAAGCCGAAGGTCCGTAAGGAGGGCGTGCGACATCTCTACGATGAGATCATGGCCATCATACAAGACAATGGCGAGGTAACATTGCCATCCTCGGCTTCTGCGCCTTCTCTCGCCAAGAGGCGGCGCCGGTCTGCGCTGGTTTTGGCAGGCGCTCTGATCGTCCTCCTCCGGTTTGTCGTGGGAAAGCGGCATTGATCGGCGAGGCTGACGCGCCCGGTCAAAATCGCGCGTCCATACAGAGGGTGCCGCAAATTGATGGCGGGCTGGCAGCCGCAGATCGATTCCATCCGGTTTAACTTTCTTTTTTGCATGATTTACGTCATGAGAAGTCGAGAGTATGACCTCAACAGGAACGCGGGTCTTCATGGTGCGGCATGGCGCCACGGTTTTGAGCGCGGAAGATCGGTTTGCTGGCGCGACCGATGTTGCACTTTCCGATGAAGGCCGCGAACAAACGCGGCGGTTGGCGGAACGCTTAAGCCGCGAAAAGATCGCGGCGGTTTACGCATCGCCGCTTGGCCGCACCGTTGAAACGGCACAAATTCTGGCCGCGCCGCATAAGCTTGAAGTGCAAACGCGCGATGGGTTCCGCGAAATTAACCACGGCCGCTGGGAACAGATGACGCGGCGCGAAGTGGAAAAACGTTTTCCGGAAGAAGCCGCGGAATGGGAGAAGGACCCGTACACGTTCGCGCCGCAGGGCGGCGAAAGCGGTCTAGCCGTAACGGCGCGCGCGTTGCCCGCCTTGATCGAGCTGGTCCGCGAGTATCCGGGCAAAAATATTCTAATCGTGTCGCACAAAGCGACCATCCGGCTGTTGCTCAGCTCGCTGCTCGGGTTCGATCCGCGCCGCTATCGTGATAACCTCGACCAAAAACCAGCCGCCCTGAATATTGTCGATTTTCGGGACGCGACTCGGGCGCGGTTGACGTTGTTTAACGATACATCGCACTACGATGAAGCGGGCAAAGCGATCCCGGATATTCCGGAGGCCCAATTGTCGAAGTGGTGGAATCAAAAAAGTGAATCGTGATTAGTGACTAGTGATTGGCCGGGAGCTTTTGCTCAACGTTGAAAGCCAATGCACCCTCTGCACCAGTTTGCGCTGGCAACTTGGAGCTCGGCATGTTGACATTGCGGCATGGACGATATCGCATATCGACGGGCGGCCTGGCGGGTGGAAACGCAGCTGGCGTTTTACCGGCACGCCATGATTTACGTGGTGGCGAACGTGTTGCTCGCGATCCTTAATCTCTTGAAAAGCCCGGACCATCTCTGGTTTCCATGGGTCATTCTTGGATGGGGAATCGGATTGCTGGCGCATGGGTTGAACGTTTACTCGTATCGCTGGCTTGGATCGCGCCGGGAACAGATGATTCAGCGGGAGTTGCAGCGCCAAGAGCGCTTGCGCCAATCGCCTCGGTCATAGGCGATATCGACATCTGTTGCAGAGATCATCTCGGCAGGACGCCTAAACCAACGCGCGAGGCGCCCGCACACGGGCGGGCAAGCTGTGCGCTACCCAGATTTTCGTGAATTTCGCGCTTTGCAAACTCAGTTTCTCTCTTGATATTGACAGGGTAACTTTCTCCCGAAATGGACGCTTCCACCTCTCTGGCAACGCATCACGATCCACAGCAGCACGACGCCGAACACGAGCATCATGAGCTTGGGTGGTGGCGAACATACATTTTCTCCACCGACCACAAAATGATCGGCATTCAATACGGCCTCTGCGGCCTGGTTTTTCTGCTCTTCGGTTTTTGCCTGATGATGCTGATGCGGTGGCAGTTGGCTTATCCCGGCCAGGCGCTACCGGTAATCGGCAGGTGGCTGCCGTATTTCTTCGGTCCGAACACCATGCCCGACGGCAAGATGACGCCCGAGTTTTATAACTCGTTAGGCGCGATGCACGGCACGATCATGATCTTTATGGGGGTAGTGCCGGTGGCGTTCGCGGCGTTCGGCAATTTCGTCGTGCCACTGCAAATCGGCGCGCCGGACATGACGTTCCCGAAAGTCAACGCCGCGAGTTTTTGGGCGTTCGGGGTTGGTGGCGTGGTCATGCTGATCAGTTTCTTCGTGCCGGGCGGCGCGGCCCAAAGCGGCTGGACTTCCTACGTGCCGCTGGCGGCGATCTCGAACAGAGGCCCGGGCCTTAATCCATTTTTTAACGGTCAGACGCTTTGGTTGGTGGGGTTTATTTTTCTAATCACGTCGTCGTTGCTCGGTGCGATCAATTTCATTACCACCATCATTCAATTGCGCGCCAAAGGGCTGACCTGGATGCGGCTGCCGTTTTTCGTTTGGGCGCAATTCGTTACGGCGTTTTTGTTGTTGCTGGCGTTTCCGCCACTCGAGTCCGCCATCATCATGCAGTTGATGGACCGCGTGGCGGCGACAAGTTTCTTCCTGCCGAGCGGTATGATCGTCAACGGCATGAAAATGGACATTAGCGGCGGCGGCAGTCCGCTTTTGTGGCAGCACCTCTTTTGGTTCCTCGGACACCCGGAGGTTTACGTGCTGATTTTGCCGGCATTCGGAATCGTTGGTGAAATTCTGGCCAACAATTCACGCAAACCGCTCTGGGGTTATAAATCGCTCGTCTTTTCCATTCTCGTGATTGGTTTTTTGTCTTTCGTCGTCTGGGCGCATCACATGTGGCTCACTGGCATGGGCACGACGGTGAGCGCGTTTTTCCAGACGACCACGCTGCTCATTTCTATTCCGTCGGTCATCATTTTAAGCGCATTTTTCATTTCGCTCTGGGGCGGCTCGATCCGGTTCAACGTCCCGATGCTTTTTGCGACGGCGTTCCTGCCCATGTTCGGAATCGGCGGCCTCACCGGCATTCCACTGGCCTTTAATTCAGCCGATCTCTATCTGCACGACACTTACTACGTAATCGCGCATTTTCATTACATCGTCGCGCCCGGCACGCTCTTTGGTTTGTTTGCCGGCATCTATTATTGGTTCCCGAAAGCAACTGGGCGAAGGATGAACGAGTTCTGGGGCAAAGTGCATTTCTGGCCGTCGCTCATCTGCATGAACGTAATTTTTCTGCCGATGTTTTTGCAGGGAATGGCCGGCATGCACCGGCGCTGGTACGACGGCGGGCAGGGCTGGACTCTCTCGGGTGAACATATTTGGGGCCTGAGCGGATTTCAATGGAACACACCGATCTCGTGGGCCGCCTGGACAATGGGCCTGGCGCAAATTCCGTTCATCATCAATTTTTTCTGGAGCATCAAGCACGGAGAAAAGGTGAACGACAACCCGTGGGAAGCGACCACCCTGGAATGGACCGCGCCGTCGCCGCCGCCCCATGGAAATTTCGTTACGACGCCCGTGGCTTATCGCGGCCCCTACGAATATAGCCTGCCTGGTGCCGATCGCGATTTTACCATGCAAAACGAGCCGGTTGAACCGACCGAGCGCACGCGGCGCAAGACGGTCGAGCAACCAGTGCTCGCCTAGCCTAACGAATGGAGATTCCGTACACGATTTCCACGCGGCCTGACACCGGCCTTTGGAACGCCAAGGTCGGCATCTGGCTTTTCCTCGCCTCGGAAATAATGCTCTTCGGCGGACTTTTCTCCGCCTACATTTTTTTGCGACTCGATGCGCGGCCCGGAGAATGGCCGCACGGATTGCTCAATGTGCCCGTCGGCACGATGAACACGGCGATCCTCATCATGTCGTCGGTCACCGTGGTGTTGGCCTGGGCTGCGCTGAAGATGCGCCGCTACCGTGCTTATTGGTGGTACATGCTGGCCACGATTTTATGCGGCGTGATTTTTTTGACCGTCAAACTCGTTTACGAGTGGCCGCAGAAGTTCGAACACTTCGGCGCTTACATTAAACCGGAAGTGCTCGAAAAATATGAACCGTATCTCGGAAACAAGCACGCGACCGAGAGAGGTCTGCCACCGCGTCTCGAGATCAGCGGACACCTGCACAATCATGCGGCGCTGAACGATCCCAACATCAAGGAATACGAAGTCGCGCTCGATCCGGTCAACGCCGATCCAACCAATCCCGCCATGGACCGGCCGCACTTTTTGTACGTCCCGCCCACCGACAAAATAGCAAAGATCGAAAAGCAAGACGTGGAGCGCGCGACGATGTTTTTGCCAACGCACAGCGCATATTTTGCCAGCTATTTCACGATTACCGGTTTGCATGGAATGCACGTGCTCGGTGGCGTCCTCGTGTTCATTTACATGTGGCTGCCAGTCAGTAAAAGGCTTTACCAGCGTAATCCCGAACATTTGGCCAACCGCGTCGAGGTCTGCGGCCTCTTCTGGCACTTTGTCGATCTGGTCTGGATTTTCGTGTTCCCGCTTTTTTACTTGCTCTAAACCATGAACAACCCGCCTGACATTTCACAAGACCCGAGCGAGCACGAGGAATACGCGCACAACGTGCAGAAACACGTCAGAGGCTACTTGATGGTGGGTGCGCTCCTGCTCAGCTTCACCGCGATCACGGTCGCTCTTTCCTACGTGAACTTTGGCACGCCGAAGGCGAACATTGCGGTGGCCATGCTCGTTGCGACGCTAAAGGCGGGATTGGTCGCGGCAATCTTCATGCACCTCGCGGCGGAAAAACGCCTTATCTATCGCGTCCTCGTTTTCACCGGTTTTTTTGTGCTCGGCCTCTTCTGGCTTATCTTTCTTGCATGGTACGACTACCCGGTCGTTCGTTAAATGTCACTGAAAGGTTTTCACATCGTCTTCATCGTTTTCTCAACCCTGCTCGCGCTCGGAGTTGGAGGCTGGTGCATTTGGGTCGATCTCGTGGAAGGCGCGCCGATCTATCTTGCCGGCGCGATCTGCTCATTTGCCGCCGCCGTCGCGTTGGTCGTTTACGGTGTTTGGTTTTACCGGAAAATGAAACGGCTCCGCATCATTACATGAAAGCGAAAATTCTCTCGATCTTGCTCTTGTCCATCTTTTCGCCGCTCGGGCAGGCGATAGCCTGTCCGTTTTGTTACGGTGCAAAGGATGGAAAATCGACCGAGCACATGGCGGTTGCGATCTGGTTTCTTTTTGGAGCTGTGATGTCGGTCCTTGGTGGAATCGGCGCGTTCAGTTTTCATATTTGGCGCCATGGTCGGATGCCGCTCGAACCGCATCAGGAGATCACCGACGAAGATTTGGAAAAGTATGAGTAGCCTGGCGCTCATCAACGAATTTCTCGGCCAACCGCCCAACGCTTCCGAGCACGGTTACCAGATCGACCACATCATCGAGTTCAGCCACTGGTTCATGGGCGTGCTTTTCATTGGATGGTCGGCGTTTTTCATCTTTGTTCTGATTCACTTCCGCAAGGGTCGCCATCCGGCTGCTGATCATGAAGGCGTGCGCAGCGGCATCTCAACGCACCTGGAATTTTCCGTTGTCTTGATCGAGGCGGTTCTTCTGCTCGGGTTCGCGATTCCACTTTGGGCAAGGCGAGTGAACGAATTTCCGGAAACAAAGGACGCGATCCTCGTGCACGTCGTCGGCCAACAGTTCAGCTGGAATTTTCACTTGCCCGGGCCGGATGGGCAGTTTGGCCGACGCGATGTCAACTTGGTCACCAATTCAAATCCTCTTGGCCTCGATCCGAACGATCCTGCTGGTAAAGACGACATTGTGACCCTTGGCGAACTACATGTCCCGGTGGATCGGCCGGTAATCATCGAGCTTTCGTCCAAAGATGTAATTCACGACTTCTTCCTGCCGAGCATGCGCATCGCCGCGGACGCAATCCCCGGTTCTCTCATTCCGCTGTGGTTCAAGCCAATTAAAACGGGAACCTATGAAGTGATTTGCGGCCAACTTTGCGGGCTCGGTCACTACGGGATGAAGGGGACGCTGGTGGTCGATTCACCAGCGGATTATCAAGCGTGGCTCAAAGAACGCGCTGAGCTCGCCGGAACACAGAGCGCGCCGCCGCCAGGCGCGCCGAACACCGAGAATCCAAACGCGCAACGAGAAAACAAGCCGCCAGCGCCACCAGCGTCTCCGAGCCCTCACGGATAGAGGGCCCCTCTGTAGCGGCGGTCTGTGACCGTCGCATTTATTTTTATCCCGGTTATTTTTCAACCGTGGGCAGATCGATCTCGAATAGTGCGACGGTCACAGACCGTCGCTACAACAAATGGCTCAATCGCTTCGCGTGGTTGACTGCAGTCGCGACCCTGTTTCTCATTTGCAGCGGCGGCATGGTCACGAGCAAAGGTGTCGGGCTCGCCGTGCCGGATTGGCCGACTACGTTTGGCTACAACATGTTCTTGTTTCCCGTCTCGAAATGGATCGGCGGGATTTTTTTTGAACACACCCATCGCCTGATTGCATCGGCGGTTGGGTTCCTCACGATCATCCTCGCAGTCTGGCTTTGGCGCAGCGAAGATCGAGAATGGGTGCGCAATCTCGGCCTGATCGCAGTTGCAGCCGTCATTCTGCAAGGCGTTCTTGGCGGACTGCGCGTCACGATGTTGAAAGATGAAATCGGAATTTTCCACGCTTGCCTCGCGCAAGCATTTCTCGGATTGCTCGTGGTGATTGCGGTGGTGACCACTAACTTTTGGCGATCGCTTACGAATGTAATTGTTGCCCCCCAAAATTTCGCGCCCATCAAAATGATCGCGTTGGCAATCACGATTGCGATTTATGTCCAGCTCGCTCTTGGCGCGACCATGCGTCATCAACATCGCGACCTGTCCATTCTCGATTTTCCGACCGCAAATGGCGCGTGGATTCCGGACACAAGCGGGACCGCGCTCGCGAAGATCAACGCCTGGCGAGACGCGCGCGCTTTATCGGACGTGACGGCGTTTCAAATTTGGTTACAAATGGCGCACCGATTTCTTGCCGCGATCATAGCCGTGGCTGTGATCGCGTTTTGTTTTCGCGTTTGGAAAAACGCTCGTCACATTGCGCCACTCAAGCGCTTGTCGATCTGGTGGCTCATTCTATTGTTTGGCCAGCTTACGCTCGGCGCCTGGACGATTTGGAGCAACAAAGCCGCCGATATCGCCACCGCGCATGTCGCGATGGGTGCGATCATGCTATCTTTCGGCGTGAGCATTTACGCGATTTGCAGGCGAATCCTGCCGGCACATCCGAATGCAAGATCGATAACGCGCCCGATCGAACAGAGGGGAACCGCCGTCGCATGAAAACGGCTGCGATCGAGACCATCTCCGACGCGAACGGGACGCTGGCAGTGCGCAATCGGGCCGCGACCGATTTTGCCCAGCTCGTGAAAGCGCGTCTCACATTACTTGTCCTGCTTACGACCGCGGTGGGTTATTATCTCGGCGCGGAAAATCCGATCAGTTACTTCAGGCTTTTTCACGTTGTCTTCGGAACGGCGCTGGCCGCGGCGAGCGCCGCCGCGCTCAATCAATGGTGGGAGCGGAGGGCGGATGCCTTGATGCACCGCACGAGAACACGCCCGATCCCTGCCGGCAGAATTCTCGCGCGCGATGCGCTTCTGATTGGCACGCTGCTCGCAATCGCCGGAATCATTTACCTCGCGTTTGCTTGCAATGCGGTGACCGCGTGTCTCGCGGCGCTGACAATTATCTTATACATTTTCGCTTACACGCCGCTGAAACGAATCAGCACCACGAACACCCTGGTCGGCGCAATTCCCGGCGCGATTCCGCCGATCATTGGTTGGGCGGCTGCGCGGGGAACGCTTGATGCCGGTGCGTGGAGTTTGTTCGCGATTCTGTTTTTCTGGCAAATGCCTCATTTTTTTGCCCTTGCCTGGATGTATCGTGAAGATTATGCGCGCGCCGGATTTCGAATGATGTCGAGCAGTGATGAGACCGGAGCGCGCAGCTCCAGCCAAAGCGTTCTGTTTTGCATGTTGCTTCTCATCGTCGCAGCGGTACCGGCCTATCTCGGCCTCGCGAACGCAATTTACGTTCCGATCGCGTTCGCGCTCAGCGGCTTGTTTATCGCTGTGGCCATGCAATTTCACCGGAGACGAACCGCGCGATCGGCGCGAGCCCTATTCATCGCATCGATCGTATATCTGCCGCTGCTCCTCGGCGCGCTGGTGCTGACTAAAGCATGAACGCTGTCTCAATGCCGCTGAATCGCGTGCCGTCACGGAGCGCGCTCGTCTGGAAAACGGTGCTGCTCGGGAGTCCGTTGGTTGTTGCGACGGTGTTTTTCTTTATCTGGCGCGCTCAAGTAAACCATTTCGCCAATCGCGCGGTCGAGTCCTATGGCACGGTTCCACTTTTTCAACTCATCAACCAAAATGGTCAGCCTTTCGGCTCAGCACAGTTGAATGGGAAAATCTGGATTGCGGATTTTATTTTCACGACCTGTCCCGGGCCATGCCCGATGATCAGCACGCGGATGAGCGAGTTGCAAAAACCGTTGGAGAAAACGGACGTACATCTTGTCTCGTTTACAGTCGATCCGGCAAGGGACACCCCGAGGGTTTTGCTCGGCTACGCGGAGAAGCTGCAGGCTGAACCGGGCCGCTGGGACTTTCTCACCGGTGCGCAGTCCACGATTTACAATCTTTCGGAGAAGGGATTCAAACTCGCGGTCTCAGATGGGAGCGAGGAAATCGGAAGGCCTGTGCACAGTACCCGAATGATTTTGGTGGATCGACATGGCAAAATCCGCGGCTATTACGATGCGACGGAGGCGGACGCGGTTACAAAGGTACTCGCCGACACGAGCCATCTGCTGCGCGAGCAGCCCAAATAAGTTTAGCCTTCCGGTTCGGGGTGAAGAACGCCCGGTCCTTCGTCGCAAACCAGCCGCAGGTAGTCGCGATATTCGTTCTTCGGTAGGCGATCGATGATTGCTGCAAGATCGGACTGAGTAATGAAACCCATGCGGAGTGCCACCTCCTCGAGACAGGCGATCTTCATTCCCTGTCGATGCTCGATGGTCGCGATGTAATTACTGGCCTCGAGCAGAGTCGTTTGCGTGCCAGTATCGAGCCAGGCCATGCCGCGGCTGAGCAACTTCACGTGCAGCTCGTTCTGTTTGAGATAAAGCAAATTTAAATCCGTAATCTCTAGTTCGCCGCGCGCCGACGGCCGCAGTGTCCGGCAGAGATCGACCACGCGCTCGTCGTAAACATAAAGCCCTGGCACGGCGAAATGACTCTTCGGCTGTTTCGGTTTCTCCTCCAGACTGACGGCCTTGCCCGCGGCATCGAATTCGACCACGCCGTAACGTTGCGGGTCGCGCACTTGATATCCGAAAATGCACGCGCCGCGCTCGAGCTCGAGAGCGGCGCGATAGAAGTCAAGTTTCCCATAGAAAATATTGTCGCCGAGAATGAGCGATGCGCCGGAGTGGCCGATGAATTTCGCGCCAATCAAAAAAGCCTGGGCAATCCCTTCCGGTTTCGGCTGCTCCGCGTACTCGATGCGGATGCCGAGTTGCGCGCCGTCACCCAAATAACTCCGGAGCATCGGCACGTCTTTCGGTGTCGAAATGAGGAGTACCTCACGCAAACCGCCCAGCATGAGCGTGGCGAGCGGATAGCAGATCATCGGCTTGTCGTAAATGGGGAGAAGCTGTTTGCAGACG
>Ga0210406_10001845_pt1 | contig 24954 bp, 21 predicted proteins | sample IncBWC30MmetaG_FD_155454 | JGI IMG/M metagenome (GOLD analysis project Ga0210406, IMG submission 155454) | Forest soil microbial communities from Barre Woods Harvard Forest LTER site, Petersham, Massachusetts, United States - Inc-BW-C-30-M | ecosystem: Environmental > Terrestrial > Soil >...
GTCGAATGCCGTGTATCCCTATTGGCTGTCGCGCCTGGCCTATCGAACGACGAACCTACAACTAGCTTTCCGGTACGCCGAAAAGGCCGTCCGGCTCGACCCTGCGTTCATGAAGGCGTACGACCAGCTAGGGCTATGCTATGCGGGCCTCAACCAGACCGAAGAGGCCATCCAGTCTTACAAAGAGGCCATTCGACTCAACCAGCAACAAGCATTGCGCTGGCCCTGGCCTTCCATGAACCTCGGGACTCTCCTGCTTCGGCTGGATCGACTGGACGAAGCCGAAGCGTATCTACGCGATTCCGTCAGCATCGACCCCCGCTTTCCGGTGGCCCATTTGCGCCTGGGACAACTGCTCGAGAGAAAAAAACTATACGAGGAAGCCATCGCAGAACTGGAGCAGGCGGCCAAGTTGGATCCGACCTACCCGGAGCCCCATTACGCCCTGGGCAGAATCTACAGGAAACGGGGAGACTCCAAAGCGGCGGAAAGGGAACTCAGCATGTTCCAGGATCTGAGGAGTACAGACAAGCTGAAGGGAATCACCCGACCCGATTAACACTTGACTTGCCTTGGCATTGTGCCGCAGCACAGATCACTTGTGAACCGGTTAACGAGTTCTCAAAGATCCTCCAGGGCGAGGCATGGCCGCGACGATTAGATTAGGGACGTGGCTCGACGCGCGCGGGTCGCGATCGGCACTGTTTCCCGAGTGGTTAATCACCATCCGGAAGTGAACGGTGAGTTGCGGGCGCGAGTATTGCGCGCCGCGCAGGAGCTAGGTTACCGCCCGAACGCGAGGGCCAGGAGCTTCGCGCGGAATTCTTCCGCCGTCTTGTCATTCATTCTCAGCAACCGCGATTTCCTGCACCCATTCCACTCGCATGTGCTGCAAGGCGTCCAGGAATATTGTGAGGACGCCGGATACTTCGTCATGTATACGCGGTTCCGCTACTCACCGACGGCGAGTCCCGCCAAAATAACTCTGCCCGGCGTGTTGCAGAGCCACGGAGTGGCTGATTGTGTGGTGCTGGCCGGCGTGAATTATGACAATTTCATCGGCGTTCTCGAGAAACACGATGTCCATTACGTTCTGCTGGCGAATAATTTCGTTACCAAACGCCGCCGGGAGCTTGTGGACCAGGTGCGATTTGACGACTTTACAGGCGCAACCGAAGCGACACGTTATCTGATCCAGCTCGGCCATGAGCACACCTGGTATATCGGCGATACTTCGCTGCCCTGGTACCGGACGCGCTATGAAGCTTTTGTGCAGGCCATGCGTGAGGCCGGACTTCAGCCCAAGGCGCAGACTTTGGCAATGTCGGACGACAGGTTTCTGAATGGTCTGGAAAGCGTGCAATTGCTGCTGGAGCGGAAAGAGCCTGTGACCGCCATTTTCGCGGGAACCGATGATGTGGCTTACGGCGCGTGGGAAGGGATTCGACGGCACGGAATGCACGTGCCGCGGGATATCAGCCTGATTGGCTTTGACGATCAGCAAGGGTTTCCCCACATGCCCTCTCTAACCAGTGTGCACGTCGACACGGAGGAGATCGGGCGGCAACTAGCTAAGATGGCCATCGCCAAGATCCAAGGCCGTCCAGAGTCGAAATTGAATATAGGAGGCTGTACTGATGCTCCACATCCAGGCCACTTAACCGGATTTCCTCGGTACGGACCCGGCCTGATCGTTTTCTGATCTCCCGCAGCGATGCGCCCGTTCCGATTGCAGGCCACGTTGATACAACCGTAAGCAGCAATATGACGAGCATCTCCCCCAAGGTTGCGAGGAAATTCACAAACGCAGCGCGTCTTCCCAAGGTCCCCCTTCCTTCACCGTCACGCGGTGCTTCGAGTTGGCTCCGCGCGGAAAAGCCGCCGATTGCACAAGCCACTCTTGGCCCGCCCCCGGAACCTTGATCGTATCTCATCGCAGCAATCTAGCCGAACGATCAATTCGCCTCAAGCAAGAAAAAGTTGAAACAGCTTGAAGGGAAACCTGACGACTGAAATCGATTCTCGCAAACAGCTTTGACATATACTTTGGCTGTTAGGGAGCTGAAGTGAAACCTGCCCAGATTTGCGCCTTCGTCGCCGTTGCTACGTCGATCTCCCCTTATAGCCCTCTGGTATCTGCTGAATCCGGTGGCCCAACTGCTGTTCATGGTGGCACGAGGACGAGCAGCGCCACTAGCTCGACTGACTGGCCTCGATGGAGAGGTCCAAACGCTGATGGCGTGGCGGACGGCCGGCGCCTTCCCACGCACTGGAGTCGGGTCGAGAATGTCAGTTGGTCGGTGAAGCTACCGGGTTGGGGGACCAGTTCACCGGTGATCTACGGAGACCGGCTCTTCGTCACTTCTCAAGTGGAACGAGACGGTAAGAAATCGCTGCTGACGCTGTGTTTTCACCGGGACACGGGCGCGGAAATGTGGCGGCATGACTTCGGTTTGGGCGTAGATCAGCAGACTCACCACAAATCCAACCTTGCCGTGAATACTCCGGCCGTCACAGAAAATGCGGTCTACGTGGCCTTCGGCAATGCCGACGTTGCTCGCTACTCTCATGACGGCAAACTGATCTGGGTCACACGGTACATGGAAATATTCGGCGATCCCAAAATGGCGTGGGGTTATGGTGTGAGTCCCGTCGTTCTGGAGGATTCCGTGCTACTCCCGTGGGATCATCACAAAGGCCCTTGTTATCTAATTGGCCTTGATAAACGAACGGGCCGCATCGTCTGGAAGAAAGATCGGCCCATCGGTACGAGCCATTCCACGCCGCTCCTGGTAGAGCATGACGGACAGGCCGACATTCTCGTGTCCGGAAAAAGCCGGCTCACCGCCTTCGACGCCAGGACACATACCGAGTTGTGGAAATATGGCGAAGGCGAAGGACCGTTCAACGGCGAAATCGTAGTGAGTCCGATTTACGGAGATGGCATGGTGTTTCTGCAGCTGTGGCGGCAGAGTCCAATCCACGCAATTCGACTTGCCGGCAACGGGCAGCCGCCGGAGTTGGTGTGGGTGAGTGACAAGCCGGGACCTCAGGAACCATCGCCACTCTATTATCGAGGATTTTTGTACTCTCTGATGGACAATGGAGTGCTGGTCTGCATCGACGGGAAGACGGGCAAGGAGGTCTACCGCAAGCGACTGGGCGGCAGTGACTGCAACTCTTCTCCGATCGCGAGCGACGGACAGATCTACTTGAGCGACAACGAGGGCACAACTTTCGTGGTCAAGGCGGGGCCAGAGTTCGAACTACTGGCCACAAACAGCCTCGGCGAGAGAATCACGGCGTCACCCGCGATCTCCGGAAACAAACTGTTCTACCGAACGGACTCGCACGTGTTCTGCATTGAAGCGCGTGCCGGACGTTGATGGACTGGCTTAATCCGTTCTTGCTAAATTCCGCTTGTCGCAACCTTCAATGCTTTTCTGAGCCGCAAGCCATTGGGCCCGCCCACCAGCACGCTCAATTCCCGGCACCGAGAAGCTACGACCATCGCCGATCCTGGCCCGGCGGAAGCACACAATACGTTGGGAAGCATCTACCTTCGGCGTGGGCAGCTAGAACAGACCCGCAGCGAACTCGAAGAGGCGATCCGCTGCAGCCGGAATTCGCATGGGCATATTACAACCTCGCACTCGTTTCAAAGAAGCAAGAAAGAAGGGACGAAACCGCCCAGGAACTCCGGGCGGCCTTGAAAGCCGATCCACAATTCCGCGCAGCGCGCGCGGAGCTCGAAAGTGGCCGATCTTCGGCGCTCTTGCCCTTGGCAGGCGGGCTTGTGGCCGAGGCCGTTAAGTCAAAGGTCACCATTGCTACCGTGGTCTGGCAAGCGAACGCAACGGTGCCGTGAAGCGAGTCAGAAGGGTTGCGCCGCTTTCAAAGAGGCTAGAGAAGAGGACTCGGCAGGCAAACTATGACGTAAAGAAATACCGAGTCAAGTGAAAGAAGATTGGCGCCGAGAAGGCCACTGAGTCCAAGCGGTCTAACATTCCGCCGTGCCCGTCAATCAGATGGCCCCAATCCTTCACGCCTCGATCGCGCTTGATCGCCGACATCACCAGTCCCCCCAGAAATCCGATCAGCGTGATCGTGAGCGCCATCCCTGCCGCCTGCCACGGAAGAAACGGTGTGATCCGCCACAGGCTAGCACCTAAGGCCGTCGCGCCTGCCACGCCTCCGATAAAACCTTCAACGGTCTTGGTTGGCGAGACCGTCGGAGCGACTTGATGGCGCCCGAACAGCTTTCCGCAAATGTACTGTAGGACATCACTCGACTGCACCACGATAAGCAGGAAGGCGATCAACAGGGCATCGCGATGGCGATATTCGGGGATGTCCAGAGTGAGCAGAGCAGGAACGTACGAGATGCAATACACACAGATCATCAATGCCCACTGGGTTTCTGACGTTCGCGCCAGAAAGTTTTGTGAATCCGCGAACACCAGCGCTGCGATGGGGAGAATCAGAAACGCGTAGACCGGAATCAGGATGGCGAAGAAACCATACCAGTCGATCCAGATTAAACCGTATTGCATCGGCAAAACGACGAAGAAGCTCAGGAGCAGTGCGCCGTAGTCCGCGCGTCGCGTTGGAGTCAGAGTAATGAATTCTCGCAGGGCGGCAAGGGACATAAAAGCGAATAGAACAATCACCGCCTTGCGCCCCGCCAGAATCGCACCGCCCACCACGATGACCATGACCCACCAGGCTTTGATACGGCGCGTCAGGTTGTTCAGGACCGGCTTCGCGTTCGCGTCACGAAAACACAGTAGGAGGATAACGGCAACCAGGGTGGCCAGCACCAGGGCGCCTATCAGAAACGCGAAGATGACCAGACATTGCCCTCGTACGCTCATTGGTTTGATAGGCCGAGTACCACTTCTCGCAGGCGCGCCAGAAACGGCTCCTTAGCCTCGCCCGGCCGCAACCATGTTGGCTGTCCAAATGTTACGGAACAGAGCAGAGGGATGGGAAGCGGCGCACCCTTCGGCATGACACGGTACGCATTCTCCATCCAAACCGGGACCAACTCCACGCCAGGGCGTGCCTTCGCCAGATGATAGATGCCGCACTTGAATGGCCGCAGGCCGTCGCCCGTTCCGCGAGTTCCCTCTGGAAAAAGAATGAGCGATTTTCCACCGTCGAGAGCCTCGAGCATGGGATCAATCGGATTCACAGCCTTTTCTGAACGCCCACGGTCCACGAGAACGCCTTGGAAGACCCGATGAATTAGGTATTGGCGGACCGTACTACGATTCCAGTAGTCACTCGCCGCAACGGGCCTGGTTTTTTCGCGGATCCTAGCTGGTAGGGCCGAAGATAGGAGCACGAAGTCCATGTGACTGGTGTGGTTGCCGAAGTAAATCCTCTGTACATCGTCCGGACCGCAGCCCTCCCAGCGGGCCTGCACGCCTGTCAGCAAACGAGCCCCGCCGACCGTCAAGTGCGCAACCACCAGCTCGAACATCAGAATCCCTCGGTCTGCACAAAAAGAGCCGCGATCAGAATCGCGAACTGTATCGCCAGCGCAACCGCCTGTCTTCGCCACAGCGCTACGGCGCCGCGCGCGCGGTCCGCGACACTGCGACCTTCGCGCGCCCTCAGAAATCCAAAAGCGTTTATCCACTCATCCACCTGCCGCCAGCCATCTTCAGACTCATCCGCCACGCGAAGAAACAGCGATGCGTCGATCGCGACCCGGACAGCGAACCAACATTCGCAGAGCCAGCACAGCATCGAACTGCTGAACAAGAGTCCGGCGATAGCAGAATGCCCGGCCACCGTTCCGAACCCCGCGACCACCGCCGCCACGTCGCTGGCATTGGCCAATATCCGGCCTGATTCGAGGAAGCTTGCGGCAACGCGGGAATCCAATTCAGCGTTCATCGGCCAGCTCTCGCGCGATACCACTCCTCGAGCCGCGCACGGTGCGATCGCCCCAGCGCAATGTGCGGCCGCCGCGCACTAATCAGCGCGATTGAGTCGCTCACGGACGCTGCTTTTCCACTCGCAGTCAGCCAGGCAGCCAGCGACGCGGCGCTCCGCGAATACCCCAAAGCGCAACACACCAGCGTCGGCCGCTCCCATTTGAGTTCCGCGATTGCGTCTACCGCCGCGTCCAGTTGCTCAACGGTCGGCACGACCAAATCCAGCATCGGAACGGCGCGGTACACAACCCCCGCGGCATCTGCCGGCAATTCGGCAGTCATGTCCACAATAGATGCGATGCCTTGCCTGTTTCGCTCCGCTTTTCCAGGCAACCGGCCCAGCCAGATTCCATCGGTGATCTCGTTGCACGGTTCCCTCCGGGTCCACAAGCGGGAATTCAGCCAGGCTGCGGCCAGGTAGGGTGCGAGGAGGCAAACCATCACGGGCGGCATCGCACCATTTGCTTTCCGGAACAGCTCGGGGCGGCCGCTGAAATAGATGATCGCCACGATCGAGAGTGCTCCTGCCGGCCAGAGTAGCCACCAGCCCATTCCTCCGATTCGCAGCGCCAAGCCGACGAGTAGCGCGCAACCCACCGCATAGGCCGCGCCAAACTTGATCCTCTGCGGCTCGCGTACGGCTTCGTATCGCACAATCACCGGTTCGTCCGGAAACATCGCGATACACAGGAGACCCACCCAGACTCCCGTGGGGACGTCGATGAAGTGATGCTGGTAGGTGGTCAGTGTCGACACTCCCATCAGGATCATCCAGCCTCGCATCAGCCACAGCCACCCGCCACTCAAATGCTGCGAGTACCTCGCCCAAAGAATCGTCGTCAGGCTCAAATGCAAGGAAGGCGCCTGGTTGAACGGCTTGTCAAAACTCGCCAACGCGTCAAACATCCAACCGAACAAGCCCGCCGGATGGAGGCGTTCAAAAGTAAATCGCAAGGGGAATAACAGGAATCCGGATATCGAAAAGATCTGGGCGGCGACGAGGCGCATGGCATGGGTATTCAGTTCCCTCCTTGTCCTGCATATGAACAAGGAGAGGGCGTATAGGAGGTCCGTCGACCAATACGGCACGACTGTCCAGGCCAAAAAAGGAATGCGATGCTCCCAGCCGAACACGAGCGACGGTACTTGGTGGCGAAGGCTCGTCATCCAATTTGTGAAGCCGTAGCTCACGAAGAAGAACGCCGTGAGTACGGCCAGCCAAAGCACCGCTAGCGTCCACGGCCGGGTTCCTCCGAAGACAGCGGTCCCAGTTCTCTCACATGTTGCGATCACGCTTTTACTCTTTCGGCCAAGGAGACCGTGAAGATCCCCCGGTCGTCGGTCAACTCGTCCACCTTGCGAAAACCAGCCGCTTCCACCAACTGATCCAACTCCGCTTGCGTCCGCCTCCGCATGATCCAGGGCTTGTGATTGCGGTGGCTCGAAAGTGTTCGCGCGATCATTTCCAGCTGCGGGTGCCACGGCTGGCCGGTGTAGATCAAGTACCCTCCGGGCTCAATCGCCTCTGCCAGACCAGCGAGAGATGCACGCACAGGTTCATTCTCAGGAAACAATTCGTACAAGCCGGAGATCACGCCTAACGTAGGCTTGGGCCGAACGCCGGCGATTGACTTCTGATCAAAGGCATCACCCGGCTCGAAGCGCGCGAATCCCTCCATCCCTCTCTGCCGGATCTGCGCTTGTCCCTGCCGAACGTTGGCTTCGCTATAGTCCCGCAGCAGGACAAGATCCGCTGTCGCGCCATCTTCCAACGCCTCGAATACGTACCGTGCGTGCCCCGCAGCAATATCGATGATTCTTACCGCTTGCCCAGCTGCTCTCAGGTTCGCGATGGATTGCGCCAGGAAGTGCTCGATATTTTGTTTACGGACCCTGATACCGCGCCAGCCGATGGAATTGAGATAGAACCAGTCGATCAGTTTGCCCATTGGAGTAACGCCACCGGGTCTGTTGTTGTACACGTATTCCAGAGTGCTGCCTGAATCGAAGCCCGTCTCGAGTCCTAGCCGCAGCCCGTCCGACAGCCGTCCTCCGGTTCTCATTCCCAGCTTCACAAACGCGAACCCTAGCGCCTTTGGGGATAGCGGCGGCAAAGGCTGATTTAGCGCGTGAAATTCATCTCTTGTATAGCCGGCCTTGTCGGCATCGAACAGCGGAGTGATCGGCGCAGACTGCGCGAACGTTCTGACAATGAAGTCCCGTGCTTTCTCCATCGCCAGGTGACGGTCCTTTTCGCCAAGCGTGTCGTGGTAGAAACCCTCGAACACGTGTTTTTCTTTCACGTCCGACCCCAGCCGCTCAAAGAACTCGAGTTGAGGGTTGAGGTGCACCACGAAATCCGCTCCGGAGATCAGGAGTTGCGTAGGCACCTGAATGGCCTGCGCGTCCGCTGTGACGCGATCCGCGGTGTCGTAAAGAGCCAGCAGGATTTTCACCGAGATCGGTCTCCGGATCAGCGGATCCGACTCATAGGAAGCGACGCGCTCTGGATCGTGCGTCAGCGCGCGCGGTTTCACATACGAATTCACATGAAAGTTGCCGATGAGTCGGTGTAGCAGGTTCAGTGTGGTTCGCGCTAGCGGCACATAGAGCTTCACCTTGAACGCGGGTGTGGCCAGCACCATGCACCGGATTTTGGGGGCGTAGTCGTGCACCCAGGTCGCGATCAGAACGCCTCCAACACTCTGCCCTAGAACAGCGATGTTCTCGACCGGGATTCCGTAAGTGCTGGATACGTGGCGAACAAACATGTCCACATCCTTTACGAGAGTTCCGAGCGTGGCGCCGAGTTCCCGCTCCCCAACCGATCGTCCGTGTCCCCGAGCGTCCCAGGCGAACATGGCCATCTGGGGCAGATTCAGCTCGTCCGCAATATGCTGCAGCCGGCCCGAGTGCTCATGGCCCCGGTGAAAGAGCATTACCGCCTGAGTGGCCCGTCCGGAAAGAGCCGGCCAGTAACGATAGAACAATTGAGTCCCATCCGCGGCAGTGAAGAAGCGCTCTTCGGCAACTCGCGTTGTTGTAACGTCAACCATTGATTCCTCCATGATTCCTATCGACAAGTCCGCTTCGAACGCGATTGATCGCCGTGGCCACCAGCAGCAACGTCATCAGCCGCGGAAAGAGATAGTTCGCCCAGGGCGCGATGCTCCAGCCGAGCCCGCACCAAAGGGCCAGAGCGGCGAACACAAAGGCCCGATCACTCTTGCCCATGGGACCGTCATAGCGACGGCTGGCGCCAGTCATGACCGGCACAACGCCTGCCATTTCGGAAATTACGGCTAACATGACGACCGCAGTCATCCAAAGCGAGTCAGATCCCGGGAGAAAGGCGAAAGGCAAATACAGAAACGCGTCGGAGGTAACGTCTCCTAGCTCGTTCAGGTAAGTTCCGAGATCCGACTTTTGACCGAACTCTCCGGCGAGCATCCCATCAACAGCGTTGAGCGCCATGCGGAGGAGCAGCCAAACCGGCATGGCTACCAGTAGGATTCGTGACCGTGGATGAGCGGCCAGGACGAGCCCGAATCCTACCGAGATGACGCACGCAGCCACGGTCACCTGATTGGCCCTGACTCCGGAGTTCGCCAGCATTCGGGCCAGCGGCCGTAGCGAGGCCTGAAACGCAGGCTTTAGCAAGTAGAGGCTCGGCGCCGTTTCTGTCCGTTCCATGTCTGGCTCGCAACCGGATCGTAGTATGATCCTGAGTGAATCGGCGCTTCGAAAGCATTGACAAAGTTCTGACAGAAATCTCCGCGCGGTATGCCAAAGACGGAAAAGCACTTATACGAGTTCGGTCGCTACCGTATCGACTCCGTGGAGCGCCTCCTCACGCGGGACGGAGAGACGATTCCCCTCACGCCGAAGGCCGTCGACACGCTGATGGCACTGGTGGCCAACTCCGGGCGGGTCCTTGATAAGGACGAGCTTATGAAAATCGTCTGGCCTGACACTTTTGTCGAGGAAGGCGCGCTGGCCCGCAATGTCTCGGCACTACGCAAAGCCTTGGGCGAAGATAACGAAAATTCTCAGTACATTGTGACCATTCCGAAGCGCGGTTACCGGTTCGTTGCGCCTGTCAAGGATCTCTCGCCGGCCGCCCCAGACCAAGTTGATCATTCTGGAAAAGAACAGCCAGGCCGTGGCCGGACTGTTTGGCTGGTTGCCGCGGCTCTGCTGATTCTGCTAGCTGTCTATTTCGGATTTGCTCGTCAATCACGCCCAAGCAAGTTTAATGTCGCATCGTTGGCAGTCCTGCCGCTGAACTACCCTTTGAATGATCCCGCGCAGGAGTACTTCGCCGACGGCATGACCGAAGAACTGATCAATTCGCTGGCAAAGATCGAGGCGTTGCGAGTAATCTCGAGAACGTCGGCCATGACCTACAAAGGCGTGAAAAACAAACCACTGCCGCAGATCGCCCGCGAACTGAAGGTGGATGCCATTGTCGAAGGCTCGGTGCTCCAGTCAGGCAACCGTGTGCGAATCACGGTTCAACTCTTCGAGGGCAAGAGTGAGAAACAGCTCTGGGCTCAAAGCTACGAGCAGGATCTCCGCGATGTGCTGGCATTGCAGGGCGAGGTGGCCAGCGCGATCGCGGGCGAAATACAGGTAAAACTTACACCTCAGGAAAAGCAGCGGCTAACGCAAGCTCGCCAGGTGGACCCGGAAGCTTACCTGGCCTATTCGTATGGGCGTTATTCGTGGAATAAACGCACGGCGGAAGACTTCCAAAAAGGGATCGACTATTTTCAACGCGCCATCGCCAAAGATCCGAGCTACGCGCCGGCCTACGCCGGCCTCGCCGACGCATACTCGTTACTGGGTTCGATCGGTGCTGACGTTTTGCCGCCTAAAGAGGCGATGCCCAAGGCGAAGAAAGCCGCACTGGAAGCGGTAAAGCTCGACGACAATCTCGCCGAAGGCCACACTTCACTTGCCTACGTGCGGCTCTCCTATGATTGGGACTTGGACGGGGCGGAGCGTGAGTTCAAGCGAGCCATCGATCTCAATCCTGGTTACGCCACCGCGCACCACTGGTATGCGCACTATTTTCTCGCCAGGGGTCAGACCGAACAGGCGCTGTCTGAGGTTAGACGAGCCCAGGTTTTGGACCCCTTGTCGTTCAGCATCAACGTGGGGCTGGGTTGGTGCCTTTATCATGCACGGCGATATGACGACGCCATTCAGCAATATCGCTCGACCCTCGACATCAACCCCAGTTTTTCACTAGCATACTGCACCCTTGGTATGGCCTACGCGCAGAAACAGTTGTACGCGGAGGCCCTGGCGGAATTTAATAAGGCACTCACTCTTCCCGGTAGCCGCGCGTTCGCGCTGGCGAACATCGCGCGAACTGATGCTTTGGCGGGCAAGCCTGGCGATGCTCGCAAAGTGCTGCGCGAACTGGAAAACTCGGCCAAACGGGAATACGTTCCTGCTATGTACATTGCTGCCATTTATACGGCGCTCGGCGAACCTGATCAGAGTATCCGGTGGATACAAAAGGCGTTTGAGGAACGATCCGATTACATGGTTTATCTCAGGACTGAACCATCGGTCGACGCTTTCCGGTCCAATCCGAAATTTCAAAACCTGCTGAAACTGATTGCCTCAGCGCCAGCTCCTGGGGCTGATTCATCCGGCAGGTAGCACACGTTGATTGACTCCAGACAACTTCGTCGGTCAGAATCTCGCAAACCAACCCAACACCCGGCGGCGGAACTCGTCCGGTGCGGCAGCCAGCGCACCCGTGTGGTTGGCGTTCGGCACTAGCCAGAGCATATCCCGAGGATTGGCGGCGGCGAGTTTTTGAGATTGGGAGGGAGGCGTGCGGGAGTCGTTGAGACCGTGAATCAACAGAATCGGCGTGGCTGTGTGCGAGATACTGTTCACCGGCGACACTTTCCGAAAATCCAGTCCGTCCACCAGATCCGCGTAAGCCATGCCGCTGATCACCACGACCTTCGCCGCGGGAACGCCGATGAAACGCGGCAAGCGCAGGAACTGGCGCATGCGATACTCGGCCATCTCTCGAAGATCTGCGTAAGGGCACTCTGCGACAATCGCCGCGAAGATCGGCTCAACTGCCGCCGCCTGAATCAGTATCGAGGCGCCGAGAGACTCGCCCAAACCGTAAACCTTGTGGCAGCCCTGGCTGCTCATCCAGCGAGCCCAAACGATGACATCGTACTTCTCCAGCAGTCCGTAGGTGACAAACTCGCCGCCACTCTCTCCGTGGGCTCGGCTGTCGGGCACGAGAACTGAGTAGCCTTGGGTCAAGAACATCGGAGCGAATCCGGCGCTTCCTGCACGCGAGTCAGCAATCCCGTGCAGCACAATCACGCAGCTGCCATTCGCCGTGACTGGGCGTAACCACCACCCCCTGAGTTTCGCCTTATCGTTGGCGACCACCTCTACGTTCTCTACGTTCGGCGGAGCGCCGCCTTTGCGTTTGGCGACATGCAGCGTTGCCGCACAAAAGCCGGCGCCCAGTGCGACGAAGCATAGCGCACCGGCCACACTTAAGCTCAGGGCAACCAGCACGTTTGTGGAACTGGGGCTCATAGGTTCGAAACGCGGAATTCTTGTGGAAGCGCCAGCCGCGATCGCACCGTGCGCCGCTGAAGATTCTCCACTCCTACATAGACTTTGACTTTCTTTCCCGCGAGCGCGTGATGTTGCTTGCGGACGAGGTTCTGCAGCTGCCGTATCCGTTCTTCCGAAGGCGGATGCGAGCTGAAAAACGCGTCGATCGCCTCCCGTAGCGCCTGTCTCATCTCGCCTTCCGGAGTCGTCGGGTGCGCCGAGGACGGCTCGTTGAACCTGGTCTTCATTTGCAAAAAGAGTGCCTGCGCCGCTTCCGGGTCGTAACCGGCTTCAACATTGAGTGCTTCGCCTTCGGCATCCGCATCCAGTTCCTGATATATGGATTGAATCCGAGGGTCGCTAGATGATACGCCATCTCGACCATCCAACCGACCGCCGGTGCGCCGACCTTCAATTTGTATTCATATTGATAACGCCTTCGCCCCCGTCCGGGACATTTTTCGAGTGATGCGCTCAAAAACAGCGGCGATCAGGCACGACCCGACAGCTCATTCTCAATCGGCGCCCCCGGAAGCATTTCGGAGCCAAATCCTGTTGTCCGGGTCCGGCCCGTGGCTGTTTCCGAGCGACATCAATCCGAAGGGGTATCAGCAGAGTTTTAGAAAAGTTTGGGCGACAACGCTGCGCAAGGCCGGCGTTGCCTATTTTCGCCTTTACGACCTGCGTTCGACCTATGCCAGCCGGCTTTCCTCTGGAGGCGTTTGTTGACGAATGGGTCGCCCAGCTTTTTGCGACAGGGTGATTCGAACGTGTTTAAGAAGTACTCTCAGATGAAGCCGATGAAGCGGGAGGCACTCGAGAAATTGGATCGCATGGCATGTGAGCGCAGTGGTTTGCAACAGGTCGGCCTAACTGACGGGTTTTGGTACAGTTTTGCAACAGTTGGCTCAAGAGAGCGCATTTCAAAAGTGAAGGCTCTTTGGGAAGTGTTTTATAATCAATCGACACGTTCGGGCGGTTAGCTCAGTTGGTTAGAGCGTCTGCCTTACAAGCAGAAGGTCCGCGGTTCGAGCCCGCGACCGCCCACCACGTAGTCAACGCTTGCAGCAGCATGCGTAATATCTTCGCCCGCTCATAACCCGCTCAATTGATCGGCCTGTGGACATCGGAGCACAGCGCCGCGTCCAGGCTCTCGACAGCGGCCTTGACCTGCTCGGGAATCTCCTTCATATAGAGGCCGGTCATAGAGAGCCGGGAATGCCGCAATTGCGCCTGGGCGTCCTTCGGGTTGCCGTGCCGCTGGAAATGCGTTGCACACGTGCGGCGCATTGCCTGGAATGTGAAATCCGGGATACCCGCGCGCAGGGCTAGCGGCTTAAGATGGCGTTTCAGGTAGTTACCTATCCTGAACGAGGTCCCCCTGTTCGTCGGGAACAGGAACGGCGATCCCTGTACATTGGCTTTGCATGTCGACGAGCGCACAATGAGCCAATTCTGGATCTCCTGGTATAACCCACCACTTATGCATTCGCTGCCTCGCGATCGAACCCGGGTCCCGCCTGCGCGGCGGGCGGAATCTGAAGCGTATGCGATGAAGGCGGCGTCTGAGCGGCGCTCAGTAGCGCAGATAGCGACAGCAAGAACGTGAGCAGGCGCGGCAGCACCACAAAAGCATACCGCAGCAAGCCAAGCAGTGCGTGAGTTCGAACCGGACGGACACTCTAACAGGCAGCGGAACCAAAAGTCGGTATCCGTAGACTGATCCGATCCGTCGTTTTCGCTAGATCGACTACTTGGAAACACCCCCCGCGGTAGTAGGCTCCAAGGTTTCCGTGAGCTTCATGATTCTGAAGCCGCTGCGATTTAGGACCTCCTCTTCGTCGAGTTCAACTCGGCGATGGAAGCTATGGTGCTGATTTTGACAGACCGGTCGTTACCGTTCCCGACGATCAGATCAGAGCGCAGAAAGAGCGGCGTAAAACGTGTCCCCACGGTGATCCGGGTGGCTGGGGCACGCCGTTAACAAACGGGTGGACAGATTCCGTTCGGGCACCCGAATGATTCTCTTTCTCCCCGGAAGTTAACGGGCAGTGACCAGCGATGTGTACTGGTCCTGAGCGACATAAGTCCAGCCCGGCATCAATCGGCAACCAGACTTATTTTGCTTGCACCACCGAGCACTGCGATCGATTAGTCGGTTATGAAGCCTGCTGTTAACAAGCCAGTGGCTTTTCTAAATCGTTTGGGGACCCGAAGATTTCTGCCCACCCGATTGTTAACGAGGCTCGGAACCGGCCCTAAAGGCCGGACGACCACATTTTCAACACACAAACCGCAGACGCGTTGCCAGATTGGCCTATTTCGAGTCCTGCGCTACCATCGTGCTCAGCCGGTGTGGAGATGAACTACGACCAGGACAAAGTCGACGAGATGGTATTGGCCTTGCTGCATCTGACGATATCAGAGCACCACGAATGGGGAGCCAGAGCCTGGAAATCCCATGACTGGGATGCGCTGGACCGGATGCACACAAAGGGGTACATCTCGGACCCGAAGAGCAAGGCCAAGTCGGTGGTGCTGAACGCGGAGGGCGTGAAGCGGGCGCGGGAACTCTTCGAGCAGCATTTCGGGCGCTGAAGTTGCTCCGGTTCAGCAGCGTGAGCCATTCCTCACGGGGGCTGTATCCATGGCAGAGAAAACTTCAACGCAGCCAGTCGATACAGCCAATTATCACGACCGCGAGCCACGCAGAACAGCGAAGGGATGGAAGAGAGCCTTGCCAGCAGGTATTTTGGTTGCGGCAATGACGATTGTTTCCATCTGGCTGCTGAGGGGTCATGGTAGCCTTCGATCGAATGCGATCACGGCACCAGCCGCGGTTGTGCTGCTCCCGTTGACTACCATCGAGGGCGATCAGAGGATGCCGGCGATCTCGCCCGATGGCAGCCGGGTCGTATTCTGGCGCTCGGCCAGCCTGCGAAATGAGTCGGGACTGTATGCGGCAGTGGTCGGCTCCCAGAGTTCGGTCAGGCTGACGCAAAGTGACGAGAAGACTCCAGCAGCCGAGGACCCCTACTCTCCCACATGGTCACCAGACGGCCGTGAAGTCGCTTTTCTTCGCGATCGAGGCGACAGATTTCTGATTGAGACAGTGCCGGCGCTTGGTGGCTCTGAGAAGACTATCTATACTGGTGTGCGCTCCCCTGGTAAGTACGAGACCGGAGCAGGTGGACTCAAAGGAATACGCCCCTGCCTGATTCCCTCCGTGCAGTTCGAGACAGGCCAAGCGATACGGTTGATCCAATTCCTGATTCGTCATAAAGCCCACCCAAGGCATCATTATGGACTGTCGGCCGTTCAGGTTCCACCGGACTGCCCCCGGCTCAGTTCACGCCGCAGCCAGCTCTTTGCCAACTTCCAGTCTCGCTGCACGGTCTCCGGCGAAACCTTTAAGATGTCGGCGATTTCCTTCACGCTCAGCCCACCCAAAAAACGCAACTCAACAACCTGAGCCTATCAGACTCGCTCACTGAGTTTTTGCAACACAGCCCTACATCGAGTCGCTGGGCGGCGTATATTGTCCAGTGGAGCCGATTGGCATTACACCTAGTCCCGCCTTTCGGTCACGAGAACGGAATGGATCTTTCGGACTACACTCTCGACCCTCTGCACGAAAATGGTGAATTCGTCCTCTGCCGGGGCCGCGAGCGAAGAGGCACGAGTGCGCATCCGGCCTCTATTCTCGTGGTAATGCCAAGATCGGAGCATCCGCAAACAGACGTTGTCCACATGATGGAACATGAGTATTCCTTGCGGGCCGAGCTGAATTCGGAGTGGGCAGTTCCGCCAATTGAGCTCACGGAGCATGAGGGCCGAAGCGTGCTCGTCCTCGAGGATGCAGGGGGACAGCCCCTCGATCAACTGGTTGGAACGCCGATGGAGATGCGAGACTTCCTGCGGGCTGCGATCGGTCTTTGTGCCGCAATCAGGCAGCTGCACGGTCAGGGCCTCATCCACAAGGACATCAAACCGGCCAATGTCATGATCGAACCCAGCACCGGCGATGCTTGGCTGATGGGCTTTGGGATCGCTTCGCGCCTTCCGCGTGAGCGCCAGGCGCCTGAACCTCCCGAGTTCATAGCCGGAACACTCCCCTACATGGCCCCCGAACAAACCGGGCGAATGAATCGCTCCGTCGATTCGCGGAGCGATCTCTATGCTCTCGGCGTGACGCTCTACGAAATGCTGACCGGGAGCCTTCCCTTTTCGGCTACCGATCCGATGGAGTTGATGCACTGCCATATCGCGCGACAGCCAGTTCCGCCCGGCGAGCAGTTGAACGGCATTCCTGGCCCGGTCTCGGCAATCATCATGAAGTTGCTCGCCAAAACCGCTGAGGAACGATACCAGACCGCTGCTGGCGCTGCGAGCGACCTTCGGCGCTGCCTTGCTGAATGGGAAACTCAGCATCGTATCGACGAATTCCCGCTCGGCGAACAGGACACGCCAGACCGGCTGCTGATTCCCGAAAAATTGTACGGGCGAGCATCTGAAATTAAGACCGTCCTCGCTGCTTTCGACCGCATCGTCGCCGGCGGCAGACCGGAGTTGGTGCTCGTTTCCGGATACTCCGGAATCGGCAAGTCATCCGTTGTCAATGAACTCCACAAGCCGCTTGTTCCGCCGCGGGGCTTGTTTGCGTTAGGCAAGTTCGACCAGTACAAGCGCGACATCCCTTATGCCACTTTGGCGCAGGCTTTTCAAAGCCTCATCCGCCTACTGCTAAGCAAGAGCGAAAAGGAGCTGAGTAAATGGAGAGATGCCCTTCGTGAAGCGTTAGATCCGAACGGACAACTCGTTGTGGATCTGGTTCCCGAATTGAAGCTCATCATAGGAGAACAACCACCGGTTCCTGAGCTACCGCCACAGGACGCGCAGGGCCGCTTCCAACTGGTGTTCCGTCGATTTATCAGCGTATTCACACTGGAACATCCGCTGGCCCTGTTCCTCGACGATTTGCAATGGCTCGACGCGGCAACGCTCGATTTGATGGAGGATCTGTTGACCCGGCCGGACGTGCAACATTTGATGTTGATCGGCGCCTACCGGGACAACGAGGTTAATCCTACCCATCCGCTGATGCGCAAGCTCGAAGTGATCCGCCAAGCTGGTACGACAGCGCAGGATATCGTACTTGCGCCCCTGGGTCGTGAAGACCTGCGACAACTAGTTGCCGATTCCCTCCACTGCGAACAGGAGCGCGCCGAACCGCTGGCGCAACTGATCCACGAGAAGACTGCTGGCAATCCATTTTTCGCCATTCAGTTCCTTTCTGCGCTTGCCGAAGAGAACCTACTCACCTTCGATCACGGTGAACAGCGATGGTCCTGGGATTTGAATAGCATTCGGGCCAAGGGCTATACCGATAACGTCGTGGACCTTATGGTCGGCAAGTTGAACCGCCTGCCCGCAGAAACCCGGAAGACGTTGCAGCTACTAGCGTGCATGGGCAACAGCGCAGAGTTCGCCCTGCTGGAGATGGTTTCTCAGGACTTGAGTGAGGAAATGCATGGCCGGCTTTGGGAAGCGGTTCGAGCGGGCCTCATCTTCCGCACGGAACATTCCTACAGGTTCCTCCACGACCGTGTTCAGGAAGCAGCCTATTCCTTGATCCCGGAGGAATCACGCGCGGAGGTGCATCTCCGCATAGGAAGGCTGCTTGCCGCGCACACTCCTCCAGAGAAGCAGGAGGAGGGGATCTTTGAGATCGTCAATCAGCTCAACCGCGGCTCTCACCTCATTACCTCACCAGAGGAGCGTGAGCGGATCGCAGAGCTGAATCTCGTTGCTGGTAGGCGCGCGAAGATATCGACAGCGTATGCCTCGGCCCTCAAGTACCTCGCAGCCGGTAGGGCATTGTTGACAGAAGACACCTGGAACCATAACTACGCGCTCATCTTCTCTATCGAATATCTAATCGCGGAGTGCGAACTGCTGAGCGCGGACATGGCTTCGGCCGAAAATCGGCTTTCCATGCTCGCCGAGCGCGCCAAAGGCGCCCACGATATCGCTGTCGTGACGCGTTTGCGCCTAACCCTCTACACTACTTTGGATCTGAGCGACCGGGGCGTGGAGATATGTCTTGAATACCTGCGATGCGGCGGTACTGATTGGTCGCCGCACCCGACCCGCGATGAAGTACTGCGCGAATACGATCGAATCTGGTTCCTGGTTGGAAGCCGGCAAATCGAGGAACTTGTTGACTTGCCCTTGCTGACCAACCCAGACGTCCTGGACACTCTGGACGTCCTGACCGAAGTCGTAACGCCGGCGTACTATTGCGACGAGAGCTTGTCATCGCTCGTCATTTGCCACATGGTGAATCTTAGCCTCGAGCACGGAAACAGCGACGCGGCGTGCTTCGCGTACGTATGGTTTGCCATCATAGCCGGGCCGCGCTTCGGCAACTACAAAGACGGTTTTCGGTTCGGCCGGCTCGGCTATGATCTAGTCGAAAAACGTGGCTTGAAGCGTTATGAGGCACGAACCTATATGTGTTTTGGAAATATCGTCCTGCCCTGGGCGAGGCATGCCCGGGAAGGCCGCGCGTTGGTGCGCCGCGCCTTCGATGCCGCCAACCGTGTCGGTGATCTTACCTTTGCGGCTTATAGCTGCAACCAGTTGATCACGAACTTTTTGACGGTTGGAGACCCTCTCGGTGAGGTGCATCGGGAAGCAGAGAATGTTCTCGCGTTTGCGCGGAAAACGCGCTTCGGCCTTGTTGTTGACGTCATCGTTGCGCAGCTTGGGTTGATCCGCACCCTTCGTGGCTTGACTCCGAAATTTGGTTGCTTCACCGATAGAGCCTTTGATGAGCTCCGATTCGAACAGCATCTGGCAAGCAATCCCCTTTTGGCGCTGGCCGAGTTCTGGTATTGGGCCCGCAAGCTGCAAGCCCGGTTCCTTGCGGCCGACTATGCTTCCGCCGTCGACGCATCGTTGCATGCGCAGGGACTGCTCTGGACATCACCATCGCAATCCGAAACGGCGGAGTTTCGCTTCTATGGCGCCCTTTCCCACGCGGTATCCTGGGATTCCGCACTTCCCGACCAGAGACAGAAGCATTTCGAGGCTCTGGCCGCTCACCATAGGCAACTTGAGATATGGGCAGAGCATTGCCCGGAGAATTTCGAAAACCGTGCCGCGCTGGTCGGCGCGGAGATAGCACGAATCGAAGGCCGCGACCTCGAGGCCATGCGCCTCTACAAGCAAGCCATCAGTTCCGCACACGCAAACGGCTTTATGCACAATGAGGCTGTCGCCTACGAGGTCGCCGCGCGCTTTTATACGGTACGTGGGTTCGACGACTTCGCGGACGCATATTTGCGGCAAGCCCGTTACAACTACCTGCGTTGGGGAGCCGATGGGAAGGTGAGCCAACTTGACTATTTGTATCCGCACCTCAAGGAAAAAAGATCCGCTCCCGGGCCCGTGAGCACGATTATGGCCCCGGTCGAACTCCTAGATCTGGCCACTGTTATCAAGGTCTCGCAAGTAGTCTCGGGCGAGATGGTTCTGGAAAAGCTGATCGATAGGCTGATGCGCGCGGCCATCGAGCACGCGGGTGCTGAACGAGGTCTCCTGATTGTTCCACGAGGGGATGAGCTACAGATACAGGCAGAAGCGACCATTAGTGGGGAGGATGTGACCGTGCACCTACAAGACGCCTCCTTCACCGCAGCCGCTTTGCCTGAGTCCATCCTCCGTTACGTCGTGCGCACTCAGGAGAACGTAATCCTGCAGGATGCATCATCCGGGAACCCGTTTTCCGCTGATCCCTACATTGTTCAGCATCGAGCCCGTTCCATTCTCTGTTTGCCGTTGATTAACCAGGGCAAACTTACCGGCGTTCTATACCTTGAAAACAATCTGACACCGCAAGTTTTCACTTCCGAACGGATGACGGTTCTGAAGGTGCTGGCGTCGCAAGCGGCGATATCGCTCGAGAATACGCGGCTTTACCGTGATCTGGAAGAGCGTGAAGCGAGGATTCGCCGATTGGTCGACGCCAACATCCTGGGGATTTTCATCTGGAATCTCGAAGGTGCGATCGTCGCGGCTAACGAAGCGTTTCTGCGAATTGTGCAATACAGTCGTGAAGATATCGCCTCGGGTGGAGTGCGCTGGACGGACCTGACGCCACCTGAATGGCGCAAGCGCGACGAACGTACCCTTGTAGAATTAAAGGCAACTGCAACTGCTCAGCCATACGAGAAGGAGTTCTTCCGTAAAGATGGCAGCCGCGTGCCTGTGCTCGCTGGAGCCACGCTTTTCCAAGAAGGTGGCAACGAGGGTGTCGCGTTCGTACTCGATTTGAGCGAACAAAAGCACGCGGAAGAAGCCTTACGACGCAGTGAATCCTACTTGGCTGAGGCACAGAGACTGACACACTCGGGCACTTGGGCCTTCAGTCCTGCGAACCCTGAAAACAGCTATTGGAGCTCGGAATACTATCGGATTTATGGATTTGATCCGGCCAAGGACGCTGCGCGGAACTCGGCTGTCCTCGAACGAATTCACTCTGACGATCGCGCCCGGCGTGCTCACAAATTCGAGGAAGCAAACATCACAAAGAAGGACTTCGAAGATGACTTTCGGATCGTTCTACCAGATGGAACTGAGAAACACCTTCACACGGTGGCTCATCCGATAGTCGATCAATCGGGCCAGATTGTCGAGTTCGTCGGGACATCTATGGACGTCACAGAGCAGTATCGAAACAGAATGGCTCTGGAAAAAGCTTTCCAAGAGATCCAAGTTCTAAAGGAACAACTCTACAAAGAGAATCTGGCACTGCGTGACGAGGTGGACCGGGCCTCGATGTTCGAGGAAATCGTCGGCGCCTCGAAGCCGCTCAAGACCGTTCTTTCCCGGATTGGCAAGGTGGGGCCCACCGACTCCACCGTTTTCATTACGGGGGAGACCGGAACCGGCAAGGAACTCATCGCCCGCGCTGTTCACAAACGATCCCAAAGGTCTGGACGGGCCTTCGTCAGTGTGAACTGTGCTGCGCTTGCACCGACGCTGATTTCCTCGGAGTTATTCGGTCATGAGAAAGGGGCCTTCACGGGAGCCACGCAAAGACGGCTTGGCCGCTTCGAAATGGCTGACGGCGGAACGATCTTCCTGGATGAAGTGGGCGAACTCTTGCCTGACACCCAGGTTGCACTATTAAGGGTGCTACAGGAACGGGAATTTGAGCGAGTCGGGGGTGGGCAACCGATCCACGTGGACGTCCGCGTCATCGCTGCCACCAATCGTGATTTGCAAGCAGCCATTGCCAGTGGAGCCTTTCGCCAGGACCTGTTTTATCGGCTGAATGTGTTTCCTATCCAAGTGCCGCCTCTACGAGACCGGAAGGACGACATCCTGATGCTGGTCGAATATTTCGCAAAACGGTACGCCAGCCGCGCGGGCAAGAACATCCGATCGATCGACAAGAAGACTCTGGACCTCTTGCAGTCCTATGAATGGCCGGGCAACATCCGCGAGTTGCAGAACGTGATTGAAAGGTCCGTGATACTGAGCTCCGGTGACGTTCTGTCAGTTGACGAGTTGTGGCTCTCCAAAGAAACCTCTCCTCCACCATTTCGGGCTGAAGCAGCAGCGGCTTTCAAAAACGACTCGCGCAGCGAACGGGAGACTATCGAGGCGGCGCTGGCCGAGAGCAGAGGTAGGGTTTCCGGTCCGTCGGGAGCGGCCGCAAAGCTCGGAATTCCGCAGTCTACGCTTGCATACAAAATTAAAGTCCTTGGCATCAGTAAGAGTCAGTTCAGATTCCGCTAAAAATCTCCAACCCATAATCGCAGGTTTTTCCAAGCCTTCCAATTTTTCCAAAATTTACAAATCTTCCAACTGCGCATAAGGGGTTGTTGAGATCTAAGACTCTATTTTTCAGGCGGTTAAAAACGGTGCGACGGTTGCATTCACACTTGATGGATGGCGCAGAGGCAAGGGTTGCCGTTAGTCGAGTTTGCTATGCAATGGCGAAAACCCTCAAGCATGGGGAAAGTTGAGAAAAGCACTTTAGCGCTCGGGTGACCTATGAGCTGCAGAATCGACAGATTTGTTACTGGAGAAGATCTTGTGGTCTTGTGCATAAGCGGGCGGATCACAGGGGAGGATGTAGATATGCTTCGGACCTTGCTGGAACAGGAAACGAGCGCAGTGGCTATCGACCTAAAGGAAGTCCTTCTCGTAGACGGCGAAGCCGTAAGACTTCTAGCCGTCAGCGAGACCAACGGAGCCGAACTCAGAAACTGTCCGGCCTACATTCGTGAATGGGTCGCGCGCGAGGTAGCGGAGATCCACGGTGATCAGTCGGACCAAGTGACAGAAGCAAGAGAGGACAAAGATGTTTGACGCGAATCGCCACGGCCTAGCCCGCCATTCGGACAGTGCCGGATTGAGTTCTGGAATGAGTGGATCTAGCCCCAAGTTCATGGCCGTATTTGAAGAGGTGCGAACCGTAGCGCCCGTGGATTGTGCCGTGCTCATCCGAGGCGAGATCGGTACCGGTAAGGAACTCGTCGCGCGCGCGATTCACACGCAAAGCGAACGGCGAGCTGCCCCGTTCTTAAAGCTGAACTGTGCCGCAATTCCTGCTGAGCTGCTGGAGAGCGAACTCTTTGGGCACGAAAAGGGCGCGTTCACGAGAGCTGTAACCCAGATGTTGGGTCGGTTCGAGCCGGCGAATCGACGGACGCTCTTTCTGGATGAAATCGGCGAAATGCCGTCAATCTGCAGGCCAGACTATTGCCGGTCTTGGTTTTGATCGAGAACAAGATCTCAACCATTGTGAGGACAGATTCAGAGTGACTGGAGAGGGACATGACATCCAAAATCTTTAATCCCGATGCTTGCGTTAGACCAAATTCGGAAGTCTCAATTATAGGCAGTCTGGCAAACCTTGTTGTTATGAAGAAACCAGAAACGCAGCCACCGTACGAATTGTACGTGGATCTCGATCAATATCTGGAACCGCAGCACTATGCTCCAGAAGACCGGATTGAATTTGGCATTGTAGGATCGAGCCCGTCCCTTCGCGGCGTATTGGATCAAATTCGGATCGTGGCCCCCACCGACTCCACGGTTCTCATCGAAGGGGAAACAGGCACCGGCAAAGAGCTCATCGCGCACTCCATTCACACACACAGCAGCCGCCGGAATCGCCCGTTCGTCAAGCTGAACTGCGCGGCAATTCCACTAGGCCTCCTAGAAAGTGAGCTGTTCGGTCATGAAAAGGGCGCATTCACGGGGGCGGTGGCACAGAAGTTGGGCCGCTTCGAGGCGGCGAATGGCGGCACGTTGTTCTTGGATGAAATCGGAGACATTCCATTGGAGTTGCAAGCAAAGCTGCTGCGAGTCTTGCAAGAACAGGAGTTCGAGCGACTGGGCAGTACTCATACTCGTCGCGTCGACGTCCGCGTCGTGGCAGCGACCAATCAAGACCTTGCCTCCTTGGTCGCCGAGAAGCAGTTCAGAATGGATCTCTATTATCGCCTCAACGTCTTTCCCATCACTCTTCCGCCGCTTCGACAGCGCTTGGAAGACATTCCGATGCTGGTTGCGCATTTTGTTCACAGATACGCCGAACGCATGTCGAAACAGGTCTCTAGAGTCTCGAAAAGCGCGATGGACACTCTAATGCGGTACCCATGGCCTGGAAATGTTCGAGAGTTACAGAATTTCATTGAACGCGCGGTGATCCTGACCGAGGGCGATGTGCTCCACCTCCCAGTGCTCGCATCTCGTCCGCCAACTCGGACAGAGCCCGTGACCTTAGCGGAAGCGGAGCGGGATCACATCCTCAACGCACTACGGGAGAGTAATTGGGTGGTGGGTGGTGCCTCCGGCGCAGCAGCGCGGCTGGGCGTAAAACGGACGACCCTGGTCGACAAAATGCGTAAGTGCGGCCTCTCCCGTGCGATGGCCAACGGTGGTGAGTAGAAGGCCGATGCGATTTTCGCTCGGGTCTGACAGGTTACTAGATCCGAGGTCGCGTGCCAACTTTGTGCGCTTTAATTGCAATACAGACTCGGGGGTATTATGAGGGCGCCACTACACAGTATTCGTCCTGGACTTCTTGTTCTCTTGCTGATTTCATTTGGCGTCGGCAGTCGTGCGATAGGCAAACCTAATGCACTTGAGATTCTTGTGCTCGGTTCCCTCGGCAACATCACCGATCCAGGTGTTTGGAGGAACTACGGTTTTGGGGGACGCGAACCGACGAAGCAAGTTCTATCTTCCAAGAGGAGCGATCGGTTACTCTAGCAGGATGCGGAAAAACAGGTGAAACAAGTTACGCGTTGATGTTTTGAGCGTCTAATCGGTATGCGAGGCCAAGACAAGCAGCAAGCTGACATGTTCAGTTACCTTT
>Ga0210406_10001846_pt1 | contig 24947 bp, 23 predicted proteins | sample IncBWC30MmetaG_FD_155454 | JGI IMG/M metagenome (GOLD analysis project Ga0210406, IMG submission 155454) | Forest soil microbial communities from Barre Woods Harvard Forest LTER site, Petersham, Massachusetts, United States - Inc-BW-C-30-M | ecosystem: Environmental > Terrestrial > Soil >...
ATGGAGATCGCTGCCGCGATCCCCACAACCCCACAGGCCCATCAACCGCAACACCCTTGATGCTCAATGAAGCAAGATGTCACCCATCCAGCCGGTTCAATCTGTCACCCCTCAATCCGCTTGCACAGAGAGGGGCAACTTCCGCAAACCACACCTGACAATACCCAACCGGGGTGGAGGACGACTCGAGCGCTTTCTCAGCCGCCGACCGCACCTTGCGCTTCGACATAGAGCGAGTAGATCGACTGGCCCGCCGCCATGAAGAGGCGGTTGCGCTTGACCCCGCCGAAACAGACGTTGGCGCAGCGCTCGGGCAGCATGATGCGGCCGATCATCTTGCCGTCGGGGGCGAGCACGACAACGCCGTCCTCGGCCTCGCCGCCGGACCATCCGCACCACAGATTACCTTGGACATCGACCCGCATGCCGTCGGAGCCGCCCGGTTCGGCGCTGTTGAACTCGCGCCGGTTCGCAGTCTTGGTGCCGTTCTCGATGACATCGTAGAGCTGGATCGTGCGCTGCCCCGGTCCCGGCGTGTCGACGACATAGAGCAGCTTTTCGTCGGGTGAGAAGGCGAGCCCGTTCGGCCGCTTCATGTCGCCGACGGCAATCGTCAGCTGGCCCGTCGCCGGGTCGAGGCGATAGACCCGGTACGGCAGTTCCGCGGTCGCCTTGTGGCCGAGATAGTTGCCGCGGATACCGGCGCCGTTGTCACTGAACCAGATCGAGCCGTCGGCTTTGACGACGACATCGTTCGGTCCGGTCAACTTCTTGCCCTCGAAGTTTTCGGCCAGCACGGTGATCGTGCCGTCAAGCTCGGTGCGGGTCAGCCGCTGTGTGTCCATCTCACAGGTCACGAGGCGACCTTGCCGGTCCCTGGTATTGCCGTTCGCGTAATGGGATGGCTTACGAAACACGCTGACCGCGCCCGTTTCCTCCTCCCATTTCATCAACCGGTCGTTCGGGATGTCGCTCCAGACCAGGCACCGAAGATCTCCGAACCAGACCGGGCCCTCATTGAAGCGGCATCCGGTCGCGATCACCTCTACCGCCGCATTTCCGAGGACGAGCGGCGTGAACCGCTGGTCGAGGGTTTTTATCCGCTGGTCCGGATAGCGCACGACTTCCGGGTTCCAACTCGCTGCCATCGTTGCCAATCCCCCGCTGATGATGAACGACCGTCTGCCGATAACCATCTCGGCCTCCGGTCGAGATTAGGAATTCGGCCCGCGCTCCATCGAGACCGGCTGCCACCGTTTCAGGCTGCTACCCGTCAGCACCGAGGGGTTGACGCAGGACATCGGCCATTTGCCGCTCAGCGCCAGCGACAATTCGAGACCGACCCGCCGGCGCCGCGCCGGATCGAACCGGGACGAGGCCGAGGCGACATGCGCGGTTAGGATCACATTGTCCATCCGCAATAGCGGGTTGTTGTCGCCCGGCGGCTCCTTCTCCAAGACGTCGAGCCCGGCGGCGGCGATCATCCCCTCGTCGAGCGCCTTGATCAGGGCCGCTTCGTCGGTTGTCGGACCGCGCCCGGTCGAGATGTAGATCGCGGTCTTCTTCATCTGGCGGAAATGCTCCTCCCGGATCAGCCGGTTGGCGCTCTCCGTCGCCGGCGCGTGCATCGAGATGATGTCGGCGCGCTGCAATAATTCGGGGAGGCTCACCGGCTCGACCCCGTGTTCGATCGCCACCAGCTCCTCGATGAACGGGTCGTAGGCGATGATGTGCAGCCCGAAGGGCTTGGCGCGCTTGGCGACCGCTCGCGCAACATGGCCGAACGACACCAGGCCCAGGGTCTGGCCCATCAGCCGCGGGATCTTCGAGAGCATCGGCCTACCCTCCGACCAGCGCCCGTCGCGCACCAGCTTGTCCTGCACGATGAGCCGGCGGAAGGTGGCCAGGATCAACGTCATTGCATGGTCGGCGACTTCGTCGATGAAGGTGTCCGGGCAATTGGTGACCGGGATGCCCTTTTGCGTCGCCGCCTCGACATCGACCGAGTCGACCCCGACGCTGCCGAGCGCGATAATCTTGCAGCGTTGCAGGCCCTCGATCATCCGCTTGGTGATCGGCCGGCCCTTGGCGTAGAGCGCGTCGGCGTCGCGCGCCGCACTAACGAACTCGTCCTCCGACCCGGAAGGGACCTCGAAGATCTCGGCGTCGATCGGCGTCAGCGCCTCCAATTCGTATCCGTAATCGCCGGCGGTCGTGAAGCTGGCGCCCCTTGGCGTCGCGATCCTGAACTTAGCCAAAATTCCCTCCCTCACGCGAGATCGATACCCGGATCACACCGTCGCCCGAGCGGGTTGTCAATCGCCGCTCACGCAATTCTGCCGGTAGGCCTATGATGCGATCGGACTTTCAGGAAGATCTCATGAGCGACTTGTCGCGCCGTTCGATCCTTGTCGGCTTGCCTATCCTGGCACTCGTCCCCACGGGGCGAGTTCCGCTGGCGGCCGAAGCTGTCCCCGCGACTGGAAAGCGGCTGGCGCTCAGCGGTTACGACCCGGTTTCCTACTTTACCGACGGTCATCCGGAAAAGGGTTCGGCCGACTACCAGGCGTCCTATGACGACGCGACCTATTGGTTCAAGACTCCCGAGCATCGCGCCACATTTGTCGCCGATCCCGACCACTATGCGCCGCAATTCCAAGGTTTTTGCACGGTCACTCTGATGCGCGGGGCAAGGCTGGAAGCGGACCCGGAGGCTTGGGTAATCGCCGACGGCAAGCTCTACGTTTTCGGGGCGAAGGAGGCGCTTCCCGTGTTCCGGGCGCAAACCGCGAGTGTCATCGAAAAGGCGACCGACAACTGGGCAAAGCTGCGCGCCAACCCGTAAAGCGGCTACCGGCTACAAACCGGCCTTTTCGAGTGCCTGGTTCAGCTTCGCGCGCAGGGTGGGGTCACGGAACGCCGACCCGAACCGGTCGCGGGAAAAGGTTGGGAAGCGTTGGTGAACGCGTTCGGCTTGGCGCCCGGCCTCCTGCTCGCGTCCAGCTGCGGCGTAGGCAGCAGCCAGCATGACATTCGTGACCAGGAGTCCCGGGTTGCGGTCGATTGCGCGCTCCAGGATGCGGACGGCGTCCGCGCCTCTGTCGGCCAGAATATAAGCGATGCCAAGATTGAAAGCGGTGCCATCGGGAAGCTCGGGCTGGAACTGCGCGACAAGTTCCCCGGCGGCGATCGCGCCGGCGGTGTCGCCTCGGTACAGCAGAACTGCAACGAGGTGGTCATAGCTTTCGGCGTCGCTGCCGTTGAGGTCGATCGCGCGCTTCAGTTCCCCTAGGGCCCGATCAAAATCGCCAAATTGCACCGCTGCGTCGCCGAGCAAGGCGTGTGCGTTCGAGCTGAGATCATCCAACGTGATCGCCTTTTGCGCGAGCTTCTCCGCGCGTTCGAGAGCTTCACCGGGATCTTGCGTCCAGCCTTGGTTAGCTGCACGCATATCGACCTGTCCAAGTCCGACATAGGCGGGCGCATAGTTCGGATCGAGCGCGATTGCGCGCTCGAACAAGGCGCGTGCCTGCGCATTGGCCGAACGCGTAAGGCTTGACAGCAGACCCCGCCCGCGCAGCACGAGGTCGTAGGCTTCGAGGTTGTTCGGGGGCTTGGTTGCCGATCTCGCGAGCTCCAGGCCTGTCACCTGAAGCGCCAGTGCGCCGCTGATGCGGCGGGTGATCTGATCCTGAACCGCAAAGATGTCCTTCGGCTCAGCGTCGTACTTCTCCGACCACAGAACAGCGCTTCGATCGGTGTCGGTTAGACTCACCGCGACCCTAATGCGCTCCGGGGCGCGGCGAATACTCCCGTCGACGACGTACCGGACCTTGAGGTCGCGTCCGACCTCCATCGGTGACGGGTGCTTGCCTTTGTAGGCGAACACGGCGCCAAGGGACATCACGGAGAGTTCGCGGAAGCGCCCGAGCGCGGAGATGATGTCTTCCGTCAGCCCGTCGGCGAAGTAGTCGCTGCCGCCCTCAGCGCCGAGTGCCTCCAATGGCAGGACCGCAATCGACGCGCGTGCCGCGCCAATCGGGAGCGGTGATATTGCCGTGGGTCCGGAAGGTTGTGTCACCACCGGCGGCGCTCGCACTATCCACCACGTGGCGCCACCGGCTGCGAGTATGACCGCTACCAGTACGGCGATGACCCAGGGGCGGCTGCGTCCTCCTGGTGCCGTTAGCGTTTGCGGAGAGAGTTCCGGTGTCGCCGCGATGGCCTCAGCTGTGAGCCCGAAGGCGCGCACCGGGCGGGCTATGTTCTTAACCTGCTGCTCGCCGAGATCATCGAAGGTCACCGGCAGTTTGTCGCGCACTTGGTCGCGGACGGCGCGGGAGATGCACAGCCCGCCCGGTTCGCACAAGCTCTCCAGCCGCGCCGCGACGTTGACGCCGTCGCCGAAAATGTCGCCGGCCTCGCTGATGATGTCGCCGACATTGATACCGACACGGAAGATGAGCCGCTTGTCTTCCGCCACGCCCGCGTTGCGCAGCGCGATCCCTTGCTGGACCGAGATCGCACAAGCGACAGCCTCGACCGCGCTCGGAAATTCGACAAGAACACCGTCCCCGGTGGTCTTGACGATGCGGCCGTGGCGAGCCGCGATCGTAGGGTCGATAAGCTCTCGCCGGTGAGCGCTCAGGGCACGCAAGGTGCCGATCTCGTCGGCTCCCATAAGCCGGCTATAGCCAACGACGTCTGCAGCCATGATAGCCGCGAGCCGGCGTTCGACACGCTTCTCGGCGGTCACCGTGTCGCGGCGGTCGGGCAATTTGACCATCACCCTTCTTTGGATGACATCGAAGGCGCCTGGATCACATCGTCGCCGGTGGGGCTTGTCAATCGCCGGCGGCGGTCGCCGGCGAGGGCATCGAGATCAGCGAGAAGATCAGTGTGACGACGAACAGAACTGACAGCCCTCCCATGACTCCAACCAGACGCTCCAGGCCGGGGCTGATCGAGTCCGGTGGCCCCTGACCCTGCACCATGCTCATCAGATAGGCGAACATCGCTTGAGTGCCGATATAGCTGACGCCGGTAATCCCGGTCTGGATTTGTGAGCAGAGCCAAATCCCCGGTGGGATCAGCGCCAGCCATAGCAGGAAATCGCTGCCGACAAACGCGAGGCAGGCGAGGCCCCCGAGCGCGCCGAGCAGACACCCGATGATCCGGTGCGTCGCGCGCTGGATGATGAGCGGGCTATCGGGCTCGAGGATCGCGGTCGTCGGGATTGACATGACCATGACGACGGTGAGCCCCATCGTGACGGGACTGACCGGCGCCAGCCAGTCGGCCAGTGCAGGCATCAGCATGACGGTCAGTCCGCCGCGGCAGGCGTGCACCACGAACGGCCGATTGGCAGTGAGCCAGCGCAGCAGCTCGGCGCCATGGCGGCGACGCCAGAACGCCAGCGGCGGCGGATCGAGGAGACTGGCTGCGGTCGCGGCTCCGGCTTCCGCGGGCGCCGGACTCAAACCGCAAACGACCAAAGACGCCATTGTCCCGATCGCCACCTCGGCTACACGGTTCACCGCCGTGGTGAATGCCGCTTGCGGCTGATCCAGCGACATCAGAATGATCAGGCACGCGGTCACCGTGCCCACCACCCACGCGTAGCCGTTGCGCGAGCTGACGAAGCCGAACGTCCCGATGCAGGACAAGGCAAAGAGGCTTACGCATAAGGGCAGCGATTGGTAGACAAAAAGCCGCAGCACGACGAGCGCCACAGCGGCGCCGGCAATGCTGCCGGCGACGCGCATGAATGCGCGCGGCACTGCGATCCGCGGCGAGGCTCGGGTTACCATGAAAGCCGAAATTCCCGCCCACCAGGGCTCGTCTGAATGGAGTGCGAGGGCGGCGAGCACGGCCAGTATAACCGAGGCTGCGGCCTCGGCAGCCTCAAGGCCGCGGGGACCGCACAGCTCGAGCGAGCGCAACTCCGTGGCGAGCGCGCTCGGGATCTCGCGCAACATCTACTGGCCTCAATAAATGATCAACGTGCGCGCATCGGCGCCCATGTGCAGGACGACACCTGGATCGGGGTCCTCCAACACCAAGGTGACCGGAAAGCGCCGCTCAAGGCGGATCCAATCGGTCGTCGGCTCGACATAGGGCAGCAGCTTGCGGTCCGTCGGCAGGCGACTGATCCCGCGGGCAATGCCCTGGATGCGCGCGCGATGAAGATGCCAAGGATAGGTATCGAGCCAGACCCAGGCGGTATGACCAACCGTCATATGACGGATGACGCTTTCCTTATAATTAGCGTAAATCCGCCAGGCATGCGCGTCGACCAGCCCAAGCAGAGGCTTGTTCTCCACTGCTTGGTCGCCAACCCGCAGCATGAGCTGCGTGATGGTTCCGTCGGTCGGCGCCAGCAACTTGGTCTGATCGAGCTGCCACTGCAGATAGGCGATCTCGGCGCTGATCGTCGTCACACTGGCTTGATGCAGAGTGAGCACCTGCTGTGCTTTAGCGATTGCCGCTTCGGCCTCGGCCAACGCCGCCTTTGCCTCCTGTGCCTGCGCGGTCGCGGTCTCGAGCGCCTGGCGGGAGACGAAGCCGGCTGCGGCGACCGGAGTGGCGCGGCGCAGATTATCGCTCGCCAGCCGCTCCTTGGCCGCTGCATCGTCGCGCTGCGCCTGCGCCGCGACAATGGTGTCGCGGTCGACGGCGAGCTGCGCATCGGCCTCGGCCTTTTTTGCCTGTTTTTCGTTGAACGCCAGCTGAAACGGGGTCGCATCAATTGTCGCGAGCAAGTCGCCTTTCTTTACGGTCTGGTTATCGACGATGTTCACGCTGACGATCCGGCCGCTGATATAGGGAGCGACATTGACGAAGTCGGATGTGACATAGGCATCGTCGGTATAAGCGAGCACGTAGCCCGAGGCCCAATACAGAACCAGCGCCACGATGATCGCCGAGAGTACCAGCAGCACGCGCCGGCGATATCGCGCGGCGCTCGCAGCCTCCTGGTCGGCGCTCGCAGCTTCAGCTGCGGCGCGTTCAGTCTCGGGCAAAGGGCTCAGCGGCAGCGGCTCAGCAGCCTTCGCCTCGGGCCCGGCGGGCTTCGCCGTTACCACCTCACGCAGCGGTGCCGGCGCCTGGAGATCCGACATGAGTTCAGCCCGAGGTCGGTATGGGCAGCTAGCCGCGACCGGTCACACTGCCGGCCTCGGCCGCTGGTCCGTGGGATAGCGCGGGAGGTGGTCGGCGATCTCGAACCAGCCGATCTGGCTCTCCGTCCAGGTGTGCAGCAGCGGCTCGACCGGGTCGGGGCTGTCGAGGGTGGCGATGCTGACATCGACAAATCGCGGGTTGACGGTCTCGCGCCAAGTCAGCGGCGTGCCGCAGGTGCGGCAGAAATGGCGGGCGGCCTTGGCCGACGAGCGGTAGGCGGCCGGGTCCCCTGCCGTCACCGCAAACGCGTCGAGCGGCACGGTGAGCCAGGCAATGACCGGCGCTCCATGGGCCCGTTGGCACATCCGGCAATGACAGTAGAGCGCCTCTACGGGTGCGGCGGTGATGCGATAACGTATCTGCCCGCAGAGACAACCGCCGGTGAGAGTTTTGTCCACTGTTCACCTCCGTCCGCTGCAAAAAAACACGGAGCTTGTTCGATGACCTTCGATATTGTCGTTATCCAGCCCCTCGTTGCCCTGATCGCCGGCATCCTAATCCTGCTGATCCCGCGCCTTCTGAATTTGGTCGTCGCGATCTATCTGATCCTGATCGGCCTCGTCGGGCTGTGGCCGCGCTTGATATACCACGTCCCCCAATAAACATGGCCAGGAGACGATTCTCGCCGAGTTTGGCATGACCGAGCCGGGTGAGATAAACCGGACGGGCCAAATGGCTGACCTGGTTCTCAGAGGCGGTCGCGTCATCGATCCGGTAAGCGGACGCGACGAGACGACCGACATCGCCTTTGGCGAGGGGAAAGTGGCCGCGATCGGGCATGATCTCCCGGGCGGTGAGGTTGTCGATGTCCGCGGGCTCCTTGTCGTGCCCGGGTTGATCGATCTCCACACCCATGTCTATTGGGGCGGCACTTCGCTCGGCGTCGATGCCGCCGAGGTGGCGCGGCGCAGCGGAACGACGACCTTTGTCGACGCCGGCAGTGCTGGTCCCGGCAACTTTCACGGCTTTCGCCATCATGTCATCGAGCCATCGCCGCTGCGCATAATTCCCTACCTCAACGTCTCGTTTCCCGGGATCTTCGCCTTCAGCGCCAGCGTGATGGTCGGCGAATGCGCCGATCTGAGACTGCTCGATCCGCGCGAGTGCGTCCGGGTCATCGGGTCAAACCGCGATCTGATCGCCGGAGTCAAGGTACGGGTGGGACGCAACGCCGGCGGCGCGTCGGGGGCGGCACCGCTCGACATTGCACTGGAAGTGGCCGAAGAGACCGGGCTCCCGGTGATGGCGCATCTCGACAACCCGCCGCCGAGCCGGCTCGAAGTGCTCTCGCGCCTGCGCCGCGGCGACATCCTGACTCATTGCTTTCGCCCCTTTCCGAACGCGCCGGTCCAGGGGGACGGACAGATCCGTGAGGAGGTGCTCGAAGCGCGCCGGCGCGGCGTAATCTTCGACATCGGCCACGGCGGCGGCTCGTTCGGCTTTCGCACCGCCGAGGCGATGCTTGCTGCCGGGTTTCTGCCGGACGCCATCAGCAGCGACGTCCACACCTTGAGCGTCAACGGGCCGGCCTTCGACCAGCTCGTGACGATGTCGAAATTCTTGTGTCTGGGGATGGATCTGGTCGACGTTATCCGGGCGAGCACCGCCGCTCCGGCTGCGGCGCTCGGCCGCAGCGACATTGGCAGGCTGGAGATCGGTGCGGTCGGCGATGCGACGGTACTCGAGCTCGCCGAGGGCGATTTCGATTACCGCGATGTGTTGGGTGAGGGCCGCTCCGGACGCCGGCGGCTCGAAGCCAAGGGGCTCGTCGTGGCTGGAAAGTGGTGGCACGCGCCGCGGAGGTGAGTGCCGCCGCTCGCTCTAGTACCCCTCGCGCTCGAGACGCTTGCGCATCATCTTGCGGTGGCGACGGATGGCTTCGGCCTTCTCCCGCACCCGACGTTCCGACGGCTTTTCGTAGGATCGCCGCCGCTTCATCTCACGGAAGATGCCTTCGCGCTGCATCTTTTTCTTTAGCACTCGCAATGCACCATTGACGTCGTTGTCGCGTACGAAAACTTCCACCAGCGCTCATCCTTTCGCCGAGTCGTGTTTTAGAAGGCCAGGCGAGGGAGAGCCAAGCCAGCGAGCGTTGCTCCCGCGTTGAGCGAGGGCCTGCTTCGAGTTGACGACCGAGATTCTACTTTCCGCAATGAGCTTACAGTCTACCGACCCCGGGCACCAGCCAGGGACGGTGCAGCGTCTCGTCCGATGTGACTACCTCCGGGAGGGAATCTGGAGCTTCGGCGCCGCCGCTTTCTCCCGCGCCGGCGCGGGATTTTTCATGCTTCTTGAGCTCCTGAGCCTCCGACCATTTCCTAAATCCGCTTGTGCTGCTATTTATCGAGATCGTCATGGCTGCCGATCTTTCATGAAATTCGGGAGACCCATAAGTGGTGACGACGCAAAAGATTGCGAGGTTGAAATTGTGCTTCCGCGGAAATCTCGAAGCGGGCTTGACCGTCGATAATAGACGCCGGCGGTAGTCAATTATCTATTTGTCAGCGCCAGGAATTGAGTTGAGGTTTGATCAGCCCAAATATGTCTGAGTAGCTCGGTGGCAAGGATAAATGATGATGACCGACCCCCCTGTTGAACTCGACGAGCATCGCGGCATGGCCGCACAGAGATCGACGGAAATCCGGCGACGCCTCCATGAGGTCCAAGCCGATCAGGCGGTTCTGCGACGCCGGCAGGAAGAATTCGAGCGCCATGCTGTCGCGACTCCTTCGATGACCTGGCCCGAGGCTGCGGCAAAGGCGGGATATCTGATCCAACTTTTCTCTGGAACACCTGAGGCACAGGATCCGCGCCGTGCAGAGCTAATCGCGCAAGTGCTCGACGACCTCGCCAGATTATCTAAACAGTCAACGTTATAGGCCGGGGGATCGAAGACTCGTAAGGGGCGTCGGCCGGTACCATATTGCTATTTATCGTCGGCAGCGACCCGATCCGGGCGCCGACGGCTGAGAGATTGGCTTCCCTCTAGGAGGGCGGCGCGCACTCCCGCCTGCATTGCCAAAGATTGATCGCATCAATCGGTTGGATGGCTCCACGTTGCCATCTGTGAGCGCGTTTCACTGAACGCGGCGTAAAAGGGACAGGCGCATTGGCTGACCACAGAACGCCATCTCACCCTCGCCAAAGCATGTTTCTCGGGCTCCGGGAACAGGCGCGCATCAAGCGGGGTAATGATGCGCTGGTTCGAGTTTGCATAATCGCATTTGGCGTAGCCATTGCGGCAATCGCGCCGGTCACTTGGGGGTGGAAAATCGCGCTGTTCTTAATGATCATGCTCCTGGTCGGAATAATAATGCCAGCAATCTCGCGGGCTCGGCGACATCCGTACTGAGCCGGTGCCGGCCGTGCCGGCCGGCTTTGGCGGGGAGATTCCCGATCAACCGGCACCAGGGTTCCAGCCTTGTGAACCCGTCCATTATGAAAGGCAAACTGATGGCAGCACCCGGAGTGAGACGCTCAGCCGAAGAACTGGCGCAGATACTCTACGAAGCGAGCGATCCCAGCGGCATTCCCTGGGTCAAACGAGGATTGACAGTTCGTGACCCCTGGCTCCAGGTCGCGCGACGGCAGATAGCTCAATCCGAAAATGTGTCGGAATGCGATGGGACGATCGGGTCATGATTGTCCGCCTGACGATCGACCAGGACGGCACCGGCTTTCGCGCCAGGATCTCCAAGCGCGATGACCAAGGTAACGTTCCCATTGGTGCCCCCGAGATTTTCCTGGTGCACACCAAGGAGGAGGCGAAAAAACGAGCGAAGGATTTGGCGCGCGCCTTGGGGCTAAAGACCTACCGTGTCGTTGATAAGACCCTCAAGGTCTAGCATCAGCCCCATCTCCGGCGTTTGCCAAGGCGCTGAAATCGCCGCCCGACCCCATTCCCCTAGGCGCAGTGGAGCCTATTCGGCCGCGGTCCGCTTCGGCTCACCGGCACGTCTAGAGGCGTGGCGGTCGATCTCCGCTTGGATCGCCGCTCCCGCCTGTCCCGTAAATTCCTCGTGACGACTCGTTGCGTACTCGTAGCTGCCGCGTAGGAGTTCCCGGCTCTTCTGGAAATGCGGATGGACAAAGCGCGCCATCAGCTCGTAATGCTTCTTGGTGGCGTCCCAGTCGGCCCAGTTGTGCGCCAGCTCGCAAATCACGCCAAAGCCGCCTGACCCGGACATCAGCCGCTCGATATAGGCGATCGCATCGTCGGGGGTGCCGATGCACCCGGTTCCGGTTTCGACCAACCACTCATAGGGGTCGGGCACGTCGGGCGGGATGATCGGGAAGGTCGCGATGTCGCGAAAGTAGTCGGCGAAGGGTTGCACCCCGAACCGAACGTTCTGGCGGGCCTGCTCGCGGGTCTCGGCGATGTGGAACATGCCGACGATGCGCCAGTTCTTGCGGTCCGGGACATGCCCATTGGCGCGCGCGGTCTCTTCGTAAAGCCCCCAATTACGGGTGTGTGCCTCCATCGCCATTGGGCTCGTGCCGCCGATCGACAGCATTCCGATGCCGTATTTCCCGGCAGCGAGCGACCCCGCCGGCGAGCGTGCAGCGGCGACCGCCAATTCCATCGTCGGGCGCGTATAAGGGCGTAGCTGCAATTGCGCGTCGGTCAGGTTGAACCAGTCGGTCTTGCGGTTGACGATCTCGCCATGCAACAGCGGGATGATGACCTCGAGCGCCTCGTTCATCATCTGGCGCTGAGCGCCCGGGTCGATGCCGATCTTCAATGCGTCGTGGACGAGCGCGCCGGGACCGACGCCGAACATCGCCCGACCCCGCGTCATGTGGTCGAGCTGCACCATGCGGTCGGCGAGCATGAACGGATTGTGGTAGGGCAGCGAGACGACACCGGTGCCGAGGCGGATGTGGCGGGTGCGCTGGGCCGCCGCGGCGATGAACATCTCGGGACAGGCGATCAGCTCGAACCCGCCCGAGTGATGCTCGCCGATCCACGCCTCGTGATAGTTCAGCCGGTCGAGGTGCTCGAGCAGCTCGAGGTCGCGCTCGATCGACAAGGTCGGATTTTCGTCGTGATTGTGGAACGGCGCCAGAAAGATGCCGCTGCGCAGATAGAGGTCGTCCATGCCGAGTACTCCGGCAGTTAGCGGGGCTGCGGCCGATGGTCGGGCATCGGCATCGCCCCGGCAAGCGAATTTCCCCTATCCGCGCTCCTGCTGCTATCATGGCTGCCATTACCGCCCTGAAGGAGGCAGCAACATGTCAGAGCTCGGCGCCGATGCGATGCGGGGTGTTCCATGGCCTTCGAACGGCCTCAGCGAGATCCCGTTCCGGCTCTACACCGATCCCGAGCAATACCGGCTCGAGCAGGAGCGGATCTTCAAGGGTCCGACCTGGAGCTATCTGTGCCTCGCGGCGGAGATCGCCCAGCCTGGCGATTACATCGCCACGACGATCGGCGAGACGGCGGTGGTCGTCACCCGCGACGCTGCGGGCGGGATCAACGCCTTTGTCAACCGTTGCGCGCATCGCGGCAACCTCTTGTGCTTTGAGCGGCAGGGGAATGTCAAAGAGATCAAGTGCATATATCACGGCTGGACCTACGACCTGACCGGCAAGCTCACTGGTGTGGCCTTCGAGCGCGGGGTCAAACGCCAGGGCGGCATGCCGCCCGAATTCCGCAAAGACGATCACGATCTCGCCCGGCTGAAGGTGTCCGAGATCTGCGGTCTCGTTTTCGGCTCATTCCGCGATGACGCGCCCGATCTGGAAAGCTATCTTGGGCCGCAAGTCGTCGGCGGGATCCGCCGCGTCCTGAACCGGTCGGCCCGCATCCTCGGCCGCAGCACCCAAGTGTTGCCGAACAATTGGAAGCTCTATTCCGAAAACACCAAAGACACCTATCACGCCAGCATCCTGCATTCATTCTTGACGACCTTTCGCATCAACCGGTTGAGCATGCCGGGCGGCATCTACATCGATGACACCGGCGGCAATCATTTCAGCCAAGCCAAGCTCGACTATGCGTCCGAGGACGCCGACTACAAGCGCGAGGGGCTGCGCTCGGACACCGATCTGCGCCTCGAGGATCCCTCGGTAATCGAATCCGTCGACGAGTATGGCGACAGCGTCTCGGTGCAGATCCTGACGATCTTTCCGAGCATGATATTGCAGCAGATCCGCAATACGATTGCGGTTCGCGTGATCCGGCCGCGTGGTGTCGAGAAGACCGAGCTCGATTGGATCCATCTCGGCTTCGCCGATGACGACGAGGCGATGACCGAACGGCGCCTGCGGCAGGGCAATATGGTCGGTGCTGCCGGCTACATCTCGATGGAGGACGGTTGCGTCGGCGGCTTCGTCCAGCGTGCCCTGCGTTTCAACGACGCCGACAGCGGGGTCGTAATGATGGGCGGCTACGACGCCCAATCGCAGCCTTTCCGCTCCAGCGAGGCGGCGATCCGCGGTTTTTGGAAGAAGTACCGCGCGCTGATCGGCGACTGACGAATTTTCGCGGGATGGACGATCTCACCGTACGGCTCGGCATCAATGAGCTGATCGCTGCTTATGTCGATTGCATCGACGAGGACCGGCTCGAAGAGTGGCCCGATTTCTTTGTCGAGCAGTGCCGCTATGTCATCACCAGCCGAGCGAGCCACGAGGCCGGTTTGCCGCATGGCGTGGTCTATGCGGCCTCGCGCGGGATGCTGGTCGATCGGGTGACCGCACTCAGGCGCGCCAACATCTTCGAGCCCCACCGCTATCGCCACATCGTCGGCCCGATCCGGGTCGAGCAGGTCGATGCCACGGTGGCGCGGGCGCGATCGAATTTTATCGCCGTACGGGTCATGCATGATGGCGAGATGAGCCTCTTCGCCGCCGGCCGCTATCTCGACCGCATCGACTTGACGAGCAATCCCTATCGCTTCATCGAGCGCCTCGTCGTCCTCGACAGCCAGAAGATCGACACCTTGCTGGTGATCCCGCTGTGAGGGGCCGTCTCAACCGCCGGCCCGGGCTCGCTGGCGCCGGTGCTTCGCCTTCAGTTTGGCCTTGCGCTTGTTTGCTCGGATCGCCTGGCTCTTTCTGACGGTCTTCATCACCCGGAACTCTCAGCTGCGGCGCGGACCAGCCATATAGCAGCCGGAGCCCGCCCCGCCGACCCCGCTAATCGTCGCGGTGGCCGGCGGGATGGTAACCTGGGGTCGTCAGATCTTGTCGTGCATTCTCTCGAAGTCGGCTACCTGCCGTTCGGCTTCTTGGCGCGCAATTCCGTAGCGCTCCTGAATTCTGCCGACGAGTTGATCGCGCTTCCCTTCCGCAACCTTCCAATCATCGTCGGTCAATTTGCCCCACTTCTCCTTGGCCTTGCCGACGAACTGTTTCCAATTTCCTTTCAGTTGATCGCTGTTCATTTTGGCATCTCCGTTCGTGATGTTAATCACATTGGAGGAACAGCGAGAAAAGCTTAGGGGTTCCCAGTCCGGGTGAGCGGCGCGTCAAGCGGGTTTTGGACTAAGACCGCTTAGCCTCATCGGCGCCGGCGAAATAGAGCTTGGGGTCGGCGGCACGGATATGGGCTTCGGGGAGGCCGAGCTCGCGGCGCACGATGTTGGTGCCTTCGACCAGCGCCACGCATTTGTAATAGGCGATGCGGCGCGACCGCCCCCTCGCGCCCGAGCCGTAGTCGGTGACCTGCGGTCAGCGATTGCAGATGTGTTTGAGGCTCTGCCACTCGCTCGCGTCGAGCAAGGCGGGGCCGGTCGGAGGAATGTCCTCGGCTTCGAGCCTGGCCTTGCGGTCCGCCGTAAGGGGGTGGTCGTGCAGGACCGACGGCACCATGTCCTCGGCCGACCCGATGATGCGGTGCAACAGCGAGCCCAGCGGCGCGGCCGGTCGCCCGAGGCGGTGCATGACGCTTACCGCGAACGCGTGGGCGCGTTCTTCATCGGCGCGCGAGTATTCCGCGCTGAGCACCGTACGACCCGCCATCAGCACGGCACCGGCTCCGGTCACATCGCCGAACATCAGGCCGATGAGGAACGACGTACCGCCGTCGCGGATCACCCGGCGCAGCCCGTCGCGATGGGCGACGTGGCCAAATTCGTGCGCCAAGACGCCGGCGAGCTCGTCCGGCGTCTGCGACACGATGAGCAGCTTCGAGAGTACATAAATCCGCCCGCCCGGCAGGGCGAAGGCGTTTGGTACCCCCGATTGCAGCACGACCGGGTCGGGCGCGATCGGCAGATCGGCAACCCCTTGCAGCTGCCCGACCAGCTTCTTCAGCGCGGTGATGCCCGGCGGCGACTCGCAGGCGTGGCCGCCGAACAGGGTCCGCACCTGCCCGTCGACCGCCTCGCCGAGCGGCTTCTCCCAGGAATAGGGCATCATCTCGGCCAACTGGTTGGCCAACAGCGGCATCCCGAACCAGGCCATCGCGATGATCGCGACGCCCGCGGCGAGCGACGCGACGGCGATGCGCCAAACCGATACCCTTCCGACACCGCCGGGACCGTCGAGTGCCGGGCACAGTCGCAGGATGTCAGCCCGCGCCGACGGGTCGCGCAGCTCCAATCGGGCAAGCGGCGGCGCCGTGGTGCAGGAAACGCGCAGCGCGTTTGCGGGACCGTCGACCCGGCGCACGGCGTCGTAGGGCCACGAGGCCAATGGCGCGCCGTCGGGCGCTTCTACGCCGACAATCTCCAGCCTGTCTGCGAAGCTCAGCCTGACGACCCGGCGCCGACTCGATAGCCCATCAAAGAAAACGGCGGCTTCCATGGCGCCGCTACAAGCCGAAGTCGAGACCGTCGGCCAGTCCCTCACCGAGCCCGCTGACTAGCTCGCCGGCGGCGGCAACGTCTGCGGCACCCTCGATGTTGATTACCGAGCACGCACGCACCACCCGCTGCCAGACCCGCTGTAGCGTGTAGATCCGCGCCAGCACCCCCAAAGCGACGCCCAGCGCCAGATAGGAAACCGCATAGGCCGCCATCACCCATATCGGCAACTGCCCGAACGACGCCAGCCCGCGGACATGCATCCCGGCAACCAGCACGGCCGCCAGCCCGCCGGCGACCGCCGCGAAAGCGAAAAACACCAGCGCGCTGAACCCAATCAGCGCCCAGTAGACGCCGATAAGGCTGTCGGACCGCATATCGCATGTGACGGTTACGCTGCCGAACCGAATGCCGCCGGCCCACCAAGCCCACTCCCGAGCCCGTCGGATTGCGTGCAGAAACGGCAATGCGATCAACAGAGCGGCTCCGAGCAGCATCGCGACAATCGCGGCTACGGGAGGGTGGCTCGCGAAGAGGTTCGCCACCAAGCCACCCAGGAATAGCAGGAACGGCAACAGGCCGAGCAGCCAGATCCACCAGATCCGTCCGAACAATTGCCCGCCAGTCTCCTCGAACCGGCCGGGCAGATTGCCGTACAGCGTGTGGCGAAGCTTGAATCGTTCTAGCGCCGCGGTCCGCCACGGATAGGCAAGGCCAATCGAGGGTACCAGCAACAGGCCCCACAGCATCGAGCGCCAAGCATACGACCAGCCCGATCCGGTCATCCAAAAGCGCACCCCGCGCCACACCGTGCGCGTCAGCCGGTAGCGCCGCGCCCGGTAGGCAGCGAACTGACCGAAGGCGTACAGGAAAAAATAAAGCGGCAGGCTGGCGAAAGCCTCGATCCGTTCGGCCTCAAGACCGATCAGGAAATACACCAGGAAGATCGGTCCCAGCACCGCCAACGCAATCAGGAACCCGAACAGCAGCTCCCTGCCGCGGCCCGTGTATTCGAGCGCATCGCCGGCGAACTCGGTACGCGACCAGAGATGCCGTCGAATGTCGGTGGTAAGCCAGAAGCGGTAGAACCCAAAGGTCACCAGCTCGAGCAAGGCACCGCGGACCACCAGGTGGCGAAAGTCGCCGTTCCGCCCGGTGAAGGAGACCGGCGCGGGCGCCGCGGGGACGGTATTGGTGGCGGACATTGTCATCGTTCGAGCGTCGCCGACTATCGTGAACCACCTGTCAACAAGTGATTATCGCACGCCCTCGGGGCCCGGCGTGGCCGAATCCTCGGCCAATCGCCGCCTAGTCTAGGTCCAGACAGCCTAGAAAATTCGCTCCTGATGCCGATCAGCCGGCACCGCCCGCCGTCGCGAAATAGAGCTTCGGGTCGGCGGCGCGGATCGGGGCCTCGGGGAGGCCCAGTTCGCGGCGCACGATGTTGGTGCCTTCGACGAGCGCCACGCATTTGTAATAGGCGATGCGGCGGGAGAGGCCTTCGCGGCCGAAGCCGCAATCGGTGGTGATGACGAGGCGCTCGGGCGGGATGTATTCGAGCGCCTTGCGGATCAGCCTGGCGACGTACTCGGCCGGCTCGACCGTGGTGATGCAGTGGTTGACGACACCGATGCCGATCTTCTTGTCGGTCTTGTATTTGGCGAAGAGCGGCAGGTCCTTGCCGTCGCTCGAGGCGCATTCGAAGGTGACGACGTCGGCGTCGAGCTGCAGGAGATGGGGCAGAGCGCGCTCGTAGCTCGGCACCTCCCAATAAACCCGCTGCTGGTTGGGATTGCCCCAACAGGTGTGCACCCAGATTTCGGCGTCGACACCCTTGAGCTGGCGGTTGAACGCCTGGGTCTGGAATTCGAGGTCGGCCTCGGTGCAGTCGGGCCGGGTCGTGAGGCCATGATGGCGCGGCTCCTCGACCTGGATCAAGGGGCACCCGGCGGCGGCCAATTCGCGCAATTCGGCGTTCATGATGTCGCAGAGATCGAGGATCATCTCTTTGTCGTCGGTGTAATATTCGTTCCACAGCATGCTGGCCAGGGCCGGCGCGCAGATCGCGCCGAACTTTACCGGGCGGTCGCTGAGGCGCTGGGCGATCTGCCAGAGTGCCGGGTATTCGAGCGGGCCGCGGCTGAGTTTCTCTTTGACGATCGCCGGCTGGTAGGCCTCCTGGACCTCCCACAGGATCCGGCCGGGCCGAATGTCGTGCCGCGCCATCCAGCCCTGCGAGGTGCTTCGGTGGCCATGGATGCCGCCCAATCGCTCGATCGGGTAGAAGAACCACGACTTGCCGCCGACGACGAGATCAAAGCGGCTGTCGCCGTCGGTGACGATGTCGAGCCCGGCGGACTCCTGCGCATTGATGATTGCCGCGACGGCGTCGAGATACTGCTCGCGATACAGCGAGTCGCCGAGTGCGGCCTTGAACGAGCGTCCGTCGAGGCTGCGGTCGAACCACAGCGGACGCGGGTAGGAGCCGGTGATCGCCGTCGGCAACACCATGTCGCGGGTGGTCTTCAGCATCCCTCCCCTCCAAAAAACAACCTTTACCGCAGAGGTCGCAAAGGATTCGCAGAGTACGCGAAGGGGCTCAGTTCCATTGCGTCCTCTGCGCTTCCTCCGCGACCTCTGCGGTAAAGCTTTAATTTTGTTCGAAAATTGCCTCCGGCAACAGGGCGGAGACGACGTAGTTGGGTACGTCGACGACATTGGAGATGCGCAGATCGACGGCGACCGAGCAGATCACATAGGCCTGCTGGCGGCTGAAGCCGCGCTCCTGCAGCAGCTCCATCATGTTGAGAACGGCGTTGCGGCAGGCGAGCGTCAGGTTCTCGGCCTCGATCTCGCCCTCGGCGTTGATCGGCATGCCCATGACGCCGAGGAAGCGCTCGGGTACGGCGTAGCGGGGATCGATGAAGTAGCTGGTCCGCGAAAATACCGGCGAGGTGAACTTGCGGGTGTTGGCGAGGCCCTTGTGCACCTTGAAGCGCACCACCGCCGTCGCACCCATCTCGACCGCGGTCACGCAGACCTCGCCGTCGCCTTGCGCGAAATGGCCGTCGCCGGTCGAGAACAGACCGCCCTCCTTGAAGACCGGGAGAAACAGCTTCGACCCCTTGGTCAGCTGCTTGACGTCGAAATTGCCGCCATTTTCGCGCGGCGGCAGGGTGCGCAGGCCGGTGAGGCCGCACGGTCCCGTCGGCACAGCACCAGCGGGGTCGGGCGGAAAGGCGAGGCCGCCCTGATCGATGACGCGCTGCTCGCGCGCCGCCCATTCGGTGAGCTGCGTCGCCGAGGGTGCGACCCCCGAGACCCCCATGAAGGGCGCCCCGGGAATCCGCACACCGGGGATCTCGGCCGAGGTCGCCCAGCCATCGCGGATCTGCCAATGCACGAGAAACGGCTCGGTCATCACATCGCGCAGAAACCCGAGACCCGGGATGATCGCGCTGAAGGCGACGGGCTCGGCGATGATGTCGGTGAACTCGATCTCCAGGATGTCGCCGGGTGCCGCACCCTTGACAAAGACCGGCCCGGTCAGCGGGTGCACCGCCCCGGCGTCGAGCGCCGCAAAATCGGCGACCGTCGTCCCTGGCTTCAGCTGCCCGTCGAGCGCGTCGCGAGTCTCGAGCGCCACCTCCTCGCCCTCGCCGACCTCGACGATCGGTGTAATGTCCGGATGAAAGCGGTTGTGGCCGTAGCCGGGCTCTGCGGCGAGTCGCTTCTGCCGATCGATGCGGATCGAATGCATGTCAGCCTCCCTCCTGGCTTCGGGGAAGTCGAACTGAACTTACCACAGCGGCACAGTGGACAGGGAGGACCGAGACGTCGTGGGGGCAGGTTGGCGACGTTCGAGATACGCAGGTCGACGGCGACCGTCGACGATGTGGGGGGTTGACATTATAGCCAATTCCGCTATATTGCCATATCGAAACCATGCTTTATGGACAATCATCTCGCCGCTCCAGCCCATGACCATAGCCTCGTCAATTCTCCCTGCTGTCTCCCTCAGCGCCCTATTTTCGCTCCCTGCTGGCCGAACCGTGTATTTGTTCACCAACCATTTGATATACATCATATTATCGTCGATTGGACAGGCGGTTTTCGGAGGGGAATCGAAGTTTCTCCCTGCACTCAGGGAGGCGACCGGGCCGGCGATTGCTCGAGCCGGGGGCCGTCGCGATGCGGATCGAGCGCGCGATGCACCTGCGTCAATCGAAAGTCAGCACGGTGCGGGCGACCTCGCCGGCCTTCATCGCGCGGAAGGCTTCGTTGATGTCGCCGAGCCGGCCGCGCTTGGTAACCATGTCGTCGAGGTTGAGCCTGCCCTGGCGGTAGAATTCGAGATAGGTCGGGATGTCGTAGCGGAAGCGGTTCGAGCCCATCCGCGAGGTTTGCACCCGGCATTCGGGGCGGATCGCCATCCACGGGAACTCAATCATCGCGTCGGGCGGCAAGACGCCGACGATCGTCGCGGTGCCGCGGATCGCCAGGCTCTCGATCGCCTGGCGCACCAGCGTTGCATTGCCGACCGCCTCGAAGGCGTGGTCGACGCCGGCGCCGCCGGTCAACGCGCGCACCGCTTTGACCGGGTCGTCCTCGGCGCTGTTGACGAAATGCGTGGCACCGGCGCGCTCCGCCATCTCGCGCTTCGAGGCGAACTGATCGACGCCGATGATCTGGCGGGCCCCGCCGATGCGCGCCCCTTGGATGATCGAGAGGCCAACTCCGCCGCAACCGAAGACCGCCACCGTCTGCCCGGCTTCGAGCCCCGAGCTGCGCAACGCCGCCCCCACCCCGGTCAAGACGCCGCAACCGACCAGCGCGGCCTTGTCGAGCGGCAATTCGGGGTCGATCTTCACCAGCGAGTTCTCGTGCAGCAGCATCTTCTCGGCATAGCTCGAAATGCCGATGAACTGGCGCAGCGGCTGCCCCTGTTGCGAGAGCCGCGGCGTCGCAGCCTCGGGCCGGGTGACGAGGCCGCCGGTACACAAATTCGGATGGCCGGAGAGGCATTGCGGGCAGTTGCCGCAAAACCCCGAGAGGCAGGCGACGATGTGGTCGCCCGGCTTGACCGCCGTCACCTCGGCGCCGACCGCCTCGACGACGCCGGCGCCCTCATGGCCGAGCACGATCGGCCGGTCGAGCGGAAACCGCCCCTGCCCGTCGACGACGTGCAGATCGCTGTGGCACACCCCGGTCGCCGCGGTGCGGACCAGCACCTCGCGGCCCCACGGCTTGTCGATCTCGACCGCTTCGATCGTCAGCGGCTCGTGCACCTTGCGAAAGATCGCGGCGTTGATCTCCATCTTGTCGGCCCTCTGAGGCGATCGGAAAACCTCGCGCAGTTTATCCCCGCGTTGTAGGGCGGAAAAGCGCCAGCGCCTTCCGCCATCCTCGATTTCCGCAGCCAACATCGTCGGTGATCGTACCCCCAAGGATGGGGTTGGCTGTGAACCGCAAGCGGCGGAAGGCGCTGGCGCTTTTCCGCCCTACGTCCCTACGTCCCAATTATCGACTGAGCTTCCGCTACAAGCGTTTCGATTAGCTGAGTGGCAGGCAATTCGCGCACCAGCGGTGCCGCCTGACCTGCCCAGAACGGCATCAAGGCAGCGCGCGTCTCTTCGCTTGGCAATTGCCAAAGGGAGCCGAGGAGACTCACCTGCAGCGGAAATTCCAGTGGCTCGAAATCTGCCATCTCGGCGATGAAGCGGTTGCGAATGGCACGAGCCGCGCGCCCGGTAAAGGCGCGCGTCAGCTCCGTGGCATCGTCAGTCGCAGCCCGGAGCTGAGCGCGGTAGAGCGGTGATAGGGTCGCTTCAGGACAACCCAAAAAAGCCGTGCCGATCTGCACCCCGCTCGCTCCGAGGGCAAACGCCGCCGCGATCCCGCGACCGTCGGCGATGCCGCCCGCAGCGATTACCGGTACGCGCACCGCGTCAACGATTTGGGGCACGAGCGCCATCGTACCGACCATCCCGGCTCCCGGACTGCCGCTGAAGCTGCCGCGATGCCCGCCGGCTTCAAATCCTTGCGCAATAATTCCGTCAGCGCCGTTTGCTTCGAGCGAACGGGCTTCAGCGACTGTCGTCGCCGAGCTGAGAATGATGCAGCCAGCTTCCTTGATCCGTCGCACCGCAGAGGTCGCGGGCAGGCCGAAATGAAAGCTGACGACGCGCGGCCTGAGCTCGAGGATCAGGTCGAGCCGTTCTTCATCGAATGTCGCGAATGGTTCCTTCGGCTCAGGCACGGGCCCTAGCCCAAATTCTTCGAAATAGGGCGCGAGCTCCGCCCGGACACGCGCTGTCGCCTGAGGATCGATCCGCGGGTGGGCAGGCGCGAAGAAGTTAAGATTGAACGGGCGGTTGGTTGCCTGGCGCAGCGTCGTGACCTGCTCTCGGACCATTGTTAAGGAGAGCGCGGCACAACCGAGTGAGCCCAGCGCCCCGGTATTGCACACGGCCGCCGCTAGCGGCGCAGGAGCGATGCCGCTCATCGGCGCTTGAACGATGGGATGAGTGATGCCCACCAATTCGAGAAAATCCGTACGTGGCCACATGAAATCCTCTCCGCCTCGATTGGCCCCTACTCTCGGGCAAAGCTCATGTCGGGGGCGAACGGGCCGGACTCGATGACGACGTCGCGGATCGTCCCGCGGTAGCGGAAGATGCCGTGCCGCTCCCACAATTCCCAATCGACCGGGGCGCGGCGGTCGAGGCCGATGTCGAGCCCCTCGTGAAACCCGCCCATCAGGGTCGGGCTGAGCTCGCCCCACTCGCCGACCTCGCCCCCCTCGAGCGCCAGCCGGCCGCGGCCGCGGCGGCGGCCCAGCGCCTCGTATTCGAGCGCGGCGGAGCACTCGCCCTCCGGCACCGCGGGGCCGGCCAGCGCATGAAATCGGCCAAAGCCGTTATAGGTAAGCCGCAGGGCGCCGTTCTCGATGTAGAGCACTAAGCCGCCGGCAACGTCGCCGATCGCGAGCAATACGCCCCGGTCGCCAGCACCGTGGCGAAAGCGCGCGACGATCGTGAAATTCCGGTTGGCGATCAATGGCGCGATCACGTTGCGGTGCACCGTCTGCGCATTTGGCAGAAATCGTCGCCGGCTCTCTGCCGCAGGCCGCAGATGAGGCGGCCCTTCCAGGAATCTTCTTGCCGGTGTGCGGTTGTCGAGCGGATAGACCATGTTCGCCCAGGCCGCCTCGTCGAACGCCTCGACCAGCTCGGCGAGCTTTTGCGGGTGCTGGCGGCGCAAATCCATGCTCTCGGAGAAATCCTCGGCATGAGCGTGCAATGTCCAATTGTCGAAATCGATCGCCTCGCCGCGCTTTTGCAATGAGACCGCGACCCAGCCGTCGCGGTAATAGGCCCGGTTGGCCCAGCATTCGTAATACTGCTCATGGCGCGGTGCTGGGGCCTCGGCATCCCGCAACACGGATGCCAGGCTCTTGCCCTGCATGGGCTTGGCGGGTTTGCCATGCGACTCGGCGAGCACCGGCACATCAGCGAGATCGAGCAAGGTCGGCATCACGTCGATGACATGGGCAAACTGGCTGCGGATCGCGCCGCAATCCGCGAGCTTGTCGGGCCATGAGACGATGAAGCTGACGCGCCTCCCGCCGCCGCCGGTGTAAGTCTTGTAGGACGGGAAGGGGGTGTTGGAGACCTGCGCCCACCCTGTCGGATAAACTGCCGAACCCCGTCCCGTACCGACCCAAGCCTCGCGCTCGAGATCGAGCTCGACCGGCAATCCCGGCAGCGCGGCATAGCGCCGGCTGAAGTGCAACGCGCCGGCCGGGCCCGCGGAATTGGTGCCGCCATTGTCGGACGAGAAGACAAAGATCGTGTTGGCGAGCTCGCCGAGCTCGTCGAGCAATGCCACGAGGCGGCCCAAATTCTGGTCGGCGCAATCGAGCATCGCCGCATAGGTCTCCATGTGGCGGGCAAAGAGGCGCTGCTGGTCGGCCGGAACCTCGTCCCAGGCCGGCACTGCCGGGTCGCGCTCGGCAAGCCGCGTGCCTGCCGGGACCAACCCCATCGCCATCTGGCGCTGAAAACGCGCGGCGCGAACCGCGTCCCACCCGGCGTCATAATGGCCGACATATTTCGCTAGATCCGCTTCCTTGGCCTGCAATGGCCCGTGCACTGCGTTGTTGGCGACATAGAGAAAGAATGGGCGGGTCGGGTCGTGATTGCGGATCTCGGTGAGGAAGCCGATCGCCTTCTCCATCCAATCGTCGGTCGCGTAATAGCCCTCGGGATAGGCGTCGATCGGGGCGACGATGTTGTTGTAAAGGATGCGCGCCGGAAAGAAGTACCCGGTCTCGCCTTCGAGGAACCCATAGAAGCGGTCGAAGCCGCGATACGTCGGCCAGGTTGGGTTGGGCCTGACCCCATCGGTAGAATTGTGCCACTTGCCGACGGCGATCGTCGCGTAGCCCGCCGCGCGCAGGGTTTCGGCGATCGTCGGCGCGTCGAGCGGAATGTCGCCGAAATAACCTGGGAAGCCCGGATTGTTTTGCGCCAACCAGCCGGTCGCCACCGAATGCGCGTTTCGCCCGGTCAGCAAGGCGGCGCGCGCCGGCGAGCAGATCGGATGCGTCGTATAGTGGCTGAAGCGGATCCCGCGGGCGGCGAGCGCATCGATGTTGGGCGTGGCAATCTCCGAGCCGTAACAGCCGACATCCGCCCAGCCCATGTCGTCCATGAAGACGATGACGATATTCGGCGCCCCCTGCCGAGCGCGCACCGGCGATTCCCAATGCGGCTCCGACTCCTCGCGCGTGCGTCCGACCCTGCCGGGAAACCCCGGATAGCCCCGTTGTGCGCTGGTGATAATGGTGAAGTCCTCCGCTTGCCCGCCATTCACCGGATGCGGCATGAGCGAGGCGATGGTCCGCCTCTTCATTTCCATTGGCAATAGAGTTGGGGCATTCACGGGGACGGCGGTTTTCCGCATGCGGTGGCGATCGTGGGCATTGAGGAGCTAGTGTCCTGTCTCAGAAAT
>Ga0210406_10001848_pt1 | contig 24937 bp, 18 predicted proteins | sample IncBWC30MmetaG_FD_155454 | JGI IMG/M metagenome (GOLD analysis project Ga0210406, IMG submission 155454) | Forest soil microbial communities from Barre Woods Harvard Forest LTER site, Petersham, Massachusetts, United States - Inc-BW-C-30-M | ecosystem: Environmental > Terrestrial > Soil >...
CGTTGGCCCTTGGTAAACGCCGCGCGCCTGCATGATCTCGGCAGCGGCATCGTTGGCGGCAGCATCGCTCGACGGCGGAGAGGGCTTGACGCGTGGCGGCGGCGGGGGGGTGGGGCGGGCTTCGACACCGGGAATTTGCGGCATTTCGGCTTTGAAATTCTTCTTTTCGCGGACGGGGACTTCGCGAACGGGAGGCGGCGCTGCGATGCTAGGTGTGGCGTTCGCGGCGGCGGGTTCGCCCGGCCGGTAGTTCTTCAGGTCCTCCAGCAATTCGCGGCAATTTTCGTAACGCAGGTGAGGACTCTTGGCCATCGCTTTCAAGATGGTGCTGCTCACGCCCAAGGGAAGACTGGGATTCAGCGTCTGCGGCGGCGGTGGTTCTTCATTCAGAATGCGGTACAGAATGGAGGCGATGTCCTGCCCGCGAAAGGGCTTTTGGCCAGTGGTCAATTCGTAGAGCATGACGCCGAGGGAAAAAATATCGGTGCGGCCGTCCACGGCTTTGCCCTTGATCTGCTCTGGCGAGATGTAGCCGGGAGTGCCCATAGCGGAAGATTGCTGCACGGCGCCGTATTGAAGGATTTTGGCGGTGCCGAAATCGGTGATTTTCACAACATCATCGGCGGCCAACATGATGTTGGCCGGCTTGATGTCGCGGTGCACGACGTTGTGGTCGTGGGCGAACTGCAGCGCGGAGCAGACTTGCTCCATGATGCGCAGGACGCGCGCAAGGGGAAATTTCTCGCCGGAATCCAGCAGGGATTGCAGGCTCTTGCCGTTCACCAGCTCCATGGTGATGTAGTAGAGGCCGTCGGTTTCGCCGGCGTCGAAGATCACCACAATGTTGGGGTGGGTGAGGAGCCCGGCAGCGCGCGCTTCGGTTTGGAAGCGCTCGACCAACTGCGCGTGAGACATTCCGGTGCCCTCTTCGGAGAGCCGGATGGTCTTGACGGCCACGGTGCGGCCAATCAGCGGGTCCTTGGCACTATAAACAACACCCATGCCGCCGCGGCCGAGTTCGCCGAGGATTTCGTACCTGCCGGCCTTGGTGGCTGTGAGCATCTGTCGTTTTCTTGCAAGGGACGGACACAAAAGCGCTTACATTGCACCTTCTCGCCGTTTCTTGTGGAGGTCAATGCCCCCTCGGAACTAGTGTTTCGGAGTCGCTACGGGCGGGATCAGGAGCACCGGCCGCAGGGTCAGGCTTTGCGGTGGAAGAGGCGGGAGATGAAGGATTTTTCGGACTTTGACTTTGCGGATGCGGAGCCGGTTTCGAGGGTGGCGAGGCGTTCGATAGCTTTGGCGTGCTGGGGGTCGATTTCGAGGATGCGGCGGTAGAGGGGAACGGCGCGCCAGGGGAGACGCATAGCTTCGTAGAGTTCGCCGAATTGGAAATAAGTGGAGGTATTCCATTCGTCGAGCTCGAGGGCCAGGGAGAAGTGGCGGACGGCGTCCTGGCGATATTGCGGAATGGCGGCGAGGCTGCGCGCGAGCATGGCGTGATGCTTTGCGACGTTGGGTGCGATCTCGACGCACTTGCGTAGCCAGAGAATGGAGCCGGCAAAGTTGCGGGCGCGCAGGGCTTGCTTGGCGCGGGTGAGGCACTCGTCCACGGTTTCTTCAGTTTCGGTTTTTTCCTGGCCGAGGGTGAAGGCGCCGGCGGCGGCGATTTGCTTGTCGTAGGCGGCGCGTTTTTCCGCATCGACGATGGTTTTGTAAGCGATGGTCAGGCGGCCCATCAGGTCCTGGAGCAAGCCGAGCCATTCGCTGTGGCCCATGTGGCGGTCGGGGTGAAATTTGCGGGCCATACGATGGAAATTTTCTTTGACGAGTTCGGGCGGGGAAATCGCGGTGACGCCGAGCAGCTCGTAGTAGGTGGCTTTGCCGGCGAGGTCGAGCAGGGCGCGGATTTCTTCTTCGAATTTCGTCGCGTCGCGCGAGTCCTCGGCAGGAGTTGGAGGCTGCGGTTCGGGAACTGCGGCCACCGGTGCGGGCCGTTCGGGAGCGGGAGTGGCGGCTGGCGGGGCGGCGTGGCCGACGGGCTGCTCCATTTTCTCGGGCGCGGGCTGCTTGGCTGCGGGCACGCTGATGACTGCGCCGAGAACCAGCAAAGCGTAGAGAGCGCGAGCGGCGGAGTCTTTGGGGATGGTGGAGGCTGCGAGGAAATCTTTTGCGGAGACCGTACCTGAAAGAGAGGCGAGGAGGCGGAGTTCGGTATCGTCGAGCTGGACAGCCTGATAGCGAAGCAAGGGATCGGGCGAGAGGTCGATGCGCAGATCAGCATCGGCGGCGAGATGTTCGAGCGGAAGATCCTTGGCGCGGCGGACGGCTTCGAGCAGGAGTTTGCCGAGAGGAACGGGAATGCCGATTTCGGGGACGACGTTTCTTTCGAGCGAGCCAAAAAAATAGAAGCGGCCGGAAGGATAGTCGAGAACCGACGAAGTGATTTGCGTCAACTGGCGTTGCACCCAGATGATGACTTGCTCGACGGTGAAAATGCCCATTTCAGCTACCGCGGAACCAAAGCGCTGACCGGTCTTGACCAGCTCGGCGGCTTCTTCAAACTGGCCTTGTGTGAGAGCGCCCTCGCGCAGCATCATTTCGCCGAGGCTGTCCTGGCGGTCGCTGCTGGTGGCGAAGACGAGCTGACCGCCGTCAAAAAAGAGGTGGCGCTCGACGCGTCCGAGGACGAGCTGGAGCTGGCCGGTGAGGCGCGCGGAATAAATTTTGTTGAGCAGCGCGAAAAGCTCGTGGTGCGTTTTGATTTCGCCGGAGTCCAGCGGCAGAGCGCCGCGCTCGAACCAGCTCGAAGGCGCGGGTATCGTTTCGAGACTCGATTCATCGGCAAGCTGCTTGATGAAGCGATGCAGGCGAGCGCGGTCGTCGGCGCCCATGTGCACGAACTGCACGCCCATGCCGTGGCCTGCGCGGCCGTGACGGACAACGGCGCGTGCGCGAACTTCGCCGCCGGGTACATCGAAAAGCATTTCTACGTGCGTGCCCGGGGAAAGCGGATGCGCAACGAGAAGAAACACCCCGCCTACGCCCAACTCCTCGGCGTTCGAGACGTTGCGCTTTCCCGCACCTTGCCAGCCGACCAGCAGGTCTTTGGGCGCCCGGTAGCGGGGATTGCGGCGCCTTTCGTGTTTTGGAATTTCGATGGGATGTCCTTGTTAACAGCTTCGTATGCTGCGGGCCACAAAGGAAGGGGCGGTGCCGTATGACACAACTTGGGGCCGATTTGCGGCGGGCGTATGATGGGGCCGCCGGGCGCCAAGATTCCAGTGATAACCGCGAGGCGAGGCGGGCGTCCAAACTAGCGAGCGGATGGGGGCTGAAAAGCGGAGAGGGGGAGTCATGAAGCGCAGAGAATTTATACGGAATTTGGCGGGCGGGGCTGGGGCGGCGTGGCTGAGTGGAAGCGCTGCGACCCTGTCCGCAAAAAGCAGGTTTCTCGATTCACCTACCTTGGCAGGCAAGATCGGAATGACAAGTGGCGCGACGTTGGCTGAGGCGAGATTGGCGGCACTGCCTGCGCTGCCGCGCAAGTTTGCGGCGAACGAGACGGTGACGATCGGGAAGACGGGGATTCAGACGAGCTTGCTGGCGATGGGTACGGGCACGGTGGGATCGGGGCATCACTCGCATCAGACAGCGCTGGGGATTCAAGGTTTATCGGGCTTGCTGCTGAACGGTTACGAGCACGGGCTGCGATTCTTTGACGCGGCGGATTCTTACGGGAGCCATCCGCACGTGGCGGAGGCGCTGAGGCACGTGCCGCGCGACAAAGTGACGGTGCTGACGAAAACGTGGGCGCGCGATGCCGCGACGGCGCGCGCGGACATCGAGCGATTCCGGCAGGAATTGGGCACGGATTATCTGGACATTTGCTTGATGCACTGTTTGACGGAGAGCGACTGGACGGAGCGCTACCGCGGGGTGATGGACGTGTTCGAGGAGGCTCGGCAGAAGGGCACGATTCGGGCGCACGGGTGCTCGTGCCACTCGATCGAGGCGCTGCGGACGGCAACGAAATCTCCCTGGGTGCAGGTCCATTTGGTGCGCATCAATCCGATTGGGTCGTTCATGGACGCGGACCCGCAGACGGTGGTTAGCGTGATGCGGGAAATGAAGGCAGCTGGCAAGGGAATTGTGGGGATGAAGATTCTGGGTCAGGGAGATATGCGCAACCGGCAGGATGAGGCACTGAAATTCGCGCTGGGGCTGGGCTTGCTGGACGCGTTTACGATTGGCGCGGAGAGCCAAGCGGAGCAGGAGGATTTGGTGCGGCGGATCGGGATCGCGGCTTGATCGAGCTGAAGGAAAGATTTAACACAGAGATCACGGAGATAGGAGCGCAGAGATCACAGAGCCGAGCGGGTTGCGGGTGGGGAACATCTGAACTTGGGGACAATTGACGGGGGTCTGCGGGGGCTGGAACATGGAGGCATGAGTACTGTCGCTTCCAAATCGCCGAGACGCAGCACGCGAGCCTTTTTGAAGATGAAGCTGAAGGCGCAGGGGCGCGCGCACGATGGCAGGAAATTTCGCGAGACATGCGAAACCGTGGTGGTGAACGCGCACGGGGCGCTGATCCTGCTGAAGCATGAGATTAATGACGGCGAGATGCTGGTGCTGACGCATCCGGAAACGCAGGAAGAGCAGGAATGCCGCGTCGTGTATTTAGGGGAGCCGGCCGACCGGCAGCGCGTGGGAATTGAGTTTCTCACGCCCGCGCCGCGCTTTTGGGGCCTGGATCTGGAAGACGGCAGGCCCAGCAGCGAGCCGAACTAGTCACCAAGATCACTGAGAAGCGTTGACGGGCGTTCGTTGCGGCACGGCGTTGGCGAGAGCCGTCCGCCGGCGCCGCAAGAGCCATTCACCGACGCGCCACACCAAGAGCACACCCACCAGCGCCGCGTAGAACAGCGGCCGAATTACCGCGGATTTCACCAGCCAGTAGTAGTGAATGACTCCGCAGCAAGCGCTGATGTAAATGGCGCGGTGCAAGATGCGCCAGCGGCGGCCGCCGAGACGGCGAATCCAGCCGGCTGTGGAGGTGATCGCCAGAGGAATAAGCAGCGTGAATGCGAGAAAGCCCACGGTGATGAAGGGGCGCTTGTAAACATCTTTCCAGATTTCGTGCACGTCGAAGAATTTGTCAAACACAAGATAAGTTGTGAAATGCAGGCAGGCGTAGAAAAACGCGAAGAGGCCGAGCATGCGGCGGAAACGAATCAGCTCGGGAAGGTGAACAAGCTGGCGCAGTGGGGTGATGGTGAGGGTGAAAACGAGAAAACGAAGTGTCCAGTCGCCGGTGGCATGCTGGATGAACTCCAGCGGATTGGGGATGGTGTAGCCACGAACGAAGGGCCGGATGATGGCGGCGAGCGGACCGAGGCCCAAAAGGAAGAGAGCGGCTTTGGTCCATTTGCTGGCGAGAAAGGTGTACACGGAGAGATTCCCGCCTAGTAGTTCTTGCGCAGATCCATACCGGTGTAGAGGCTGGCGACCTGGTCGGCGTAGCCATTGAACATCAAGGTTTTGTGCGTCTTGAAGAATTCGGGGAGGCGGCGTTCGCGAGCCTGGCTCCAACGCGGATGATCGACATCGGGATTCACGTTGGAATAGAAGCCGTACTCTTGTGAGGAATAGAGATTCCACGTAGTGGGCGGTTGATCTTTGACAAAACGGATTTTCACCAAGGATTTAATGCTCTTGAAGCCGTATTTCCATGGCACGACAAGGCGCACCGGCGCGCCATCCTGATTGGGCAGAGTCTCGCCGTACATGCCGACGCAGAGAAGCGCGAGGGGGTTCATGGCTTCGTCCAGGCGCAGGCCTTCGACATACGGCAACGCGATTCCCGCAGATCTTCCAAGCGGCATCTGGCCGGGGTCGTAATAGCTTTCGAAAGCGACGTAGCGCGCCTTCGGCGTAGGCTCGACGAGATTGGCCAGCGTGCTCAGGGAAAAACCGATCCAGGGAACGACGATGGACCACCCCTCGACGCAGCGGTGGCGGTAAATGCGCTCTTCGAGAGGGGCGAGCTTAAGGATTTCGTCCATCGAGAACTTGCGCGACTTCTTGACCTCGCCGCTGACGGAAACGGTCCAGGGGGACGTGACAAACTTCTGGGAATTCTTGGCGGGCTGGTCTTTGTCGACCCCAAATTCGTAGAAATTGTTGTAGTGCGTTACGTCATTGAAGGAATTGATTTTTTCGTCGGTGCTGAACGGGCCCTTGATGGTGGTGAGCTTGGTGCCTGCAAGGACAGTGTGCGAAGGAATAGCCAGATCAAGCAGGCGCTGGCCGGCAACGGCCGCAAGACCTGCGATGCCCATGCCGCGCAGAAATTTACGGCGATCCAGGTAGACCGACTTTGGCGTAACGTCCGCATACGTCAACTGCGTGGACTTGCGAAGCAGCATAATTCCTTTCCGGGAGTAAAGCCCGTGCCCTCTTATTATGCTACGTCTGCCCGCTCCGAATGGATGGTAATCGGAGGCTCGAGCTCCTTCCCCACGATTGGATACCCAGAACAGCGGGAAGTTTCAGCCTATATTGCTAACCTTGCCGCCTTTTTCCAGCGTGGACACCGTTGAGCAAATGAAAATATGGATTGCTGGCGGCGCGGCTTGCCCGGAGTAGGTTCCGCGCGGCACAAATAAGGCGCGCGGTTATCGTTTGGCCATCCGCACGGGAGCGCGCATCCCGGCAAGCTAGTTTCCCTTCTAAAATAACAGAAAGCACAATTATGTCTTTCTCTCGAATCATCGGAATCCTGGTGGGGTTGTGGCTGGCAGTGGTCGGCACCTATGCGCTGGTGTCGATCACCTTTGCCGGACATCCCGATGTGGTTTCCACCTTCGGAAACCTGGTGCAGTGCATGGTGCCGCTACTGGCCAATGCCGGGCTGCTGCTCAACGCCGGTACGCCGCATTGGCGGCGCAACATTTTCTGGATGCTGCTGGCGATGGGCTGCACGCTGTGGATGATCGGCCAGTTCCAGTGGACATACTACGAAGTCTACGAACACCAGAGCGTGCCGGTTATCTATGGCGGGGACGTTGTTTTCTTCCTTAAGGGGATTCCCATCATGGCGGCGCTGGCGCTGCAACCGCACCGCAAGCGCGGGGAAGCGCGGCTCCAGTTTGGGTATTTGAATTTTGTGCTCCTGCTGACCTGGTGGACCTTCGTCTACGCTTTCGTGGTTTTCCCCTGGATGTATGCCGCTCCGTCGGAGGCGCAATACAACTACAACTACGACGTAGTCAGCAACGTACAGAACATGGTGATCGTCATCGGGTTTGGGGTGCTGTGGCTGAAGGCCAAGGGCGCGTGGCGCGTGGTGTACGCCAACCTGTTCGGCAGCTCGGCGATGTACTTGCTTTCTTCCCTGACCATCAATGTGGCCATCAGCTTGAAAAAGTATGCAACCGGGAGTCTTTACGATCTGCCGTTGATCTCATCGTTTTTGTGGTTTGGGTTGGCGGGCGTGATTGCCTATCTGAAGCGCGCGGAGTTGGACATCCCGCAAGAGAATGACGAAGACGACAAGCCCCGCGACAGTGTGTGGTCGGCACGGCTGGCCATGGCAGCGGTAATATCGCTGCCGATATTCGCCATTTTTACGCTGCGCTTCGAACACGATACCCCGGTGGTGCGCGATTTTCGTTTGATGACCACGTTGATCGCCTCCGTGCCCATCGCTTTCCTGGTGTTTCTGCGAACGCACTTGGCGGACTCCGATCGCGCGCGGCTGCTCTCGAAATCGGAGCAATCCATCGAAAACTTGCAGCGGCTGCAAGCGCAGATGGTGCAGACAGAGAAGCTTGTTTCACTCGGCCAACTGGCGGCTGGCGCGGCGCATGAGATCAACAATCCGCTGGCGGCGATTCTGGGCTATTCGGACCTGCTGGCGGATGATCCGACCTTGCCGGAGAAGGCGCGCGCCACAGCGGGAAAGATTCGCGATCAGGCGCGGCGCACGAAGACGCTGGTGGCCAATCTGCTGCGATTTGCGCGGCAGGTGCCGCCGGAGCGCACGCTGCTGGACATCAACACGGTAGTCACCAACGCGGTGCAACTGCGCGCGCTGGATCTGCGCTCGTCGAAATCACGCATCGAGATGCAACTGGAATCCGTACTGCCGGGCGTGCGCGGCGACGGCAATCAATTGCTGCAGGTGTTTTTCAACATCATCAACAACGCAATCGACGCCATGGAAACAAGCGAGGGCGGAGTGCTGACCATCAAGACCCAACGCGACCGAGGCAATGTGGTGATCCTGTTTTCCGACACCGGGCCAGGCATCAAGGATCCGCAGCGCGTGTTCGACCCCTTTTACACCACCAAGCCGGTTGGCAAAGGCACGGGCCTGGGCCTAAGCATCTGCTTCGGCATCCTGCAGGAGCACGCCGGTAAGATTCTTTGCTACAACTCGCAACAAGGCAGCGCGGTTTTTCGAGTGGAGTTGCCGGCGGTGCTCGCAGCTTTCCCGGCTAAAGAACCGCAACTGGCCGGCGTTGCGCCCACCACGCAAAAAACTCCGGTCTGAAGAAAAATCGGGGACCACGATTTGCGCGTCACGCGACGCCTTTGGCACGGTGCGTTCGTGCTAGAGTTTTGCTGCGAACTGTCAGCCCGGGGAAAAACGATGACCGACCTGGCCATTGTGACGGAGAAGCTTACGCGGCGCTTCGGCGCGCTTACGGCGGTGGACAACGTCGATCTGCGGGTGGCCGCCGGACAATTTTTCGGCTTTCTGGGGCCCAACGGCGCGGGGAAATCCACGACCATCAAAATGCTCACCGGGCTGCTGGCGCCGACCTCCGGGCTTATGCAACTGCTGGGGCTGGATTTCTCCTCGAACACCATGGAGGTAAAGCGGCAGATTGGCGTGGTGCCCGAAGGCATGGGGCTTTTCGAGCGCTTAACCGGCGCGGAATATTTGCATTTTGTCGGCAGGATGTATGGGCTCGACCACGCCACGACGCTTCGACGAACGGAAGAGCTGCTCGAATTCATGCAACTGGCGGACCGCCCGAAATCGATGATCGCGGACTATTCCCACGGCATGCAGAAAAAACTGGCGCTGGCCGCGGCGGTGATTCACGGACCGCGCATTCTGTTCCTCGATGAGCCGTTCGAGGGCGTGGATGCGCTGGCCGCCGGCGCATTGAAGGCGCTGCTGGGGCGCATGACGGCGCGCGGCGTGACGATTTTTCTTACCTCGCACGTGCTGGAGATTGTCGAGCGCTTGTGCAGCCACGTGGGAATCATTCACCAGGGCCGGTTGGTGGCGCAGGGCTCCATCGACGAATTGCGCGCAGGGATTGCCGGAGAACAGGGCTGCAAAACCACATTGGAGCAGATTTTCCTGTCGATCGTGGGCCAGAGCGGCGCGGAACGGGCGCAAATCGAGGAGCTTTCGTGGCTGACGTAGCGCAGCCGGTTGGCATCTTGCAGCAGATGCGGCTGATCGCCGGCTTGCGCTGGCGGATGCTGCACAATAACCTGCGGCGAAAGCAAAACCGGCTCGATCTGCTGGGGCTGATCATCGTCGGCTTGCTGGCCGGCGCGTTCGTGACCGTGTTGTGTTTTGCCTTGTTCGAGGGCGCGCGCAATTTTGTCACCAGCGGCAGGCCCGCATGGCTGAGCTTGTTTTTCTGGGGCATTTTTTTGTGGTGGCAGCTCTTTCCCATCATAGTGGCGGGCTTCGGGGTCTCGTTCGATTTCCGCGGGCTGTTGCGCTTCCCCCTAAGCTTTGGTGCGTTCTACATGCTCGGGCTGGCCTACGGATTGGGGGATTTCACGGGCTTGGCAGCCTTTTGTTGGACGATTTCAATCATCGCCGGCGCCGCCGCGGCGAACCTAGCGTTACTTCCCGCGATGTTGCTGGTGGCCGTGCTGTTCGTCCTGTTCAATATTGCGCTGGAACGCTTGCTGGGGTCCTGGATGGAACGCTTGCTGACGCGGCGCCGTTACCGAGAGTTTTTTTTCGCCGGTTTTATTTTGGTGATGGTATCGCTGCAGTTGCTGGGTCCTTTGTTAAGTCGTTACGGAAATTCCGCCGAGCCCTGGCTGGTGCGCGCTCTTCCTTACACCGTCTACTTTCCAGCGTCGCTGGCCGGCAAGAGCGTGGGAGCGGCTTCGGCCGGAAATTACGGCGAATTCGCGCTCGCGGCCGCCGGGATTGCGGGCTATGCGGTTTTTTTTGGCGCTCTGCTGTGGCTGCGCTTTACGGCGCAGTATCGCGGGGAGGAGTTGAGCGAAACCCGGGCGCCCGAGAAGGCGGGTCGAAATAAAGCGCGACGGGAATCAGATGCAGACCCGCTCGGCTTGCTGTCGCCGCAAGTTGCCGCCGTCATTCGCAAGGAAATCCGCTATTTGCTGCGCAACGGTTTTGCGGCCTTATTGCTGCTGCTGCCGCCTATCCTGGTCTTCGCGCTCATTACCCAGGCCACGCTGTTCCGCTTTTCCGGAGCGAAAGGCGGCATCTCCACGGAATTGTTCTTTCCCGGCTTGGTAGCCTACATCATTTTGATCTTGATGGCTCCGGCGTATAACAGCTTCGCCTACGAGAGCGCCGGTGTGCAGACGTACTTCACGGCGCCGTTGCAATTTCGCAATGTCTTTCTTGGGAAAAATCTTGTGCAGGTTGCACTGGTCGCCACAGAGCTTGCGCTGTGCATTGCCGCGTTTTGCTACCGGGTCGGAATGCCATCGACGCCGATCTTCGCAGCAACGCTGGCGGCCATTGTTTTTGCGCTGATCGGACAATTGTCCCTGGCCAACTGGTCGTCGTTAAGCTTTCCGCGCAAGTTGGTGTTTGGCCAGGTGCACGGACAGCGGCAATCCGGCATGGCCGTGCTGGTAGCCTTCGGTGCGCAGATTATGCTTTTTGGGATAAGCTCGCTGGTCTTGGGGCTGGGGCGATGGACTGGCGACCGCTGGCTGCCCGCTAAGGCGTTCGTGCTGCTGGCCGCTGCCGCAGTCGGCGGATATGTAGCGTCGCTCGATGCGCTGACGTCCTACGCCGAGAAAAATAAAGAAAAGCTGATCGAGGCGCTCTGCCGGTGAGTTGCGGAGCCCGGAATTTTTCAGGGGAGTGATATTCCGCTCGGCTGGCCGCTGCGCTACTCTCATTCACCCGGTGAAGTCATCGACACGCGCCGACGTCGACTCGCTGGCGAAAATCATCGCGGTGCTGGCTAGAGCTAGTAGCAATTCACGCGCGAAACTGTTGTAGCGCGCTCACGATTCTGGCGCCGGCCTTCCCATCACCGAACGGGTTTCCTCTCGAAACACGGGAACGCTGCCCGGCACCTTCAAGCCAAGCCGTGGCGTGCTCCAGGATTTTGGTTCGCTTGGTGCCAACAACTTCGGCACACCCGGCCTCGACCGCTTCGGGCCGCTCCGTGACATCGCGCAGGACCAACACGGGTGTTCCCACACTGGGCGCTTCCTCTTGAACGCCCCCGGAATCCGACAAGATCAGCGCCGCCGATTTCATCAGGTGCACAAAATCCGGATAAGACAATGGCCCCGTAAGGACGGTCCGCGGCTGCCTTCCGAGTATGCGTTGAACCGTTTCTACTACTTGCGGATTGGGGTGCACGGGAAAAACCAGACTCACGTCCGGAAACCTGCGCAATAAGTCCGACGCCGCTAAACAGATTTGCTCGAGGCGCTCCCCAAAATTCTCCCGCCGATGAGCTGTCAGCAAGACGAATCTTCCTGTCAGCGATTTGAGCCGTGTATCGGCAAAAGTTGCCGGGCGCTTCAAAATCTCTTGCAAAGCATCAACAACGGTGTTTCCCGTCAGGAAGATTCGATCAGCCGCGACTCCTTCCGCCAAAAGCGCATCCGCGGCGCCTTGCGTCGGAGCGAAATGCAAATCCGCCATTGCTGTCACCAGCCGGCGGTTCATTTCTTCCGGAAACGGCTGCCACTTATCCCTTGTTCGAAGCCCTGCTTCTACATGGCCAACGCGGACGCGTTGCTGGTAGCCGACGAATGCGGCGGCAAATGCCGTGGTCGTGTCGCCCTGCACCAGCAGCCAATCCGGCTGAACGGAAAGTATCACGGGCGCGAGTGTATCGAACACGCGCGCGGCAACCGAGAGTGGTGACTGATTTTCCTGCATTAGATCCAGGTCGAAATCCGCGTTTATCCCGAAGACCTCCAGCATCTGGTCCAGCATTTCGCGATGTTGGGCGGTAGCGCACACTTTGGCGTCGATCCCCGCTTCTTTTGCGGCGCGGAGGACCGGCGCTATTTTGATGACTTCCGGGCGAGTGCCGAAGACCGCAAGGACTCGCATGTCAGTTCCTATCTCCGTGGGAACCGATCATCGCCTTAGCCGCGATGTCGGCAAGCACCTGCCAGTCGTACGCCTCCACGATGCGGTCCCATGCCGGTTCCCAGGACATTCCGCGCGCTTGCACGAAGGCATCCGCCCACGTCTGCGGATTCGCCTCTGCAAGAATTATGTTGGGCCACGCCAGCCTCTGCCAGTTCAAGAGGGGCGTTGAGACCACGCACTTGCGGCACGCGCTGTATTCAACCACTTTAATTTGGAAAGCAAAGTCCGTTCCGGCGCTTTTCCCCTGCGCCAGCACCCCCACGTCGATGGCATTACAGTACTCGGCGATTTCCGCGGGCGCGACATTCCCGATGGCGATAACTCCCGCGCTCCGATGCGCCTCCAGCAATGCGCTCCAAGTGTCGGCGGGACCGATAATGAGGAGTCTGGCATTTGGGATGCGCTGCCGCGCGGCCAGAAAGGCGTTCACCGCAAGATCCACGCCCGTAAAGGACCCATGGTTGCCAATGTATCCGATCGCGAAGTGTTCAGCGATTCCCAGGCGTTGTCGCAATGCTGATACTCTTGCAGGCGCCACGGAGCGCAAGCGAGCGACATCGGCGCCATTGGGTAGAGGCAAGGCCTGCATGCCGCATTCGCGTTCAAGCTTTTCGCATAGCGGCTGCGAAACAGCGAAGGTTCCATCCACCTGTTTGCCGATGGCGCCGATCGCAGCACGAATTCGCCCAAGCCTGGCCGAAGAAAACTGCTCCTCGGAAAACCAATCGACTACATCAAAGAACGTCCGAACTCCCGGGATTCGTTCTACGCCGAATAATTCGTTGGCAAGCAGAACATGCGTGATCCTTAAATCTCGGACCAGGCCGCGAAGAGTTTGCCGATTACGCAGCCGGCACAATGCGGACGCACGTTCCACTCCAACCAGTCTTTGCGCCAGAATCGGCTGCCATACTGGGACTTCGATGATCGATGTGCCGTCAGGCGCTTTGGATTGCGAGCGAGACCGAAGCGCCGCGCTCAGAGCAACCCCCGCTTGCTTTACACGTCTGGTGAATGCCGATTTTCCATCGACGTGCAGCGCGTCGCGCGATTTCAACAGAAACACATCAAACTTGGAGGTGAGCCGTCGCGCCAGCTCGATCTCGCGCACCGCAATGTCGTCTGCGTAGATGTGGGGAACTACCAGAAGCCGCGGTCTCACGGCAGGTGCTTCCTGACAAACCGCTGGGCACTCACTTCTCCACCAGAAAGCTTCCGATCACCAGGGCATCCATCCCGGAACTGAAAAACGTGCGCACCGCATCAGTCGGTGTGTGTACGATGGCCTCGCCGCGCAGATTGAAGGACGTATTCATGATTACCGGCACTCCGGTGCGTTTCTCGAACTCATCGAGCAGTCGCCAGTAAAGCGGATTGATCCGCTTCTCGACGGTTTGCGGGCGCGCGCTGCCGTCCACGTGCGTCACCGACGGAATCACGCCGCGCTTCTCCGGGCGCACCTGCGCAGTGAGAATCATAAACGGTGAATCGGTCACGCCCTCCAGATAATCGCTCGCCGCTTCTTTTTTCATCGAGGGCGCAAACGGACGCCACCACTCGCGAAACTTCACCGCGTTATTTACCTTGGCGTTCATCTCGGGATCGCGAGCATCAGCCAGAATCGAGCGGCTGCCCAGAGCTCGCGGACCAAATTCCATGCGTCCCTGAAACCATCCCAGAATTTTTCCGCTGGAAAGAAGTTCTGCCGCCCTGGCCGCCGGATCATCCACGCGGGTGTACGGTAGTTTGTACGTGCGCAGCGCGGTTTCTATTGTGTCGTCGTCAAAGCCTGGCCCCCAATGTGCGTGGTACATCGGTTTCATTGGCAGGCTGCCGCCATCTTCCAGAAACGGGGCAAGCGCCGCGCCCAAGGCGGTGCCATCGTCCGAAGCGGCGGGCTGCACAAAAATATTGTCTACCAGCCCTGAAGCAGCAATCTTGCCGTTGCCTTTGGAATTCAGCGCCACGCCGCCCGCGAGGCAGAGATTCCGGATGCGCGTTTTCTCCACCGCCATACGCACCACGCTCAACATGGCGATCTCGCAAGCATCTTGCACCGCATATGCGATGTTCTTGTGCCGCGCGCCGATCTCGCTTTCCGGCGCGCGTGCGGGCCCCAACAGCGGAGCGATGCCGGAAAACGAGCCGCTGCCATTTCCAAAAAGCCGTTTCCAATGCACGCGATACGGATCTGCCGCCAGATCGATGAACGCGTCCACCTTTACTCCAGGCTCGCCATACGGTGCCAAACCCATGACTTTCCATTCATCGCTGTTTGGCTGAAACCCCAGATAGCCAGTGAACTGGCTGTAAAACAGTCCCAGGGAATCGGGAAAGGGAATCGTCAGCAGGTGATGCAGTCGCCCTTTGGTTCCATGCCAAATCGATGTGGCTTCCCAAGCGCCACGCCCGTCCATCACCACCACCGTCGCGTCATCGAATCCGCAGAAAGCGTACGCGCTGATGGCGTGAGCCCAATGATGATCCACGTGTCGCATGCGGCCGCGCACATTGCCGAAGCGCTGCGTGAATGTCTTTGCGCCGCTTTCCTGATGCCACATGCTCAAGAAATGCAGCGTGCTGGTCAAAACGTTGAGGTAGGTAAGCGGCAAACCTCCGCTGGCCAGGCATTTCAGGTCGTGACGAAATCCCGGTCCCGCGGTGGTCCAGCCAAAACACACGTCATCAACCTGACTCGCGCTCACGCCCGCAAAGTCCAGGCACGCTTGAATCGCCAACGCGGGAAACCGGGCGTCATGCTTGATGCGGCTAAGCCTTTCCTCGGCAACAGCGAACACCAGCTCGCCTTCGCGCACGATACACGCCGAGGAATCGTGCGTTTTGTTGTAGCTGATGCCCAGCGTAATCATGCGCGAAGCCAGTCCTTTCCGCGCAGTTCCTCGTGGCGCTGGAGCACGATCCACTTTGGCGACCGGCCAGCTGCAATCAAGATAGGCTCATGCTGAGGGTTTCTCGGACCGCTCGACATGGCTCGGCATGGGAAACGGAAAAAAACGCCGCCGCAGTTCTTTATAAATAGCCAGGTCGGAAAGCTCATGCCTCCATCGATAATATACGGCGGATGGCAAAACGAGAGCAGGCGCGAGCCGAGCCAAACTGAAAAGCCGCTGCCAGATCGATGCATCGCTATGAAAAACGCGCATGACCTTCAATTCCGCGGAAACCGTCTCCCAAGGAAATCCGCCGTCCAGCTCAAGACGCAAACAATCTGCCTCCAGTTGAACGCACTCTAAAATCGTTTGGGCGATGTCTTCGCGCAGTTTCAGCCCACCCAGTTTTGCGCGCAGTGATTCCGCGAGTGCCGCCAATACATGCTGTTTCCGGCGAACGCTATCGCGGTCTCCGCGCGTAAACTGAAAAAGATTTCCGCGGTGCAGCCGATAAAACGTGTAGGATGCCGGCAAAATCAGGACATCCGCAAAAAGCCCAGCCAGGGTGAACAGGTATTCGTCAGCCTCGAATTTCAGCGCTTCCGGCACCCGGCCGACCTGCGCGAGAATCCCCGTGCGGTACGTCATGCGGCTGGTGCCCAGAAACCCCCTGCGCATGCGGAAAATCCTTGCTTCTTCGCTGGACGTCAGCCGAAAACGAGTAATCTCGCGAGGCAGTTCGGCCACTCGCCGCCCGTCCGGGTAGACTTGTGTCGTGCCGTGCCCCACCAGGCCCACCGCCGGCTCGGCCTCGAAAACGCACGCGACGGCGCTTAACTTGTCCGGTGCCCACCAATCATCGCCGTCCAAAAACGCCACAATCTCTCCGTGTGCTTCCGGAATTCCGGCGTTAAACGCAGAAGCTTGTCCCCCATTACGCTTGCGCAGCAACCGCACGCGTGGCGCAAACTTTAGCGCGATCTCCGCGGTGCGGTCGATCGATCCATCATCCACTACCAGAATTTCCCTTTCCGACGCGGGGAAATCCTGCTGAAGAACGCTGGCGATGGCCTCTTCGATAAACGCTTCTTGGTTGTAAGTGTCGATCAGCACTGTCACGAACGGCTTTGGCACAAGGCATCTCCGCTCGGTCTGTCGTCCTGAGTAAGCAATTCTACTCCACCCGTGTCGCTCCTTTTTCCGTTCGCCGCTCCGCCCGCCAGGCTTCATGGCATGAAAAGAACGCCGATGCCGGACGTCTCCATCGGCGCGCCGGTCACCGCAAACGGAATCGCGCCTGCGCTCGGCCGCTCAACAAACTCTTGATGCCTGTAGTGCCGCTTGATCTCGTTCCAAAACCTCTCGACTTCACATTGCGTTTCTTGCTGGTGGGTCATGATGTCGTGAAAAGCTATCATTCCCCCACTGCGCACTAATGGCGAATACATTTCGAAATCGCGCCGCACACCTTCATAGGTGTGATCCGCGTCGATAAATAGATAGTCTAACTGGTCGCGGCGGAGAAGGCTCACCACGTGCTCCTTGGTTTCCGCGAAATGCGAGTTTGCCCGGATCAGGTGCAGTTCCTGCCCGGATTTCGGGAAACGCCGAAAAATCGGTGCTTTGCGCCTGGGATATCCTCCTCCAAACGGTCCATAGGGCAAATCCACGCTGATAATTTTTGCTTGCGGCGGAGAAACCGCGCAAAGCAGGAACAGCGTGCCTCCGTAATTCGTTCCGATCTCCAAGCTGCGCTTGGGAGCAAACACCTTCAAAAGATTTCCCAACTCCAGTACTTCAGAGCGTACCTGCCCCATCAGAACGGGGCGATCAACACAGTAATCAATGATCTCTTCGAGCGATCCCGGTCGAGCGCCAAAGGCCAGTTCACTGTAGCACTTGACGTATCGCGCGCACTTCAGAAGCAACCTTGTCATGACTCTCAACCTACGCTACGCCCGGGCATCAGCATCTTCATCCGAAAATCGCAGCAGTAAATTGAGCTGCTGTGCTGGCGTGATACGGGCAGCTCTGAATAGCATTCTCCTTTCGCGAAGCAACTCGGGAAATATGCCCGCAAGTCCTGCCAGCGTACCAATTCGATCTTTCGCAAATTGCCATCGCAACCGGCCGATGTCCTTTGCCAGCGCCGCCGTGGAAATCAGCCACGTGCGGACTGCATATCGCAGCGGCAGGAGTTTAGTGGCCAGCAACAAGCGTCCCTGCAATATTCCGCGGAAGTTCATGCGCATACCTTCGACGGAGCGGCCCGAACTGCCTACTCGATGCCAGCAGATCGCGGTCGGAACGTAAACCGTTTTCCACTTCTGGATCCACGCGCGCCAGCAGATCTCGACGTCTTCATACCCGAGCGGCAGCCGGTCATCGAATCCGCCAAGTTTTTCAAAAAAAGATCGGCGCGCCAGCATGCACGCCGCGGAGGCCGTGAACACCTGCGATTTCTCCGGCACCTCGCGCTGGTAAAAGTATAGTCCAGGCACCAACTCAGTAGAAGAACGACCACTGGGCCTGCTCCTCGCCAGCCGCGCTGCCAGGTGCCTGCGCTCACTGCCATCCCAATTGAATTGCATCGCATCGGTTGCAAAAATCTCCTGATTTGTTTTCAGCGGCTCCACCAGCGCCGCGACAAAACCAGGATCGAACCGCATGTCGTTGTTGATGAAAAGCAGAAAATCTCCCGCGGCGATCGCTGCGCCGCGATTTAAGGCTGGCGCCAGCCCAATGTTCCTGTCCAAGGGAAGCCAGCGCGCCTGAAATTCTCGCGCCACTTCGGCGGAGTCGTCCTTCGAGCCATTGTCCACCACGATGATCTCGAGGGACGTAAACGACTGCGACAAAAGGCTGGGAAGACAAGTCCTCAGATGGTGCGCCCCGTTCCAATTGACGATGATTGCGGAAACGGCGGGCTTGGCGTTCATGATGGCCTTTGCCGCGACAGCCAGACGCCTCGATTGACCACGGATGCGAGGAGGACTACCCGATGCAGTCTCATCTCGCCGCGGCATCGAACTGCTGCGCGCGCTGCGCGGCCACCATTTCCTCCAGAATAGCATCCAGCCCGCGCGTGATCTTCCATTTCGGATAATGTGTCTGGAACTTCCGCAAATTCGAGATATAGCAGATGTGATCGCCCTTGCGCGCTTCCTCTACGTAATGCCAGTCCAGCTTCCGCCCGGTGAGCTGTTCGATTCGGGTAATGGCTTCCATCATGGAGATGCTGTTGCCGCGCCCGCCGCCCATGTTGTAGACCTCGCCCGGTCGGGGATTCGCGGCAAATTCTTCGATGGCGCGCACCACATCGTGACTGTGAATGTTGTCCCGCACCTGCTTGCCTTTGTAGCCATAAACGCTGTAGTGGCCGCCGCTCAGTGTGACCTTCACCAGGTACGACAAGAATCCGTGCAGCTCGACGCCCGAATGAGACGGCCCGGTCAAGCACCCCCCGCGAAAAACGCCTACTTTCATGTTGAAGTAGCGCCCGTACTCTTGCGCCACCAGGTCGGCCGCGGCTTTCGACGCGCCGAAAAGCGAATGCAACGTGCGATCGATCCGGCAGGTCTCGCCAACGCCGTCGTAATCCTCAGCCCGCGCGTAGTCGTAGCGCGTTTCGAGTTCCTTCATTGGAATCTCGTTGGGCGTGTCGCCATACACCTTATTCGTGCTGAGAAAAACAAACACCGCTTCCGGGCAATGCTGCCGCGTCGCTTCCAGCAGATGGATGGTCCCTAGCGCATTGACTTCGAAGTCCAGCAGCGGGATATCCCGCGCTTTGTCGTGGGAAGGCTGCGCCGCGCAATGCACAATAAGGTCGAAGCGTTGCGCGCTGAACACCTCTTCGATCGCTGCGCGATCGCGAATATCGATGGCCGCGTGCGTGAACCGCTTGCAAGCGCTCTTCAGCCGCTCCAGGTTCCACAACGTGTCGCCCGCGGCGCCAAAAAACATCCGCCGCATGTTGTTGTCCACGCCAAAAACTTCGTGCCCCTGGCGGTCGAAATGCTCCACCGCCTCGGAGCCGATTAGTCCGCTGCTCCCGGTAACCAGAACTTTCATCGCGCAGCAAGCTTATCAAAAAGCGTCTTCCAAATAGGAAACTCAAGGTGCGCAGTCGCTCCGGATGAGCATTTCGTCAGGTGCGTAGTCAAACTCGCGATCGACTCCACGTTGTTGCGTGCTCACGGAGTCTCGCTTCCACCAGCATCTCGCGAATGCCATCAGCGCGCTCTACCGGTAAGGCTACCAGATTCGCGTTGTACGTCTCGAGCTGCGTGGAAATCGGCTGCAGATTGCTGTTCGACGTCAGCGCATACCACCTATAGCCTACCCGCTCCAAAAAATGGATGATGTCGCGCGCCGCGTATCCCCACGGCCGGGTGCGTAGGTCCTGTACTTCCGCGAGGATCATGGGTCTCGACGTCGCTAGAGTAGCGCGCGCACCTTGCAGGGTGCTCAACTCGGCCCCTTCGACGTCCAGCTTGATAAAATCCACTCTCGTGATGCCCAGCTTCTCGACCACATCGTCGACTCGCTCCAGCTCAACCCGCACACTAGTCGTCCGAGCGTCGATTTGCGGTACGCGCAAACTGTTGCACCAATCCTCGCGGCCCGTGACCAGGAATAACTCCGCCTCCCGATGCTCATCCCCGAGCGCGCACGACTGCACAGCGACATTCTTGCTGCGGTTCAACCACAGATGACGCCGCAGCCGTTTTCTCTCCCGGGGTGACGGTTCGAACGCAATCACTCGCCCGCGTTTTCCCACCCGCCTCGACGCAAGCAGCGTGTACAACCCGTGATGCGCGCCGGCGTCCAGCACAGTCATGCCCGGCCGCAGCATTTTTTCGACAAACGCTAACTCCACATCCTCGAATCCATCGTGAATCAGGTCGTCGTCTAGCGCACTCTTCTGTGCAAGCCACCAGGCGCCGAAGGGCAACCGCAGCGGAATGGGCATTTCCGGGAACACGCGCCGCGCGCGAAACGCCAGCGAAAGGTATTGCGCCCGCCGCGGTCTTCGCAAGAATCGCCAGATTCGCGCAGGCAGCGAAGCGTCCGCGCTACTCGCCGCCTTCGACCACGGGTCAGCAGCTTCGCGCGGCTCGTCGATTCGTTCGAAGCCCGCCACCTGCGCGGGAACCGCCGCCGCAAACAAGACCGTCCTTCGTCGCGCGTGCAGCGGCGTTTCGCGAAAATCATCGTGGTCCGGCAGCTCCGCCACGCGATACACCTCCGCAAAGCCCGCCCGGTACAGCATCTTCACCAGACACGCCTCACTCGGATACAGCGCAATATCGGTCAAGCTCTGATCCGCCGCTGCAGGCTCCTCGCGCCACACCATTCCCGCGCTGCTTCCCGGAATGCACATACTCTCCAGCAACAATCCCTTGCCCGTGAGTGCCCGCAAATGCCGGATCGCGAGCATCGGATTTTCCAGGTGGTACAACAGTCCGAAACATAAGGTGAGATCGAACTCGCCAAGCGCGAGAATCGCCGGGCTCTCGATATCGCCTTGTTCGAACGGGACCTCCGGAAACCGTTTGCGCGCCTCCAAGACGTTCTCCATCCGGCCGTCGAACGCCCTCACGCGCAACCCGCAGTCCCGCAAAATCTGCGCAAAAAATCCGACGCCGCACCCGGCATCCAGCGCCGTCGCCAAACCCAGCGCCCTTTTCAATTCCGCGACCACGGCGCGAATCGTTTCTCCCCGCGCGCTAATCAGCCGGAGATAGCGCCGCGAATCAAATTCGGTCAGCGTGATCGCCACGCGGTCTACTGCCCGCGTCGCAGTGGGCGGCGGAGGAAGCGGCGCACTCCTTCCGGAAGCCATGGTTAGGAGACCTCGTCTCGACGGACCTTGCCCTTATTAATTAAACATTAAATCAAGGCAAGTAGATAAAGAATAGTAATATCAATCAGGGAAAACAGCAAGGGTATTTATGCTAAGTAGGAATCTGCGGACCCGAGGGCGTGCCGTACCGATTCTTCGCGCCGGCCGCGCTTCTCACTCGAAGCCCCAGCCGACTCCGCAAGGGCCGGGTAAAATCCAGCAGCGCAAACCATGCGGGCGCCACCTTGGGCCGCGCATACCGCCAGTAGGGCGCCCACAGCCGCCGCAAATTTCCGCGCTCTCCGTCCGCGCTCAAAATGTGGGTCGCATCATCCATCGTCAGCAGATGCCAGAGTCCGCCCGCCAGTTCGTAGTTCTCCTTCGCTTGCTCGTCCGTCCAGACGCCCTTCGCCCCCGCCGGGTGATACCCATAGTCATGGTTCTGATGGATCGCCGTCACCACCTCCGACGCATCCACCACCGCCGCGCCTTCCTCTCGCGCCTTCCACACCAGCCAGTGGTCCCACCACACTCGCCCGATCACCAGCGCCGGCATCTCCGTGTACAGCCCGCGCGCAAACGCAAAATAATCAATCGACCACGCCGGCTGCTGCACTCCCCGCGACAGCGCCAGCTCTTTCGCACGCTTGCCCCACTGCGCGTCGCTGAAGTCCAGCGGCGCGGCGATGTCCGTGTCCCACCGCCGCCCCACCATCAGAAATCGCCCGTGCCACAGGCGCACTCTGCGCAGCGCCCCGCAAAACTCCGGCAGTAAAATAATGTCGCAGTTGCAGTAGCACAGCATGTTGTGCCGCGCGATCTTTTGCGCTCGCGCGAACATATAATCCAGCCGCTTGGTGCCAAACCGGTTCCGATCCACGTGCGGCTCATGGCGCAATCCCAGCTCCCGCGCGGTTTCCGCCGCCCCAGCATCGGCGCCAAACAGAATCACTTCCACGTCCGGATGCAGCAGCGTCCAGCTCTTCAGCGCATTCCGCTGAATCACGCCGCTGTGCCCCTCAAACGGCTCCGCCGTCGTGAATAAGGTAAGAATGCGCGCCCCTCCGCAATCCAAAGTTTATTCCATGTTCGATGGACACACCCGAAGCATTTGCGATGGCGTGCGTGCGAGTCATCTCTACCTACGTAAAGATACGCACAGGTATTTCGGTATTGACGTTAACCTGTAGGTTAATTACTTATGTTCGCCGAAAGGCAGGTCACATGAAACCCGGCCGAAACCAGCTCCTCATTGCAAGCGTTAGTTGTCTTGTCGTCGCCGTCGCGCTTCTTTGGGTACTTTTATGACGGATTCCAGTGGCCCCATACCCGCCTTCGCTATATGTTCCAGGCCCTCCTGCACATACAGAAGCATAGTGCCTACAGCTCAACTACCGCGTAAGGGTCTCCCTTCAACTAACCCGAGGCGCATCGACTGCCCGATCTGCCAGGCCCACCTGATCACGTATTGCCCCGAATGTACCTTCCCCCTCTTCGGAGTCCGACCAGGCGAGTACCCCCTATGCGAGGTCTGTCACGCTAATATCCGCTTAGTTTTCGCTCGGCTCCTAGCCCGAGTCCGCTCTCAACTGCTAAAGACGGACCACGCCCACCATAAAATAAGGGTACCTGCGACACCTACTATCCAGAACCTCCAGAACCCCTCAATCAACCACCGCCACCTTCCCTCGCGCATACCTGCCCCCTCCTCCCGCCAGCCCGTTACTTCCGCGGCCTACTCGTCCGACCCGAGGTCAAGAGCGGCCGAACGCAGAAAGGACGGACCGCTTGACTGCCAGCCGCCATTCGTCCAGGCGATGGAATTTTCGATAACCCACGAAGAGCGAGCCGATCGCGTTTGCGTAGGATACGATCAAATGGCGCCAGGTCATGATTACCCCAAAATACTGGGACTGCTCAATGAGGTGACGGAAAAATCGCAATCGCCCCGGAGGTGATAATGCGAATTCGATAGCTCTGCTCGCAATTATCCATCGCATTAAATATGCTCGGAGATAAGGACGGCTTACGTCAAAGCCGTTCTTCCCGAGCCATTGCCGCACACCTTCGCTGATCGCCCGAGTTGTGATCACGCTTCGCTGCAGCCGTGCCTTGGCAGCCGCATCTCCCTCAAAGATGTTGGAGCTCGTAGGGGTGTTCCCCGCCCAGTTCCACAGATTGCCTTCATGAACGCGATAAACCGTCAGGGGTTCGTCAACATACACGATTGGGGCGAGAAAGACGACGCAAGCGGAAAGGTGAGCATCGGCCTGTACAATGAGGTTTTCCGGTATCGGCAACAGCCGCTGCAACACATTCCGCCGAAACGCTAGCGTAGCGGTTGGCAGGAGGTCGTAGCTAAGCAGACTCTTGCGATTGCCTGGCAGGAACCCGGAGACGCCAGCAAGTCCGCTATTCGGGAGTTGATCCGGCGAGGTGTCGCGCTTATAGAAGAAGTTGTGATAGACCATGCCGGCCTCCGGGTGCTTTTCGAACTCGGCCCCAATACGCTGCAGCTTGCCAGGCAACCAGTAGTCGTCACCGTCGAGGAACGCAACGATTTCTCCTCGCGCCCGCGAGATCCCGAAGTTGAGTGCGGAAGCCTGTCCTCCGTTAGGTTTATAAAAATACTGAACCCGATCGCCATACCTACGGACGCGGTCGGCCGTGTCGTCGGCCGAGCCGTCGTCCACCACGAGAACCTCCGTTTGCTCTCTCGGGAAATCCTGCGTCAGGACGCTGTCAATGGCCTGCTCGATAAAATGGCCGTAGTTGTAGGTATCGACCAAGACCGTGACTCGAATCGGTCCCGCTTGACTCATGCGTGCCCTATCGCAACTCTATTGAAGCTACAACCGGCCAAGAACCTTAAGACGGGCGCCCCTCAAATCGCCGCCACAAGAGCCGGAACTCTTTCTTCGCCTTTAGACCCAAAACTGTCAGCATCCCCCGCATCATCCGTCGTAGGGCGTGGGAATCATTGGCAAGCGCGTCTCTCAGCAGCCCCCATCTGATCGGAAACGGAACACGACGGTTCAGCACCGGATAAACCCACATCGCCGCCGCAAATTCGTAAGCCTCCTCTACGACGGCTTCGGTCGGCGTGACTCGTTCTAGCATCCAACGCACCATGCGCAGGTGCTCCCCTGCACCGCGTCCAGTGCGGTCCATTGCCGTCCGGACGGTCACGTCATGTTCCCTGTAAGAATTGAGCGGCTCGCTCAAATAAGCGATTTTCCCCTCGAGCGCCATCAAGACCCACAGCTTCCAGTCGCCGCAAGCTACTAGGCTTTCATCCACTCCGCCTACACGTTCGTAGACGCCCCTGCGAAACACCACCGAGCTCGCGTTTGGCACCGAATTCGCGTGAACGAAAGTCTGCCTGCACGCTTCAAGGCCGTCAGCGCGAAAATCCGTTGTCCATCGCTGTGCGCCTAGGCCGGCCAGATACCAATCGGCAAACCCGTTCGGCTGGCCATCTCGCGCGACCCGAAATGAGCGGCAGTACGCAAACGTCACCTCCGGCTCTTCATCCAAGATCTTCACCAATTTCTCCAGCAGCCGTACGTCCGCGTAGTCATCCGATTCTGCTACCCAGATGTAGTCTCCACGCGCCAACCCTATGCCCTTCTTCCATTGCTTAAAAGTGCTTCCGGAATTCACCTCGTTGAATTCGATTCTTATTCTGGCATGGTTAGCATACTCGGAGATAATTGAGCGGCTCTCGTCCGTGGAGCAATCATCCAGCAGGATCACTTCAAAGTCTTCGAAAGTCTGTTGTAGCACGCTATCAATCCGCTGCCGCAAATACGGCGCGTGGTTGTAGTT
>Ga0210406_10001849_pt1 | contig 24896 bp, 20 predicted proteins | sample IncBWC30MmetaG_FD_155454 | JGI IMG/M metagenome (GOLD analysis project Ga0210406, IMG submission 155454) | Forest soil microbial communities from Barre Woods Harvard Forest LTER site, Petersham, Massachusetts, United States - Inc-BW-C-30-M | ecosystem: Environmental > Terrestrial > Soil >...
GACGAAGCGCTCGCCCGCGATAGCTGCCGATCGATAATGTTAGATTAGTTATGAATTTTCAGTATGTTAGCCGCGCTTTACGAACGACAGCGAAAGTTCACGGGGGACGTCAAATCACTCCCACTCGATCGTGCCCGGCGGCTTTGACGTGACGTCATAGACCACGCGGTTGACGCCCTTGACCTCGTTGATGATGCGCGTGGCGGTCTCGCCCAAAAATTTCATGTCGAAGGGATAGAAGTCCGCCGTCATGCCGTCGGTCGAGGTCACCGCGCGCAGGCCCACGACATATTCATAGGTGCGGCCGTCGCCCATCACGCCGACGGTTTTTACCGGCAGCAGCACCGCAAAGGCCTGCCAGATCTGGTCGTAGAGACCGGCCTTCCTGATCTGGTCGATATAGACGGCATCCGCGTTGCGCAGGATGTCGAGTTTTTCTTTCGTGATTTCGCCCGGGCAGCGGATCGCAAGGCCCGGGCCCGGGAACGGATGGCGGCCGACGAAAATTTCGGGCAGGCCGAGTTCGCGGCCCAACACGCGCACCTCGTCCTTGAACAGTTCGCGCAACGGCTCGACCAGCTTCATGTTCATGCGCGCAGGCAGGCCGCCGACATTGTGGTGCGATTTTATGGTCACCGAGGGTCCGCCGGTAAACGACACGCTCTCGATCACGTCCGGATACAGCGTGCCCTGCGCGAGATACTCCGCGCCGCCGATTTTCTTCGCCTCCGCGTCGAACACGTCGATGAACAGACGCCCGATGGTCTTGCGCTTTTGCTCGGGGTCGGTGACGCCGGCGAGCTCGCCCAAGAATTGCTTTGACGCATCTACATGTACCAGCGGGATGTTGTAGTGATGCCGGAACAGGTCGACGACGGTTTCGGCCTCGTTGAGCCGCAACAGGCCATGATCGACGAACACGCAGGTGAGCTGATCGCCGATCGCCTCGTGGATCAAGACAGCGGCAACGGCGGAATCGACACCGCCGGAGAGGCCGCAGATCACCTTGCCTCGGCCTACCTGCTTCCTGATCTTCTCGATCGCCTCCTCGCGGAACGCGCGCATGGTCCAGTCGCCAGTTAAGCCAGCGACCTTGCGCACAAAGTTGCGGATCAGTTTTGCGCCGTCGGGCGTGTGCACCACCTCGGGGTGGAACATCAGCCCGTAATATTTGCGCTTCTCGTCCTGGATCACGGCGAACGGCGCATTCGCGCTGGTGCCGGCGACGACAAAGCCCGGCGGCATTTTGGTGATGCGGTCGCCATGGCTCATCCAGACCTGATGCCGCTCGCCCATATCCCATGTGGAATCGAACAGCAGGCTTGCGGCCTTGACCTCGACATCGGCGCGGCCGAACTCACGATGGTGTCCGCCTTCGACCTCGCCGCCGAGCTGGGCCGCCATAGCCATCTGCCCGTAGCAGATGCCGAGCACGGGCACGCCGGAATCGAAGATCGCTTGCGGCGCGCGCGGCGAGCCCGCTTCGTGCACTGACTCTGGCCCGCCGGACAGGATCACCGCCTTCGGCTTCATTTCGTCAAACGCGGCTTCGGCCTTCTGGAACGGCACGATCTCGGAATAAACGCCCTCCTCGCGCACGCGTCGGGCGATCAGTTGCGTCACCTGACTGCCGAAATCGACAATCAGAATCTTGTCATGCGCCGAGGCCGCTTTGGCGCTCGACTCGCGGGCGGGCTTCGCTGCTGTCATAGGTACGAAGTACGCGACGGACGGCAGTGCCGCAACCCGAGCCAACGACCGGCCCACATTCTTCTGCAGGCATGGACAAATCCATATAGGTCATTATTATTGACCTAATTTGTTTCAAGACAACAAGGGAGGAAAACATGGCCAATCAGTACCACGATGCCGGGCGGCTCGCCGCGCTCGGCCGCGAGTGGGTCGCGGCGTGGAATTCCCGTGATCTCGAACGCGTGCTTGCGCTCTATACCGAAGACAGCGAGATGACCTCGGACCGGATTCCGGCACTCGGTTTCGATGCCACGGGAACCCTGCGCGGCAAGCAAAACTTGCGCGCCTATTGGGGCAAGGCGCTGACGCTGGTGCCCAACCTGCACTTCACGCTGATCGACACCTACGTCAGCCCCGACAGCGTCGTGGTGTTTTACCAGAACGAGCGGGATGCGAAGATTTGCGAATATCTCCGGCTCGATGCGGCGGGCAAGATTAGGCAAGGCTCCGCCAATCATCTGGCACATTAGCCTCCGTCATTGCGAGCGCTAGCGAAGCAATCCATCTCGCCACACGAAAAAACTGGATTGCTTCGTCGCTTTCGCTCCTCGCAATGACGATCCGTTAGGTCGCGGATACGAGGACGAGACACAGGACATTGTCCCATGAAGATTCCGGCACTACCCTTCACCGTCACCGACTGGAGCCAGGTCGCTGCGACGACGCATGCCGGCGAAACCGGCGAAGCTCTTTGGCGCACCCTGAATATCGGCGATCTGCGAATCCGGATGGTCGAGTACTCGCCCGGCTACCTCGCCGATCACTGGTGCGACCGAGGCCATGTGTTCTACGTCGTCGAGGGCGAACTCGATACTGAGCTGCGCGATGGCCGCACATTCAAGCTCAAGCCGGGGATGAGCTATCAGGTGTCGGATTTCGGCGATGCCGCGCATCGCTCGTCGACCAGGACCGGCGCGAAGATATTTATTGTCGATTAGGCGAGAAGCAGGCAGCGATTTTAGCTGCGGCGCAGCACCGACACGAAAAATCCGTCGGTCCCGGTGCGGCGCGGGGTCATCAGCCAGCCTTCGTCCGACCGGAGCGCGGCGGCGGCGAATGCGTCCGCCTTGTCGCAGAGCACCGTCACCGTCTGCGATGGCGGCACGATGACAAAGTCCGGATGCCGCGCGACAAAGGCGCGGACCTGCTCGCCATTTTCCGGCGGCAATACCGAGCAGGTGATATAGGCGATCCGCCCGCCGGGTTTCGCCAGTGCGGCGGCGCGATCCAGCACCTCGACCTGGTCCTTCAGTCGCAGCTCGAGCGCGCCGGGACGCATGCGCCATTTGGCGTCCGGGTTGCGCCGCCAGGTGCCGGTGCCCGTGCAGGGCGCGTCGATCAGGACCAGATCGGCCGACGCGCGGATATCGGTGAGCGTGTCGCCCTCGCCCTTCGGCGTGCGCACATCGGCGTTGTGCACGCCGGCGCGCGACAGCCGCTCGTGGATCGGCGCGAGCTGGCGCTTGTCGTGGTCGGTTGCGATCAGCCGGCCCTTGCCTTGCATCATCGCCGCTACGGCAAGCGTCTTGCCGCCCGCACCGGCGCAGAGATCGATCACCTGCTCGCCCGGTTTTGCCGCTGAAAACAAGGCCGCAAGCTGCGAGCCCTCATCCTGAACTTCAACGGCGCCCTTGATGAAATCCTCTTCCGCATGAATGCCGGGATTGCGGGTGTCGGCGGAAAGCGCAATGCGCAGGCCGGTCGGCGACCACGGCGTCTGCTTTGCCCCGAGATGAGCCAGCGAACCCAAAATCTTCTCGCGCTTGGCCTTCAAGGTGTTGACGCGCAGATCGAGCGGCGCCCGGCTCGCCATCGCGCCCGCCTCCGCCACGCGGTCATCGCCGAAGACATCTGCGAGATATCCGTCGAGCCAATCCGGATAATCGCCCGCGATCGGCGCCGGCGCGCCATCGAGCGAGCGCGAGGCGAGCGCCAAGCGCTCGCGTTCGGTCAGCGGCGACGGCGCAAACCGGCCGCCGTCGCAAAGCGCTGCGATCGCATCGACACCCATGCCGCGCTCGAGTTTCAGCATGCCCAACACCCGCGCCCGGGGGGTGTCGTCATTCATCAGCCAGGCGCTCGACGCACGCCGCCGCAGCACGTCCCAGACCAACCCGGCGATCGCGGCGCGATCGCCGGAGCCGGCATAGCGATGCGCGGTGCCCCACTCCTTCAGCGCTTTCGCCGCGGGGACGCGTTCGGCATCGATGGCGCCGATGAGCTCAATGGCCGCGGACAGGCGCGCTGCGGGAGTCATTTGAAACTTTCGAACAGCGAACGGCGCGTGAGCTTCAGATCAGCAGCAGAATTTTCAGCGCGAAGTAGATCCACATGACGAGCAGCATCAGCGCGCCCGCAAACCATACCGGCCCGCGCTGCTGGACATCGTTCGATGTCACGAAGATGCCGGCATGAACAAAACGGGCAATGACGAACACCCACGACAGCAGCACGATCACGAGATCGGCATGGCGAAGCGGCAGCGCCAGCGCGATCAGGACGTAGAACAACACCGGCAGTTCAAACTGGTTTCTGAAGCAATTGCCGACCTGGGTAGCCCTTTGCGGCCAGTTGGGTTGACCCAAAGCGATATCCTTGGGGCTGACTTCCCGGCCGGTGAGCGCCCGGTTACGTACCGAGGCCATCCACAACAGAAGCGCGAAAGTAAGCCCGACCTGGACCAAGACGGGCAGCAAAACCATTTGAACCGACATCAGAATCTCCCAGGGGCCGCGGCGCGACCCCGCTATAGCCGTCGTGCCCGCCCCTGACAATCAATCCGCCCGCCTGAACCACGATCGGCGGGATAGACCAGTTGATCAGGCACCCAACGCATCCAGGACATGCTTGGCCACATCTGCATCATCCAGATATCCAATAATGCCATGGCGGTTGTCCGTCGCATTGCGGACGCGTCCGTAGTTTTCGACGGCGGGATTGACCGGAAAATTCGCGGCATCGAGCGGATAAAGCGCGACCACGTCCCTGGGATCGAAGGCGTTGTACCAGGCTTTGGCAGGGGCCGGGAAAGCGATCGGCCGAAACCGGTCGCGAATGGCCCGGATGGCAAGCGGCGACCCTACCGTCACATACGCCTGCACCTTCAGCGCACGCTGATCGGTACGCAACACGTGATACCCCACCACCGACCCTAGCGAGTGGCCGATTACAACGCATGGCGTCTCGTTGACGGCGCCTCCCACGATGTCGTCGATCGCGTCCCTCACGATCGGCTGCGTTGTGTAGAGGTACACATCGCGCATGAAGTCTTCGATCACCCTTTGACTGACCCCGCCGGCGTTTCTGTCGATGGCGCGAATGATCGCCTGCACCCATGCCCAATTTTGCGGACCCTTTGGCGTCGGGTTTGTCCCGAATTCCTCCTGCACCTGGCTGTCCGTGATGCCCGCGCGGCTGCGGATCTCATCGGCGACCTCAGCCTGAAAGTTCAGAAAGTCGGCATTGACCGCACTGCCTTTTGCTTGAATGTCGGTGGTCAAGGGTATGTCGAACCTCCGCGCAAACTCGTCAAGCTTGTCGCCATAGTAGGGAAGCGCGACGTCGAGCCGTTCGGGCAGCGAGCGATTGATCTTGGCCGCTCCGCGCCGCAGGGTTTCGAGCCACGTTGACTGGAGATCGACCGGGTTCAATCCTTGTTGCGACCGGCCATGCACGAGCACAAGCCGAATCGGAAACGGATCAGCGGCGTAGGTCTTCTTCGCCGCCGACGTCGCGACGACTGCGCTGGACATTGCCAGAAACTTCCGGCGGCTCACCGCCCGCTTCGTCGCATTTCGCTCCAGACCGGCATGCGCCATCCACGCGCTACCCATTGTTTCTGAACCCCACCGATTGAATTGCGCTGAAAACCAAATCCATTCCGCGCGGCCCGAACGTCGTCCACAGCGCGTCCCGCATATCGTCGCGCGCGCGCTCGACCTGCTCCGGCAGCGAAACACCTTTGACACGGAGCAACTGCCAACCCTGCGTGAGCATTGGACAGAATGGAACGACGTCGCCGCGACCATCGACCGGCTTGCCCGATAGCACGTTCGCCAGCAGGGCCAGGTCGAAGAGGTCGACGTTCAGATCTTCCCGCACGTAGGATCGAACCGACTGAACCTGCCCGATCAGATCGGAATCCGCGTAGGCGTAGGCCGCGTAGACACCGAGTGTCGGGTCGATCGATTTAAGAACCCGGATCTTATCCGCCAGGCGTGCGCCGGCCTTCTGCTTGTCCTCCTTTGCGCCTTCAATCCGGAACACGCCGTATTTGGCAGCGGTGGCAACGAGTGCATGAAGCTCGTTGAGCCTCTCCTCCTGGCCTTGCTGGTATTCGGGCCACAAGTAGCTGCCGACGTTAGGGAGATAGGTGCCGCTCGCAACGCGTCCGCCTTCGACGGTGAGCGTCCCTATGAATTCCGGCAACGCCGCAACCACCGTTCCCGATCCATCCTCGAACAGGAGGCCGACCGTGACGGCGGGCGGACCCGGCGGCAAAACCCTCACCACCGCGGGCACATCCCGCCCGTTGCCGGGCGAAATGATTTCAGCCCTGGCGCCGCCGGTCGCAAGCGCCGCGCGCAGTTTTGCGCCACTGATCGAAAATCCGGTCCGCACATCGGCGGGAACGGGATTGAGCTGGTGCGGATCGTTCGATTTCGGCACCGCCTGAGCTTTGAAAACGGATTTCTGCGCCGCCTGAAATCCCGAGTCGACGGCGACCTGGTCGAGAACTTTGACGTCGAACTTCTGAATTGAACTGAGCGCGCCGATGGACGAGCGATCAATATGATAATTGGCGACATCCAGAACGGTCGCGTTCTCCGAGAGAACGACGGGCGGAGATGCGGCCGCGGCGAGTGCATGACCAATGTAGTTGTTGTCGCGCGATTCAATTCGAGTGTCGGGGTATTGCACATATTTGGGATCGATGTTGCCGAGCCGCCGCGGCACTTCCTTCGACAGGAAATCCTTGAGCTTGTAGTTCGGGATAACGCTATCCGGGCCGACCGTTTGCACCATTCCACTGTAGGGGTGGGCGAAGGCATCCAGGAAGGTCGTTGTGTAGATAGCCTGGTAACTGTCAGCGGCGACTTTGGCTTCAAAAGAAGCGGCCCCGGGCCCTGTTGCCAGGAACCGGTCGACATCAGTTTGGCTGGCGCCGGGCGGAGCAGGCCTGTTGGGGAAGATCAGCGTTCCGTGGATCAGGCCGGATTGAAAATCAGGACTCGAGGAACGACAGGCGTCGGAAATGAAAACGACATTCGGTATGCCGCTCATGTGCGCGAGCTCGAAGCATTCAACAAGGCTGACAGCCTCGTTGGGATCGTCAGGCGCACCACTCAACAGCCAATATTCGTTGAACGCGACGCTCATGCCATGGCCCGAGAAGTAGACGACGAGCTGAGTGAGTGATGGCTGATTGACGAAGCTGGTGACCGCCTGCTTGATGGCACCCGCCGTGACGGGTCCTTTATCATCCAGGATCGGAACGATGTTGAAGTGCTCCTTGTCGAGCCAATCGGCGACCGATTTGGCGGCTGACACGGCCGCTCGAAGGACGGGCAGATTACCGGTCTTGTTGACGCCGATGACGACCGCTGCACGCGTTACAGGCGTTGTGCCTTGGGCGCGCGCACTCCTCGATGCGATCAGTTGCGCCCAAGCCAAACCACCAACAAGCACGTCGCGTCGTCTCATCCGATACAACCTTCATGGGCCGCGCGAGAGATGCTATGTCTATGGTAGTATCATTTCCCGTTTTTCCAACTGCTTTTTGGCGCCGCGATCAGCATCGGTGCGCCTGCGCTCGATCAAACGAATTTCATCTGTTCGGCGTTCTGCCGAGATCGCCTCGGCGCCTGACCAAAATTCGTTTGTATCGGACAAAGTGTGAACCAGCCGTCATGATTCCGCAGCCGGCCCGTATTAGGATCTAGGATCGGGCTCGAAGGAATGTTTCATGACCGAATTTCGCCTGACGCAAATTTCAGACACCCACCTCGCCCGTCGCCTGACCAAGCTGATCGATAATTTTCACCGCCTGAGCGAATATATCGATGCGAACCGTCCCGACCTCGTCATCAACAGCGGCGACATCGCCTTCGACGGCCCGACCAGTCCCGGCGATCTGGATTTTGCCAAAACATTGCACGATGCGCTGCCGGTCGCCTGCCGCTATCTGCCCGGCAATCACGATATCGGCGACAACCCGACCGAGATCGATCCAATGCCGTCGCAACAGGTCAGCGAAGGCGACCGGCAAACCTTCGTTTCCGTGTTCGGCGATGACCGCTGGCGGTTTGAAGCCGCCGGCTGGTGTTTCATCGGCCTGAACTCGCTGATCATGAACTCTAGGCTAGCAAGCGAGGCCGAGCAGTTCGACTGGCTCGCCGGCGAACTCGCCGCCGCAAGCAGCAAGCCGATAGCGCTGTTCCTGCACAAGCCGCTTTATCTGAACGCCCCCGACGATCCCGAACTGGAGGCGACATCGATCCGCTACGTTCCGCAGCCGGCGCGCCGGCGTCTGATCGAGATGTTTCGCGCTGCCGATCTGCGGCTGGTCGCCAGCGGCCATGTTCATCAACGCAGGGATTTTACTTATCGCCACACCCGACAAATCTGGGCGCCGTCCGCCGGCTTCATCATTTCCGGCGCGCGGCAGGAGCTGATCGGCATCAAGGAAGTTGGCCTCGTGGAGTATCGCTTCCAGCCCGATAGCTTTGAGGTCCGCCACGTCAAGGCGCCGGGCCAGATCGATATCGATATGGACGAGCTTCTTAAGAACTAAGGCGCGTTAACGCGCGACTAGATCCTGTCCGGCCCGACCCGCACCAGCTGCTTGCCGAAATTGGCGCCTTTCAGAAGGCCTATGAACGCGGCGGGCGCGCTGTCCAGGCCTTCGGTGACGAACTCCTTGTACTTGACCCTGCCCTCGCGCACCCATCCCGACATCTCGCGCAGAAAATCCGCATGCCGCGCGGCAAAGTCGCTGACGATGAAGCCTCGGATCGTCAGGCGTTTTGTCAGCACCGCGCGCATCATGGACGGAGCCCATTTCGGCGGCTTCGCCTCGGTGTCGTTATAGTGCGCGATCAGGCCGCACACCGGCACGCGCGCGAACGCGTTGAGCAGCGGAAACACCGCCTCGAACACCGCCCCGCCGACATTCTCGAAATAGACATCGATCCCCTTCGGACAGGCATCCTTCAATTTTGAAGCCAGATTGGGATCGCGATGATCGAGACAGTCGTCAAAACCGAGTTCGCGTTTGACATAGTCGCATTTGTCCTTGCCGCCGGCGATGCCGACAGCGCGGGCGCCCTTGATCTTCGCGATCTGCCCGACCGCCGAGCCGACGGCGCCGGAGGCGGCCGCGACCACGACGGTCTCGCCTGGCTGCGGTTTGCCGATCTCGAGCAGGCCGGTGTATGCGGTCATCCCGGGCATGCCGAGCACGCCGACGGCGGTCGAGATCGGCGCGATCCTGGGGTCAATTTTGGTCAGGCCCTTGCCGTCGGACAGCGCATGCGTCTGCCAGCCGGCGCGTGACAGCACGATGTCGCCCTTGGCAAGGTCCGGATTGTTGGAGGCGATCACTTCGGAAACGGTGCCGCCCTCCATCACGCCGCCGATCGGCACCGGCGCCGCATAGGACGGGCCGTCGCTCATGCGGCCGCGCATATAGGGATCGAGCGACAGCCAGATCGTGCGCAGCAGCACCTGGCCGGGGCCGGGTGTCGGCACCGCGCACTCCTCAATTCGGAAGTCGGACGGTTTTGGCTCGCCCACGGGACGGGAGACGAGAACGACGCGCTTTGCGGACTGGGGCATGATTGTTTCCTCCAACTTTTGTTTTCGTCATTGCGAGCCAACGGGTCGCGCGAATGCGCGCCCGATGACAGGCTCCGCGAAGCAATCCTTTACCCCGTCATTCCGGGATGGTGCGTTAGCACCAGACCTCAGATGTGCAATTGCACATCGGGGAATCTCGAGATTCCGGGTTCGATGCTTCGCATCGCCCCGGAATGACTCCGCTTTTACACCCCGCCTGGATAGTTCGGGCTCTCGCGCGTGATTGTGACGTCGTGGACGTGGCTTTCGCGCAGGCCAGCGCCGGTAATGCGCACGAACTGCGCCTTGTCGTGAAACTCGGCGATGTTTCGCGCGCCGACATAGCCCATCGCGGCGCGCAAGCCGCCGGCGAGCTGATGCATGACGTTGCTGACCGGACCCTTGTACGGCACCTGGCCCTCGATGCCCTCGGGAACCAGTTTCAGCGTATCCTTGATGTCCTGCTGGAAGTAGCGGTCGGCGGAGCCGCGCGCCATCGCGCCGACCGAGCCCATGCCGCGATAGGCCTTGTAAGAGCGGCCCTGCCACAGGAACACTTCGCCCGGCGTCTCGTCGGTACCGGCGAGCAGCGAACCGACCATGGCGATGTCGGCGCCGGCGGCGAGCGCTTTCGCCAGATCGCCGGAATATTTGATGCCGCCGTCGGCGATGACGGGCACACTGGCCTTCTTCGCGGCTTCCACCGCATCCATGATCGCGGTGAGCTGCGGCACGCCGACACCGGCGACAATGCGCGTGGTGCAGATCGAGCCCGGGCCGATGCCGACCTTGATCGCATCCGCTCCGGCATCGATCAGCGCCTGCGCCCCTTCCTTGGTCGCGATGTTGCCGGCGATGACCTGCACCGCATTGGAGAGGCGTTTGATGCGATTGACGGCCTCGAGCACCCGCGAGGAATGGCCGTGCGCGGTATCGACGACAATGAGATCGACACCGGCATCGATCAGCCGCTCGGTGCGTTCGTAACCGTCCGCGCCGACCGTGGTCGCCGCCGCCACCCGCAGGCGTCCCTGTCCATCCTTGCAGGCGAGCGGATGGGCGACCGCCTTTTCCATATCTTTTACCGTGATCAGCCCGACGCAGCGATATTGATCGTCGACCACCAGCAATTTTTCGATGCGATGCTTGTGCAGCATCCGCTTGGCCTCGTCCTGGCTGACGCCTTCGCGCACCGTGACGAGATTCTCATGCGTCATCAGCTCGGAGATTTTCTGCCTGGGATCGGTGGCAAACCGCACGTCGCGGTTGGTGAGGATGCCGACCAGTTTTCCAGGTCTGCCGCCGCCGCCGCCGGTAACCACCGGAATGCCGGAAAAGCCGTGAGCGCTCATCAGCGCCAGCGCGTCCGACAGCATCGCATCGGGGCCGATGGTCAGCGGATTGACCACCATGCCGGATTCGTACTTCTTGACCTGGCGCACTTGCGCGGCCTGGCCGTCGGGATCGAAATTGCGGTGGATGACGCCGACGCCGCCGGATTGCGCCATGGCGATCGCCATGCGCGCTTCGGTGACGGTATCCATCGCGGATGCGATGATCGGAATGTTGAGCGGGATGGCGCGGGTGACGTGAGAGCGGATGTCCACCTCGGAAGGCAGCACATCCGAAAGCCCGGGTTTCAGAAGCACGTCGTCGAACGTGTAGGCTTCGCGGATCTCGTGGAATCCCTGCACGGTCGCCATCGCCAACTCCTAAAATCAGCGGCAGTTCGCCGCAATACCATTTACGGATGAACGTCGCCTTCGGCGAAGCTTGTCGGCGTCGCCGTCGAATCGAAGCCCATCGGTGGGGTTGACGCCGGTCGATAGCATGGCGGGCGGCCGAATCAAAGCGCCATGCACAGGCTTTTTCGCTAGCCCCGCCTGCGATTTCGGCTCAGCGCGGATAACCCGGCGGCGGGCCGTGCTGGCGGATCGCCTCCACCACCTCCTGGTGCCGGCGCTCTTCCCGCTTCATGTGCACCGCAATGATCGCGTGCGCCGACGGCACCAGCAGCAGGATGTGAAAAACCAGCCCGAAAATCACGCAAAATACGATCAGGACCAGATTGAAAATCGCCGAAAACGGCTGCCCGTTCAGGAGCAGCCCGAGCGGCGGCAACAAGGCAGCAAGGACGTAGATCATCGCAAGAATCTCCGGCGACCGGGTGCAGCGCATAGCAGCGTCACACGGGATTTAGGCGGTTTAGCGGGTTCCGCAATAGCCTGTATGACAATGGGGTGATACAGCCCTGTCCGCGCCCGCCTTTTCGCCCTTCTCTCCCCAAAGCGAGATGAACAAGCAACGCCTGATCCCCCTCATCGTGGCCACAGCCCTGTTCATGGAAAACATGGACTCGACTGTGATTGCGACCTCGCTGCCGGCGATCGCGGCCGACATCGGCACCAGCCCGCTGACGCTAAAACTCGCGATCACCTCCTATCTGCTCTCGCTCGCGGTATTCATCCCGGCCAGCGGCTGGACCGCCGATCGCTTCGGCGCCCGCATGGTGTTTGCGATCGCGGTCGGCGTGTTCATGCTGGGATCGATCGGCTGCGCGCTGTCTTCTTCGGTGACCGATTTCGTGATCGCGCGCATCGTGCAGGGCATGGGCGGCGCGATGATGACACCGGTCGGGCGGCTCGTACTGCTGCGCTCCATCGACAAGAGCGCGCTGGTCAATGCGATGGCATGGGTCACGGTGCCGGCGCTGGTCGGACCTGTGATCGGACCGCCGCTCGGCGGTTTCATCACCACATTCTTCGCCTGGCACTGGATTTTCCTGATCAACATTCCGATCGGCTTGCTCGGCATCTTCATGGCGCTGAAATACATCGATCCGATCAAGAGCGAGGATCCCGAACGCTTCGACCTCTATGGATTGGTGCTCGCAGGCATTGGGCTCGGCGGCATCGCCTTCGGGCTTTCGGTCGCGGGCCTCAATCTGCTGCCATGGTCCGTGGTTGGCGCACTGGTTGGGATCGGCACGATCTCGATGACGCTCTATGTGATCCATGCGCGGCGCACCGGATCGCCGGTGCTAGATTTCTCGATGCTGCGTCTCTCTACGCTGCGCGCCAGCATCATCGGCGGCTTCCTGTTTCGGCTCGGAATCGGCGCGCTGCCGTTTCTGCTGCCGCTGTTGATGCAGGTCGGTTTTGGTCTCACGCCGTTCCAGTCGGGCATGGTGACCTTTGGCTCCGCGGTCGGCGCCATGGGGATGAAGACGCTGGCCGCGCGCATCATCCGCACCTTCGGCTTCCGCAACCTGATGACCATCAACGCCGTCGTCAGCTCGTTCTTCCTCGCGGCCTGCGCGCTGTTCACGGCGACGACGCCGCTGCTGCTGATCATGATCATCCTCGTGGTCGGCGGGTTCTTCCGCTCGCTGCAGTTCACCGCGATCAACACCGTCGCCTACGCCGAAGTCGAGCCCGGGCAAATGAGCCGCGCCACCACGCTCGTCAGCGTCAACCAGCAACTCGCGATCTCGGCCGGCGTCGCGGTCGGCGCGTTCTCGGTGGAATCGACCATGGCGCTGCGCCATGTGAGCGAGCTCAGCGCCGGTGTTTTCGCGCCGGCGTTTCTGGTCGTCGCCTTGATCTCGGCGGTGTCCGCCTGGTTCTTCTGGCAGATGCCTGACGACGCCGGGCACGAAATCTCGGGCCGCAAGGCGCTGGCGATTTCCAGCCGCAAGGGAGCCGCGAAGGAGGCGGCTCTTGCAGCGAGCGAAACCACCCAGGACGCGCGGGATCAGCGGCTGGGCTAGATCACGCTCACCCATTACGGCGCGGCATCGCGCACACGGTGGTCAACATTGCGCGCGAGTTGAGCACAGCGAGCGTCTCGCGCGCCGTCAGATAACCCAACACTTCCTCGAACGTCTCCGCGTCCTCGATCTTGGCGCGCGCGATCGCCAGATGCGGGTCGATCTGGCCGCGGTTGCGTCGTTCTTCACCGGGCAAATTCGCCAAATGGCTTTCCAGCAATTGGCGGTCGTTAGCCAATTCGAGCAGCGGAGACATGGCAGCTTCGCCGGCGGCCTTTGCGAATTCTTCCGCGCGAAGCAGCACCGGAGGCGGAGCTGTTTCCTCCGGGGTGCGGAACAACCCGGTGTGAGAAACCCTTGACGACAGCCTGGCGATTGGAACGCAAAGGAGGAGGCCGATAACCACGGGCGCCATCCAAAGCAGCAATGGCAGCGACACCGCGTAGGCGCTGGCAGCCATGGCGAGGCCAATCAATGTGGGCCAGGCATATTGGCGCATCAGCTCTCTTGCGGGCACCTCGCCTCCCTCGCGGCGCTGAACCTGCCAGCCTGCATCGCGTCCCAAAAGGATTTCCGCAATTGCGCCGGATTGAAAGATCATCATCACCGGCGCGATCAGGCCCGACAGAAATGTCTCGATAACGAGACCCACCAAAACCAGCCCTCCGCCACCGAACTGCCTGCGGTTTCGCCTTTGAATTCCGAGCAGAACGTAAGCGAGAAGTTTCGGTACCACCAAGAGCCCCATGGTGCCGACAAAAACCCAAGCCGCGAGGATCGGATCCTGGGCGGGCCAATTTGGAAACAATGAAAAGCCCTTTGGAAAATATTCGGGCCTGACAAACTGCGCCTGCAGGGAGATCAAAATGCCGAACACCAGAAACAAAAGCCAGAGCGGTGCCGTAAGGTATGAACCGATCCCGGTAAGCAGATGAAGTCGCGACACCCAATGCAGCCCGCGTGCCGGGAGCACCGCCAGATGCTGGAGGTTGCCCTGGCACCAGCGGCGGTCGCGCGCGGCGAAATCCAGTAGCGACGGCGGGCATTCCTCGAAGCTGCCACCCAGCGTGGGCGCCATTCTGATGGCCCACCCTCCTCGCCGCATCAGCGCCGCTTCCACAAAATCGTGGCTGAGAATGTGCCCGCCGAAGGGTTTGCGGCCCTTCAGGTCGGGCAGACCCGCGTCCTGCGCAAACGCGCGCACGCGAATAATGGCGTTGTGTCCCCAATAATTGCCTTCGGAGCCATGCCACCAGGCAATGCCTGCAGCTATCAGCGGGCCGTACAGCCGCCCCGAAAACTGCTGCAATCTGGCGAACAGCGTCTTTGCGTTGACAACAACGGGCAGCGTCTGGATCAGAGCGACGCTTGGATGCGTCTCCATCGCGGACGCCAGCCGGACGATGGTGTCGCCCGTCATCAGGCTGTCGGCATCCAGGATGATCATATGGTCGTAGCCGCCGCCGAACCGCTTGACCCAGTCCTCGATATTGCCTGATTTTCGCGCCGTGTTCTCACGGCGGTGACGATAATAGATATTGTTGGCCCCCGACTCCTGGCGAAGCCGCAGAAAACATTTCTCTTCCGCAATCCAGATCGATGGATCCGTCGTGTCACTCAGCACAAACCAGTCGAACCGCGAACCATATCCGGACAGGTCGACCGACTCGTACATCGCCCTGAGGCGCGCCATGATTCGATGAGGGTCTTCGTTATAGGTCGGCAACAACATCGCGCTCCTGCGGCCTATCGACGGAAGCGGCGCTTCGGGATCGATGCCGAGCGGATCTTTCATCCCGAAGAGCAGCACGACGAATCCGGCTACCGTAGACATGAACGAGAAGGCGATCCAAGCGAACAGCAGCACGAAGAGAGCGAGCACCATCCATTCGAGGATCGTAACGCCGCCGACCTGAAGAACTTCGTACATCTCGTAGGACCCGGCTGATGTCATTGCCGCGGTACCTATGAGGATGCAGGCACGCCGAAACGCCACCGGCGTGGGGACGGCTTTTGGATCAATCCTGCCTCGCTCAAGGCCCCGCAATTGTTGCTTGGACATCGGCAGCGGCGACTCGGCCGGAAGCAATGGCCCGCGCGGCCCGCCGTGAGAGAATTCCAGGTCGTGGTCCTGCCTCAGGGTGCCCATCGATAGACCCACACCTCCGATATGGTGTCATTGCCCTGCATCAGCGATGCGCGCAGTTCGATCGGCGCCTTGATAGAAACCTCAAAGCTCAACCGCCAACCCCCGATGGCCGGGTTTGGCTGCGTGACGATGTTCTTGATCTCGGTTTTTTCGGCGGTGACGTTGCCGCGTATGCTGTTGGGATCGATCGACTTGAGCTTGTCGCCGATCAAATCGAGGACGAATATTTTGGTGCCTTCGCCTCTTGCGCCCACGCCCGTTCTTGCGAACCGGGCCAGCGATGAGACCTTGGGCGTATCCGGACCCCAATGCAGACGATAGGTGTAGGTGTATTCGCCCTTGGCTTGCAGCGGATCCTTTGGGCGCCAAAAGCCCGCGATATTGTCGTGGATTTCTTCCTTGGTCGGAATTTCAATCAGCTGAACCGAACCTTCGCCCCAATCCCCGATCGGCTCGACCCAGAGGCTTGGCCGCTTCTCGAAACTCGATTCAATGTCCTGATAGGCGAAGAAATTCTTTTGCCGCTGCATCAAACCGAAGCCGCGCGGATTGAGATCGGCGAAAGTGCTGATCTGCAGATCCCTGGGATTGCTGAGCGGGCGCCATAATTCCTCGCCCCGGCCGTTAAAGATCGCGATTCCGTCGGAATCATGCACCGCGGGACGAAAATCATCGACCTCGATCCGGTCGTTCGGGCCGAAGAAAAACATGCTCGTCATCGGCGCAAGGCCGGCATGGTCGAGCGCGACGCGCGGATAGACTGCCATTTCCACGTCGAAGATCGTGGAGCCACCAGGCCGTATCGTGAAGCGATAGGCCGCCGTGGTGCTTTCGCTGTCGAGCAAAGCGTGCACGACGATGGAAGTGGCGTTGGCGGCCGGCTTCTCGATCCAGAACGTCTTGAAAAACGGGAATTCCTCGCCTTTGGCCTCGCCGGTGTTGATCGCCAATCCACGAGCTGACAGGCCGTAAATCTCGCCTTTCGCGACCGCCCGGAAGTAACTCGCGCCCAGAAAGACGCACACCTCGTCGTAGTAGTCGGGCCTATTGATCGGCGCGTGAATCCGAAATCCCGCAAACCCAAGATCGACGTCCGGACCTGGTGGCGTGTTGCTGCCGAAGGAAAAATCGTCGGACCGGTAGGCAATCTTGGTCGCCTGGCCATTGGCGACTTCGTAGATATCCACGCGCGGGCCATAGAAGAAGCCGCGATGGAAGAACTGCACTTGGAACGGAAGTTTCTCGCTACGCCACAGCGCGCGATCAGGCGCGAAACGTATCTGCCGGTAATGGTCGTAGTCCAAATTCGCCAAACTATCGGGCAATTTCGTCTCGGGAGCCTTGTACGACTTGCTTGCCGCATCGCGCGCCAACTGCCGAACAATTGACCGATCAAACGGGCTAGAATCTGCTTTCGCGGGCAGGACGAGCCCGCTAGCGGTTGATGATGCGAGCGGCAGAGAAGCCGCTACCTGTAGGAAGCGCCGGCGGTCCAAGAAGCCCTCCAGATCGGATGAGAGTGACGCTAACAAACTCTCGCGCGGCCGGTAGGTTCCGGGTACGGAACAAATGTCGCACTGGAGCGAAATCGATCCGGGAAGCGCTCTGCCGGAACTATTTCGGCTGACCCCGAAACCCCGTCGCCAGCACGTAGCGCTCGGAGGAATCTTTGCGGCTCGAGGCCGGCTTCACATGCCGCACGCTTGCGAAATCGTGCTTCAACTGCGCCAGCAATTCGGCGTCGGCCCCGCTCTGAAACGCTTTTGCCAGAAACGTGCCGCCGGGATTGAGCACTTCCGAAGCGAACGCCGCCGCGCCCTCGACGAGACCCAGGATACGCAACTGATCGGTCTTGCGATGGCCGGTGGTGTTGGCGGCCATGTCCGACAGCACCGCGTCGGCGCGGCCGCCGATCATGGCACGCAGTTTTTCCGACGCATCCTCGGCCAAAAAATCGAGCTGCGCGAAGCTGACGCCCGCAATCTCCGGCATCTCCAGAACGTCGACCGCGATCACCTTGCCTTTGCCGTCAGCAGCACCGACACGTTTGGCCGCGATCTGGCTCCAGCCGCCGGGCGCCGCGCCCAGATCGACCACCGACATGCCGGGCTTGAGGAAACGATATTTTTCGTCGATCTCGATCAGCTTGTAGGCCGCGCGCGAGCGGTAGCCGTCCCGCTTGGCCTGCGCCACATAGGGATCGTTGAGCTGGCGCTCCAGCCAGAGTTTTGACGACAGTTTTCGCTTGCCGCCGGTCTTGACCGTGACGTGCAGCCGGCCGGTTGAGTCCTTTGCCATGTCGGTCGTGGGTCTCAATGAGGCATCCGGGCCACATGGTTCGAGACGCACGGCTTCGCCGCGCCCCTCACCATGAGGGTTTAGAGGACCTCATCCTGAGGAGCGGCGTAAGCCGCGTCTCGAAGGATTGAGCCCCGAACTGGAAAAAAGCTCTAGCACGCCTTTAGCGCGCCGTCCTCGCGCATCATCTCGACCAGCATGCCCTCGCGCAAGCCGCGATCGGCGACGCGCAGCCGCGACAGCGGAAACGCATTGCGGATCGCATCGAGGATGGCGCAGCCCGCCAGCACCAGGTCGGCGCGCTCGACGCTGATGCAATTATTGTTCGCGCGCTCGGAATAGCTCATGCCGAGCAACTTTTCGATGGTCGCGGTGATGTCGGCATCACTCATCCAGGTGCCGTCGACCCGGCGGCGATCGTATCGCGCGAGATTGAGATGGATGCCGGCGAGCGTCGTCACTGTCCCCGAGGTGCCAAGCAAGTGCATATCGCGCAAGTCGCCGGCGTGCCCGGCCGCGAACGGCGCGACATGTCGCGCGACTTCCTCGACCATCCGCGCATAGGATTGCCGGCTCACGTCCCGGCCGCCGAAATGTTCAGCCAGCGACACCACGCCGAGCGGGATCGACATCCACGCCTTGATGCGCGGCTCGGCATTTAATTCGTCGGGATCGCGCTCGATCCGGACCAGTTCGGTCGAACCGCCGCCGATATCGAACAGGATGGCGCCGCGCCCCTTCGGATCGAGCAGCGGCGAGCAACCGATTACCGCCAGCGCCGCCTCGGTTTCGCGATCGATGACCTCGAGCCGGATGCCGGTCTCGGCGGCGACCCGATCCCGAAAGCCTTCGGCGTTCGACGCCGCGCGGCAGGCTTCGGTCGCAATCAGCCGCAGCCGTTTGGCTCGCCTCAATTCGATCTTGTCGCGGCAAATGCTGAGCGCCGCGATGGCGCGCTCGATCGCGGCCTCGCTGATGCAGCCGGTTGCGGAAATCCCTTCGCCGAGCCGGATGATGCGTGAAAAGGAATCGACCACGCGGAAGCCGTCGCCGGAAGGACAGGCGATCAGGAGGCGGCAATTATTGGTGCCGAGATCCAGCGCCGCATAGACGCCGCGTCCCGGAGCATGCCCATGGCCTGGTGCCGCCGCGGCGCCTGCTGGACCGCTGCGCGACCCCTGGCCGTCGTCTCCGCGCGACCGAGGGCCGTCGCGAAGCGGCGTGTCATCGTTCATTCAAACTGTCTTTCCGCGGCCGTTGCCGGCCGCCGAATAATTGCCCTTCACGGAAACTTTAGCAGCGAAGCGGGGCCACGCAACAAGCCATCACATAGGACTATGCCCAATCAGGCGTTGTCGTCGCCCGATCCGTGCGTTATTTGAGCGGAAGCCCGCGAAATCCCGCAAAATCAGGCATTTCAGATGCAAGATCATACGTCTCCGTCCTCGCTCGAAACCGCTATCGCACTGCAAAAATACGGTGTTGGACAGCCGGTCCGGCGCAAGGAGGACGACACTCTGGTGCGCGGCAAGGGCAAATACACCGACGATTTCACCCTGCCGAACCAGGCCTACGCCTGGATGGTGCGCTCCAGCCATGCCCACGGCATCATCAAGGGCATCGAGACCTCGGCCGCCAAGGCGATGCCGGGCGTGCTCGGGGTGTGGACCGGCGCCGACCTGGCTCAAGCGAATTACAACCCCTTCACCTGCGGCCTGCCGCTGAAAAATCGCGACGGCTCGCCGCTCAAGCAGACCAACCGCCTGGCACTCCCGACCGACAAGGTGCGCTTTGTCGGCGATCCCATAGCTTTTGTCGTGGCCGAAACCTTGGCGCAGGCCCGCGATGCGGCGGAAGCGGTCGAACTCGATATCGAGCCGCTTCCGGCCGTGACCAATGCCGCGGAAGCCGCCAAACCGGGCGCGCCGCTTCTCTACGATCACATCCCGGGCAACGTCGCGCTCGATTATCACTATGGCGACACCGCCAAGATCGACGCGGCTTTTGCGAGCGCCGCGCACGTGACGAAACTCGACATCGTCAACAACCGCGTCGCCGTGGTGGCGATGGAGCCGCGCACAGCGCTTGCCGCCTACGACAAGAGAGCCGAGCGCTACCTGCTTCAGGTTCCGACCCAGGGCGTATCAGGCAACAAGGCGACGCTCGCCCGGATACTCAACGTGCCGCCGGAAAAGGTCCGCATCCTCTCCGCCAATGTCGGCGGCTCGTTCGGGATGAAGAACGTCAACTATCCCGAATATACCTGCATCCTACATGCCGCGAAGGCGCTCGGCCGCCCGGTGAAATGGACCGACGAGCGCTCCAACAGTTTTCTGTCGGACAGCCAGGGCCGCTCGCAACTGATCCACGCCGAACTCGCGCTCGACGCCGAAGGCAAGTTTTTAGCCGTGCGCCTCTCCGGCTACGGCAATCTCGGCGCCTACATCACTGGCGTCGCGCCGGTTCCGTTATCCGTCAATATCGGCAGGAACCTTGCGAGCGTCTACCGCACGCCGCTGCTCAGCGTCGACATCAAGACGGTCTTGACCAACACCACGCTGATGGGCGCCTATCGCGGGGCGGGACGGCCCGAAGCCAACTACTATATGGAACGGCTGATCGATCGCGCCGCCGACGAGATGGGCATCAACCGCCTCACCTTGCGCAAGCGCAACTTCATCAAGCCGGCGCAAATGCCGTTCGCGGCGGCATCCGGCATGACCTATGACAGCGGCGATTTCGCCGGCGTCTTCAACAAGGCGCTCGAGATTTCCGATCACGCCAACTTTGCCAAGCGCAAAAAGGAGAGCCGCAAGCAGGGCAAGCTTCGCGGCATCGCGATCGGTTCATATCTCGAAGTGACCGCGCCACCAGCCGGCGAACTCGGCAAGATCACCTTCGAGCCCGACGACACCGTAAAACTCACCACCGGCACGCTCGATTATGGCCAGGGCCACGCCACGCCGTTCGCGCAGGTGCTGTCGGCGCAATTAGGGGTGCCGTTCGAGAAGATCACGCTGGAGCAGAACGACAGCGACCTCGTCCGGTTCGGTAACGGCACCGGCGGCTCGCGCTCGATCACCGCGACCGGGACCGCGATCGTCGAATCCTCCGCGCTCGTCATCGCCAAGGGCAAGCAGGCGGCGGCGCACTTCCTGGAAGCCTCCGAAACCGACATCGAATTCGCTAGCGGCCGCTTCACCATCGCCGGCACCGACCGCGGCGTCGGCATCATGGACCTCGCCAAATGGATGCGCGAAATGAGGATGCCCGACGGCGTGCCCTCCTCGCTCGATGTCGATCATGCAACCGAGACTACGCCATCGACCTTCCCCAATGGCTGCCACGTCGCCGAAGTCGAGATCGATCCGCAGACCGGCGTGGTGCAGGTCGTGCGCTACACCGGCGTCAACGATTTCGGCACCATCGTCAATCCGATGATTGTCGCAGGTCAGCTGCATGGCGGCGTCGCGCAGGGCATCGGCCAGGCGCTGATGGAGGAGGTCAGCTACGACGCGAGTGGCCAGCCGATCACGGGCTCGTTCATGGACTACGCGCTGCCACGCGCCGGCGACGTTCCGCTGATGGAAGTCGGCGATCATCCCTCGCCGGCGAAATCCAACCCGTTGGGCACCAAGGGCTGCGGCGAAGCCGGCTGTGCCGGCAGTCTGGTCTGCGTCGTCAATGCGGTGCTCGACGCGCTCTCCGAATACGGCGTCACAGAGATCAACATGCCGCTGACGCCGGAGCGGGTCTGGCGCGCGATCCAGAACGGCAAGGCGAAGGCGGCGTGAGGCACCGAGCGCGCCTTCGCTTCAACGCGCGTTATTGCGCTTGCGCTTAGGTCTTATCTACCGCACCGCCGTTTTCGACCCAGTCCTTGAAGCCGCCGAGATTGCGAACGTCCTTGTAGCCCATATCCTGCAAGGTCTTGCCCGCGAGCGCAGATCGTCCGCCGGAGGCGCAATAGACGATCACGGTTTTGTCGCGGCTGAACTCCTTGTCGTAATAAGGACTGTCCGGATCCGCGCGGAACTCGAGCATGCCTCGCGCAACGTGTTTCGCCCCCTGAACCTTCCCGGTACTCTGTATCTCAAGCCCGTCGCGCACATCGACTACCAGCACTTGGCCGCGCTGGATCAAAGCCGCCGCGTCTTGCGGGCTGATTTTCGGAACCGAGCTGTTCGCCGCTGAAAGCATATCCTTCACGGAATTCGACATCATGCTCTCCTGGGTTTGCATTTGTTGCCAGATTCATATGGGCGTGCTTTGTGGCATCGTTTTGCCCATGGCGTGATCACCATGGCCTACGCCGCGGCCTGCTCACGCGGCTGATAGATCGCGATATGCCGGCAATGTGCCACAGGCGTCGTGCCGTTGGCGACGACCAGCCCATCGAGCTCGACAAAGCGATGGCCTTTCTTTTCATAGTTGCCCGTCACTTTCGCACGCGCGGTCAATTCGTCGCCGGTCTTGGCGGCTGACAACAACTGCATCCGGCTGCCGACATGGATCCAGGGGCCGAGCATGGCATTGTCCACCAGCACCTTGTTCATCACCCGCTGCAACAGGCCGGGATGGCCGAGACCTTCGCGGGCGTAAATCTCATTGCGCTCCCTGATATCGCGCAGATATTTCGCGGCCTCATCGCCGGCCCAATCGCGCGGCAAACTGCCCAGCCATTTGCCGACCTGGTACGAATTCTCGTTCACCGGCTTGCGCTCGGCCACCGCGGCGACCTCGGTGAAATCATTGAGCGAGAACGACGGTGCGGACGGCGGCAACGACGCGGTGCCGGTGGCGCAGAGCTCACTTCTGCTTTCGACCTCGATCGAAAGCGCGCCGTCACTCTCGCCCGCCGTGACATCGGCGATTTCACCGTCATAGACGGGTTTTAGGAAGCGCGCCTCGATCAGGCCGCGCTCGAGAAAGTCGCGTCCCCATTTCGCGACGGGCAGGTGCAGCATATAGGCCAGCACGTCGACGCCGGGGACGAGCCCGCCTGAAAACCCGAACCGGCGCGCCACCGCATCGTCGTGGATCTTGTTCTCGGACTGTTTTGAGGTGTTGTAGGCCGAGACGCGGTAGGTTTCGAGCCGGCCGTCCATATCCCAAATCTTCCCTATCTTAGAAGTCTTCCCCGATTTTCGCGCCATGATCGTACGCGACGGAACCAGATTGGCAAGCCGCGTTTTGCTCGCATTTTTGGGACGAATAGAGTACCACCCGCGAATGATGACATCTGCTTTCCATACCACCCGCATTTTTGTCGACGCCGACGCCTGCCCGGTCAAGGACGAGATTTATCGCGTCGCCGCCAGGCATGGCTTGCCGGTGAGCGTGGTTGCGGGAAATTTCATCCGCGTGCCGCAGGATCCCTTGATCGAGCGCGTCGCCGCCGGCGCCGGCATGGACGCGGCCGACGACTGGATCGCAGGTCGCGCCGGCAAGGGCGATATCGTCATCACCTCGGATATTCCGCTGGCGAGCCGCTGCGTGAAATCGGGAGCCGAAGTGATCGCGCCCAACGGCAAAGCTTTCACGGAAGCTTCGATCGGGATGACACTCGCGATCCGCAATCTGATGACCGAGTTGCGCTCATCGGGCGAAGTCACCGGCGGCCCAAAATCGTTCGCAGCGCGCGACCGCTCCATGTTCCTGTCGGCGCTCGACCAGACTATCCGCCGCATCCAGCGCCAGCGGACACAACAGCCTGCGCCACATCAGGATTGAAACGATGGCGGCGCCGCTGATCCAGTTGAAAGACATCAAGCTCACCTTTGGCGGCACGCCGCTGCTCGCAGGTGTCGAGCTATCGGTGTCTCCTGCCGAGCGCGTCTGCCTGATCGGGCGCAACGGCTCGGGCAAGTCGACCTTGCTGAAGATCGCGGCAGGCACGGTCGAGCCCGATAGCGGCAGCCGCTTCGTGCAACCCGGCGTGACTATCCGCTATCTGCCGCAGGAGCCGGATTTCGGAGGGTCTGCGACAACGCTTTCCTATGTCGAAGCCGGTCTCGGCCCTGGCGACGACCGCTATCAGGCACGCTATCTGCTGGAGCAGCTCGCGCTCCACGGCGACGAAGAGCCTTCGCATCTCTCCGGCGGCGAAGCCCGCCGCGCGGCGCTGGCGCGTGCGCTAGCGCCCTCGCCCGACATCCTGCTGTTGGACGAGCCCACCAACCATCTCGATCTTCCGACCATCGAATGGCTGGAAAGCGAGCTCGACAGCCGCCGCGCGGCGCTGGTCATCATCAGCCACGACCGTCGTTTTCTATCCAATTTGTCGCGCGCCACCGCCTGGCTCGATCGCAGCCAGATCCGTCAGATCGACCGCGGCTTTGGCGCGTTTGAAGCCTGGCGCGACGAGGTGCTGGCCGAGGAAGAGCGCGGGCAGCACAAGCTCGACCGCAAAATCGTCAATGAAGAGCACTGGCTGCGTTACGGCGTCTCCGGTCGGCGCAAGCGCAATGTCAAGCGGCTCGGCAATCTCCGTGCGCTGCGACAACAGCGGCGGGATTATCGCGGGGCTGCGGGCAATGCCAATCTCGCTGCTGCGGAGGCCGAAAAATCGGGTAAGCTGGTGATCGAGGCCAAGACCGTCGGAAAATCCTTTGGCGACCGCAAGATCGTTGACAACTTTTCGATCCGTGTCCAACGCGGCGACCGCATCGGCATCGTCGGGCCGAACGGCGCTGGCAAGACCACGCTCGTGAATCTGCTGACCGGCGCGGAGGCACCCGACAGCGGCACGGTGAGGTTGGGCGCCAATATCGAGATGGCGACGCTCGACCAGCACCGCGAAAGCCTCGATCCCAAGTCGACGCTCACGGAGGCCTTGACTGGCGGGCGTGGCGATCATGTGATAGTCGGCGGCAAGCCGAAGCACGTCGTCAGCTACATGAAGGACTTTCTGTTCGCCGAGGAGCAGATGCGCACGCCGCTCGAAGTGCTCTCCGGCGGCGAGCGCGGCCGGCTGATGCTGGCGCGAGCGCTGGCGAAACCGTCCAACCTTTTGGTGCTGGACGAGCCGACCAACGATCTCGACCTCGAAACCCTCGACGTGCTGGAAGAGATGCTCGGCGACTACGAGGG
>Ga0210406_10001850_pt1 | contig 24895 bp, 22 predicted proteins | sample IncBWC30MmetaG_FD_155454 | JGI IMG/M metagenome (GOLD analysis project Ga0210406, IMG submission 155454) | Forest soil microbial communities from Barre Woods Harvard Forest LTER site, Petersham, Massachusetts, United States - Inc-BW-C-30-M | ecosystem: Environmental > Terrestrial > Soil >...
AAACAGCGCTTCGCGCAGATGCTCGAGGCGATGATTGTGGAACCGGTCGAGACGGTGGCGACGAGGCCGTGCCGCTCCAGTCTTGCCGCTTGGGCCAAGGGCATCGTGCTCGACGGTGTACGCGGCAAGACCGCGGTGATGCGGCTGGCCTTCTCCCTCTTCGACGAACTCGATGTGATGGAAGGAAATCTCGAGCCGAGGCGGCGGGCGAGGCCGGTGCGGTTGCCGGAGTGGGCCGAAGTGGATGTCGGCGACGAGGCGGATTCCCCTGACGAGCAGGGACTTGGCGAAGAAGCGCCGCTACCGGAGTGGGGCGAGTTCGCAGGCGAGGCGGCACGGAGCACCATCCAAACATCACCCTCCAACTTGTCACGGCCCGCAACAGCGGGCCGCCCAGATGAAACTGACGCGGAGCGTGAAAGCGAGAAGAAGACTCTTCTCGATGGCGAGCTACAGAGCGCTCGCAGCTGGGTGACCCGCTCTGCGGCGGGCCATGACAGGGATGGGGCTGGTGGGACGCATTTCCAAACCGCAGCGTCTGCGCTCACTGAGGGGAGCGAGCAGGGATTGAAATTAGAATCGGAGCGGCAGTTTCTCGCCATCTCGTGCCGGGTGCCGAGCGAGAAGGAGTTGCGGCGGCGCGAAGAGCAGGCGGAGATGGATCGCCAGCGGCGTGCCTACGAATCACTTCCCGGAAAGATCAAGGCGTTCTGCGACAAGCATGGCTACGAATATCCGCCGGGTATGCAAACGCCCAAAGATGTTCCGGCTCCCCTCACTGAGGGGCAAACGCAGGGAATTACCAATCCGCGACCCGAAGAGGGACCCCACAAACGGGCACTGCGCGCCCGGTTTGAAAGACTCGCCTGGGCGGAGCGCGAGGAAGCGGCACGCAAGGCCGCGCTCGCGGCGAGGGCGGTCCCCCTCACGCCGCCTTCGGAAAATATCGAATTGAAAGAACCGGAACCGCTTCCGGACTACGCCATCTGGATGCGCGGACAGCAGACGGCGCCGTGAGGTAAGGCCGAAAAGCCGGAGGTAGAAGTTGCTGCATGTCGTGAGGCATTGTAAATAACCCATCGGTTAGTTACGGTTCGGCATGCAGGGGACTCAGGGGCTCGAAACCAGGTGGCGGCGGCGGAAGAATGCCCGGCCGCAGGAAATTCTCGACGCGGCGCTGGCCGAGTTCGCCGCGCGAGGATTTGCGGCGGCCCGGATGGACGACATCGCGGCGCGAGCCGGGGTGACCAAGGGCACCGTCTATCTCTACTTCCAAAGCAAGGAGGACCTGTTCAAGAGCCTGGTGCGCGAATCGATCGGGGCTGCGATCGAAGCCCGCATGGCGGATGCGAGAAACTTCGAGGGCCGCTCCTCCGAGTTGCTCAGGCTGGTTCTGCGCGCCATCGGATTTTTCGCCCGCACGAGCGACCGCGCCGTGCTGCCCAAGATCGTCATGGCGGAGGCGGGCAATTTTCCCGAACTCCTGCGCTTCTACCGCGCCGAGGTGGTCGACAAGGGGCTTTCGCTTCTCAGTTCCATCGTCACGCGCGGCATCGCGCGCGGCGAATTCCGCAAACTGGAGCCGCAGCACGTGGCCCGGCTGTGCATTGCGCCGCTGCTTTTTGCGGTCTTCTGGCGCTCGAGTTTCGCCGCCCAGGACGCCGTTCCCTACGATCTCGAAGGCTTCATCGAGACGCATATCGACGTTCTGCTCAAAGGCCTCGGGCCGCATGAAGGATAAGGGGGACATGATGAAGGGTACGGGCGCAGAAACCATGCGACCGCAAGGCGGCGGCCGATGAAGTGGGGGATCCGCATCGCGGGCCTGATCGTGCTCACGGCCCTGGTCGCCTTCGTCTGGTGGTTTACCCACCGCGAACGGCCGGCGCAGGAACTGACCCTCTACGGCAATGTCGATCTCAGGGAGGTCGATCTCGCCTTCAACAACAATGAGCGCATTTTCCGGGTGCTGGTCACGGAGGGCGACCATGTGTACCGCGGCCAGGTTCTTGCGCGCGTCGATACGAGCCGGCTGGCGCCTCAAGTTGCGCAGGCGGAAGCGAATGTGGCGCTCGACAGCGTCAACCTCGCCAATGCACGCGATCAATATCAGCGCAACATGACCCTGTCGCGCAATTCGGGCGGACGCGGCGTCGCCCGCCAGGACGTCGACAATATGAAAGCCGCCTTCGACGTGCAGGCGGCACGCCGGCAGGCCGATGCCGCCCAACTCACGCTCCTTCGCCAGGAACTCGCCGATGCGGTGCTCGTCTCCCCGGCCGATGCGACAGTCCGTACACGGATCATGGAGCCGGGCGAGATGGCGTCGCCGACGAGGCCCGTGTTCTCGCTCGCCATCACCGATCCCAAATGGGTGCGCGTCTATGTCTCCGAAACGGATTTGGGAAAGCTGCATCCGGGCATGGCGGCGACGATCTCGGTGGATGCGTTTCCCGGCAAGCGTTTTCCGGGCTGGATCGGGTTCATTTCGCCGAGCGCGGAGTTCACGCCGAAATCGGTGGAGACGGAGGATCTGCGCACGAGCCTCGTCTACGAGGTGCGGGTCTTCGTGAAGGATCCGGCGGACGCGCTTCGCCTCGGCATGCCCGCGACAGTGCATGTGAAGCTGGCGCGCTTCGCCGCCGAGGCGCGGCCATGAGCGCGCTTGCGCTCCGCGTGGATGCAATCCGCAAGACGTTCCGGCGCGGGCCGAAGGAAACGGTGGTGGCGCTCGACGGCGTCTCCTTCAGCGCGCAAACGGGATCGCTGAGCGCGCTGGTCGGTCCCGACGGCGCTGGCAAGACCACACTTCTTCGGCTTGCGACAGGACTGCTGACCGCGGATTCGGGCGAGATGGAAGTGCTGGGCATCGACGCCGCGCGCGCGCCGCAGGACATCCAGAACCGCGTCGGCTACATGCCGCAGCGCTTCGGCCTCTACGAAGACCTGAGCGTGCAGGAGAACCTCGATCTCTATGCCGATCTCCATGGCGTGAGCCGCGCCACGCGGCCGGACCGATACAGGCGGCTGATGGAGATGACGGCTCTCGGCCCGTTCACGCGGCGCCTCGCGGGCCAGCTCTCCGGCGGCATGAAGCAGAAGCTGGGCCTCGCCTGCGCGCTGGTGCGCTCGCCCGAGATGCTGCTCCTCGACGAACCTACGGCCGGCGTCGATCCGCTGTCGCGCCAGGAATTGTGGGAGATCATCGGCGAACTCGTCGCCGACCGGCAGACGACGGTGATCCTCTGCACCTCCTATCTCGATGAAGCCGAGCGCTGCGGCCACGTCGTGGTGCTGCATGAGGGCAGGGTGCTTGCGCAGGGCGCGCCCCACGAGGTGAGCGCGCTTGCGGAGGGACGCGTGTTTCTCGCCGATCCGCCGGAAGGACAGACGGCACGCGGGCTTCAGGCACGCTTTCTCGACAGCGCCGACATCGTCGACGCGGTCCCCGACGCGGGGCGCGTGCGGTTCGTCCTTACACGGAATGGTTCCGCCCCGCGCGGAATCGAAGCTACCGGTGTCGAACCACGCTTCGAAGACGGGTTCATGACGCTCCTCCAGCACAAGCGCGAGAGCGGTGCGCCCGCCTCGTTCACGCTCGAAAAACCGCTGAAAGGTCAAACCGCAGAGGCGGTGGAAGTTCGCGATCTCGTGCGCATGTTCGGAAGCTTCACCGCCGTCGATCATGTCAGCTTCGATGTCCGGCGTGGGGAAATCTTCGGACTCCTCGGGCCGAACGGCGCGGGAAAAACGACGACCTTCCGCATGCTGTGCGGATTGCTACCGGCCACCAGCGGCACGCTCAGGGTGGCAGGCCTCGATCTGCGCACGGCGCGCGCTTCGGCACGTGAGCGCATCGGCTACGTGGCGCAGAAATTCTCGCTCTATGGCGATCTGACGGTGCGGGAAAATCTCGATTTCTTTGCAAGCGCATACGGACTGCGCGGAGAGGCGAGGCGCCGTCGCACAAGCTGGGCGCTCGAGCAATTCGAGTTGGGCTCTCATGTCGATCTGAGAAGCGCGGAGTTGCCGGGCGGATACAAACAGCGGCTCGCGATGGCTGCAGCCCTTCTCCATGAGCCGGAGATACTGTTTCTCGACGAGCCGACGAGCGGCACCGACCCGCTCGCCCGCCGCGAATTCTGGCGGCGCATCACCGCACTCGGCGAGCAGGGCGTCACCATCATCGTGACCACGCATTTCATGGAAGAGGCGGAATATTGCGACCACGTCGCCATTCTCGATGGTGGGCGCGTGCTCGCGCAGGGCACGCCTGCCGATCTCAGAACCCATGTGCCCACGGAAGCCGGGCGCGCGCCCACCATGGAGAACGCCTTCATCGCCATTGTCGAGAAGGCGCGTGGTGAGGACAGCGCGCGGCGGCGGAGTGCTGCATGACGCGCGACGATTTCACGGCCAAGCTTCGCCGCATCCTGGCGCTGATGCGCAAGGAGAGTTTTCAGATCGTGCGCGATCCCAGCAGCATCGCACTCGGCGTCGTCATGCCGGTCGTGCTGATTCTTCTCTTCGGTTACGGGCTTTCGCTGGACGTGAAGAACGTGCCGGTTGCGGTCGTGATCGAAAATCCCGCGCCGCTGGCGACGGACGCCGCGGCCGGCTTCCTCCTGTCGCCCTATTTCGACGCGCACATCATGACGTCGATGAAAGACGCGGAAAAGCTGATGCTCGAGCGCAAGGTGGACGGAATCGTCCGGCTGCGATCGAATTTCAGCCGGGACCTCAGCCTGGGAGATGCCCAGGCCCAGATTCTCGTGCATGGCGCCGACGCGAACCGGGCGCGGATCATCGAAGCCTATGCGCAGGGCGCGATGGCGCAATGGGCGGCGCGACGGCAAGCGCAAGGCGAGAGCGTAGCCGGTGGACCCGTCGGCGTCGTAAGCCGGCTGTGGTTCAACGAGGCCAATGACAGCCACTATTTCCTGGTGCCCGGCCTGATGGTTCTGGTGATGACGCTGATCGGCGCGTTTCTCACCACGATGGTTGTCGCGCGCGAGTGGGAAAGGGGAACGCTCGAGGCGCTGTTCGTCACGCCCATGCGGACCGACGAATTTCTCCTCGGCAAGACGCTCCCCTATTTCCTTCTCGGCATGATCGGCCTTGGTCTGTGTTTTCTTGCGTCCCGATTCATGTTTGGCGTGCCGTTCCGCGGCTCGATCTGGCTCTTTGCGGGCATTTCGACGCTCTATCTGATGATTGCTCTGGGCATTGGCCTGCTCATCTCCTCCGCCGTGAAGAGCCAGTTCGTAGCAAGCCAGCTCACCATGGTGGTGACCTTTCTTCCGGCGATGATGCTGTCGGGATTCATTTTCGATCTGAGAAGCATGCCCGCGGCGGTTCGCGCGATCACTTATTTACTGCCCGCCCGCTATTTCGTCGCGCTGCTGCAGACCGTATTCCTGGCCGGCAATGTCTGGAGCGTCGTTCTGCCCGACACGGCGATCCTGGCGGCGATGGTCATCGTGCTGCTCGTGCTGTCGCGGCGCGTGACGCGCAAGAAGCTCGCCTGAGGCGCGTCATGTGGGAAAGCCTCGCGCGCATCTTCGCTCTCATCCGCAAGGAGCTCCTTGCGATGCTCAAGGACCCGCGCGCCCGCTGGAGCATCATCGTGCCACCGGTTCTGCAATGTCTGATCTTCGGCTACGCGGCCACCTACGATCTCAACAATGTGCCCTATGCGGTGCTGGACCAGAATCACAGCTTCGCCTCGCGCGACCTGCTTGCACGATTCGACGGCTCCCGCGTCTTCGAGCGTGTCGCCGATCTACGGTGCGCCGCCGATATTGCCCGCGTCATCGACAATCGCGACGCCCTTCTGGTCATCCAGGTGCCGCAGGATTTCGAGCGCGATCTCCTGCTCGGCAAACCGGCGAGCGTCCAACTGATTGCAGATGGCCGCAATTCGAACACGGCAGGCGTGGCGCAGGCCTATGCGGGCGCGATCGTGGACGCCTTCAATGCGGACTGGCGCAGCCAGCACGGCATGGCCGGACCTCCGATCGATATCGCCTCGCGCGCCTGGTTCAATTCCAATCTTGAAACGCGCTGGAACATGATCCCCAGCCTCATCGGCACGATTACTCTTATTCAGACCATGATGCTGGCGGCGATGTCGATCGCGCGCGAACGCGAGCAGGGCACCTTCGACCAGCTTCTCGTCACGCCGTTCCGGCCGCTGGAAATCATGGCCGGCAAGGCGGTGCCGTCGATGATCATCGGAACGATCCAGGCGACCAACATTCTGCTGGTGGCGCAATTGTGGTTCCGGATTCCCTTTCAGGGCTCGTTCGTCGTGCTCTATGCCGGCCTCGTGCTGTTTCTTCTGGCGGCGGTCGGCATCGGCATCTTCGTCTCCTCGATCGCCGCCACCATGCAGCAGGCGATGCTCTACAGCTTCCTGCTGATCATGCCGTTCTCGCTGCTCTCCGGATTGACGACTCCGATCACCAATATGCCCGAGTCACTGCAGATACTCACATTCGCCAATCCGCTGCGCTACGCAATCACGATCGCGCAGCGCGTCTATCTGGAGGGCGTGGGGATCGGCACGCTGGTTCCCAATCTTTGGCCGATGGCAATCATCGCCACGGTGACGCTGGGCGCGGCAACCTGGATGTTCCGGCATCGCGTCGCATGAGCAAACGGCACATTCAGACCGCTGTCCTGGTTGCCGCCGGATTGTTGACGGGCTGCACCGTCGGTCCGGACTTTCTCAAACCCAAGGCAGAGATACCGACGAGCTGGACACCGATGGCGATGAAGCAGGCGGAAATGGCTGCGAGTTCCGTCAGCGCCACGACGCCTGAGAGCGATGCATGGTGGGAGAGTTTTCACGATCCCGCTTTGACATCGCTGATCGCGCGGGCGGCGGCGGCGAATCTCGACCTGCGCGAAGCCGCCCTGCGCATCGCGGAAGCGCGCGCCCAACGCGAGATCACCGCGGCGGATCAATGGCCGAGCCTTTCGGGGAACGGCTCCTATGCCAATCAGCGCATCAGCACGACAACGGCGCAGGGTTCGATCTTCGGCTCGTTCGGCAAGCTCGGCGGCGGGGGATTGCCCGTCAGCATCCCGAGCTTTCCCAACCCGTACAATCAGTACCAGATCGGCTTCGATGCCTCGTGGGAGCCCGATTTGTTCGGGACCGTGCGGCGCTCCATAGAAGCGGCACAGGCCGATACGCAGGCTTCGGAGGAAGATGCGCACGATGCGCTCGTCTCGCTCGAGGGCGAAGTGGCGCGCGCCTATATCGATCTCCGCAGTGCCCAGGCGCAGTTGGCGATTACGAATCGCAATCTCGCCACTGAACGCGACGTGTTCGACCTCGCCAGGCAGCGCCGGTCCGCGGGGCTGGCGACCGACCTCGATGCGACGAATGCTGCGGCACAGGTGCGGCAAACGGAGTCGCTGTTGCCACCGCTCGAGAACGCCGCTTCCTCGGACATCAATCAGCTGAGCCAGCTCCTGGCCCGTGAGCCGGGCGCGTTGCAGGATGAGCTGCGGACGGCGAAGCCCGTTCCGCCCATTCCGGCAGAAGTGCGGATCGGTCTTCCCGGCGATCTCGTCCGGCGCAGGCCGGACATCCGCGCGGCCGAGGCGCGCCTGCACGCAGCCACGGCGCGCGTCGGCGTTGCCGTTGCCGCACTTTTTCCGAACGTTACCTTCAATGCGAATTTCGGAACGCAGGCCGAGCGCTTTCCCGATCTCGCCCTATGGGCCAGCCGTTTCTACTCGATCGGGCCCAGTCTCGAAGTGCCGATATTCGAAGGCGGCCGCTTGCGCGCGACGGTGCGCCTTGCCGATCTCAAGGAGAAGGAAGCGGCCCTCGACTATTCGCGCGCGGTCCTGAATGCGCTGCACGAAGTTGAAAACGCCCTTGTTGCCTATGAGAGCGAACAGATCCGGCGTGCCGCCCTTGCCGCGACGCTTGCAAAGAACCGCGAAGCGCTCGCGCTCGCGCGGCAGCGCTACAGAAGCGGAGTCACCGCCTTCCTCGACGTCCTCGACGCGGAGCGGACGGCGCAGCAGACAGAGCTCTCCCTCGCCATGAGTACCGCTGCCATTTCAATCGATCTCGTCGCACTCTACAAAGCGTTGGGAGGCGGATGGGCGGAGGGACAGGATGCGGACACTCATCAAGCGACAAGCATCGACCCGAAGAAATGACAAAGGGTTATGGCGAGCGTGCGGATCGCTCGCGCTGCTGTTTTTGTTCGGCACGCTCGAAGCGCGGGCCGCGTCGCAATGGGAGACGCTGCCACCGACGCCCGTTCTTCCGCGCGCGGAACAGAGCGGATTCGCGCCTGTGAACGGGATCAGGATCTGGTACGCGGAGTTCGGCGCGGGCGCCCCCGTCATCCTTCTGCACGGCGGGCTCGCAAATGCGAACTATTGGGGAAATCAGGTGCCGGCGCTGGCGCGGCACTACAAGGTCATCGTGATGGACAGCCGCGGACACGGTCGCAGCACCCGCAACTCCGCGCCGTTCGGTTATGACCTCATGGCCTCGGACGTGCTCGGACTTCTCGACTATCTGCATGTCGGCAGGGTGGCGATCGTCGGGTGGAGCGATGGCGCGATCCTTGGACTCGACATCGCCATCTACCACCCGGAACGCGTGACGAAACTCTTCGCGTTTGCCGCCAATTCGGATCCCGCCGGCGTGAAGGACGTAAACAGAAGTCCCGTGTTCACCACATTCATGGCCCGCGCCGGCAAGGAGTACGAGACCCTTTCGCCGACGCCGCAGGCGCACACGGACTTCGTCGCGCAAATTACGCGGATGTGGGCGGTCGAACCGCATTTTACGGCCGCGCAGCTTGGAGCAATCCGCGTACCCACCTGGGTCGTGGACGGGGATCACGACGAGGCGATCAAACGTGAGAACACTCTATATATGGTCGACCATATTCCCCGGGCGTCGCTTCTGATCCAGCCGGGCGTCAGCCATTTTTCGTTCCTGCAGGATACCGACCAGTTCACCCGCGACGTCGAGCATTTCCTCGAACATGCACCAGGCCTGTAGGGCGGCACCCCACATTGGGTGGTTGCATGACGGGAATTATCTTGCTCTCAACCTTCGGTCATGGATTATTGAGTGTACCTTGGCTGGGACGATTCCGCTTGTTTGTTCAAGATATAGATTCCACGGCGCTGCCGCGCGACCGTTCGTCGGGCGTGGGGTGGGTGCATGCCAATTTCGTGCTGTTGGCCGCGGCATTGACGATATCTGTGCTGCAATTGTTCATCGCTCCGCTGATATTCCCGATCGACGCGTGGACAGTGTTCGCAATCGTGGCCCTTTGTGCGGTCTCCACGCCGATGCACTGGGGGCTTATGCACGAGTCGATTCACGGAAACCTGCTTGCAGATCCATCGGCCAATCGCCGTGCGGGCCGGTTGCTCGGTGTCTTGCTGTGCCTCTCGTGGGACGTGATGCGCTTCGGCCATCTTCTGCATCACAGCGCCAATCGCCATGCGTTCGATCGGCCGGAAGCGGTGCCTCCGGGTGGCTCCCGTATTTCAACCGCCGGCCCCTATTACCTGAAGCTGCTGGGCGGACATGCGGTGATATCGTCGACATCTGTGATCGCGCTCGCGTTGCCGCTGCCCATTGCCGTCTGGCTGATTGAAAAAATCGCATCAGGTGCGGAATACGCCACCATGCGGTCCGCCGCGATCCGTGCCCTGACGAATGCCGGGCGCCAACGCCGGATACGCTTCGACCTGTTTGCGATGTGCACGCTACTTGCGCTCGCGTCCTGTTGCTGGCGCGCGCACTGGCCTGCTCTTGCTGCTTCGATCGCAGCGCGCCACCTGGCTCTCTCTCTGCTCGACAACGCGCCACATTATGGAACCGCTTTGGATTCCGGAACCAATGCGCGCAACACGAGCCTCCCGCGCTGGGTATCATGGATCGTATTGGAACAGAACTTTCATGGCATCCATCACGGCTCGCCCGGACTTCGCTGGAACGACCTTCGGCAGGCCTTCGAGCGCTCGGCTCGGAGTTATGATGGCAACTGGCTGGCGTCGGTGCTGCGGCAATTCCGCGGCCCGCTTGTTTTCGGCAGCCGCGTCCGGCGCTGATCGATGCTTGTCTTTGGTTCAATCCGGTGACAGGTAGCGCACTGCCTCGTCGGCGGCGCTGAAAAGGGCCTTGGCCTTGTTGACGCTTTCCTCGAATTCCAGCTCCGGCACGCTGTCGGCGACGACGCCGCCGCCAGCCTGTACATACATCATGCCGTCCTTCACCACCGCAGTGCGAAGTACAATGCAGGTGTCCATCGTTCCGCTCGCCGTGAAATAGCCGACCGCACCGGCATAGGCTGCGCCCCGTTTTTCCTTTTCGAACTCGTCGATGATTTCCATTGCGCGAATCTTGGGCGCGCCGGTCAGCGTGCCGGCCGGCATTCCCGCCGCCAGTGCATCGATGGCGTCCAGGTCGCCGCGGATTCTTCCTTCGACGTTGGAGACGAGATGCATCACATGCGAGTAGCGCTCGATGAAGAAGCTGTCCGTGACCCTTACGCTTCCCGTGACGGCGACACGGCCGACATCATTACGCCCGAGATCAAGCAGCATAAGATGTTCCGCACGTTCTTTGGGGTCGCTTGCAAGTTCGCCGGCAAGCTTCGCATCCTCCTCCGGCGTATCGCCCCGTCGCCGCGTTCCCGCGATCGGGCGGATGGTGACCGTGCCGTCCCGCAATCGCACGAGGATCTCCGGACTGGAACCAACAATGGCAAAGCCCGGCAACGCCAGATGATAGAGGAAGGGCGACGGATTGAGGCGGCGGAGCGCGCGGTAAAGCGAAAAGGCAGGAAGCGCGAACGGCCTGCGAAAACGCTGGCTTGGCACCACTTGGAACACATCGCCGGCGCGGATGTAGTCTTTCGCACGTTCGACGATGGCGAAATACCCGGCCCGGGTCATATTGGATTCGATGCGATGTTCCACCGTCGGCTTCTCGTGGGGCCCTGATGCCGGCAGCGGCCCATCAAGGCGCGCGGCCGCCGCGAATAGGCGTTGCGATGCCTCCGCATACGCCACGCGTGCTTCGACGCCCGGCCGCGGCCATGCGGGGGTGACCAACGCAATCTCGTCGCGAATATTGTCGAAGACTGCGGTAACAGTCGGACGCATGAGGATGGCGTCGGGCAGGTCGAGCGGATCCGGGGGCGGGGGACCAAGCCGCTCGATGAGGCGCACCATGTCATAGCCCAGATAGCCGAACAGACCGACGGCCATCGGCGGAAGCTCGCGCGGCAGTTCCATCTGCGTCTCATCGAGGAGTGCGCGCAGCGACCGAAAAGGGCGATCCGGCGACACCGGAGTTGCGGAGCCGCTGAACCGGGGATCGCAGATGATCTCGGCGCGTCCATCGCGGCAACGCCACACGACGTCCGGGTCGATGCCTATGATGGAGTAGCGGCCGCGTGTGTCGCCGCCTTGAACGCTCTCGAGCAAGAATGCGTTCTCGCGCGACCCGGCGAGTTTCATGTAGGCCGAGACGGGTGTTTCCAGATCCGCGATCCGGCGCGCAAAAACGGCCTGGCCGCGACCCTGGTCATGGATGCGCGAAAAGACCGGAAAGTCCGGCTCGAATTTCATTCGACGATTACGAGCCGCCCGCGACCCGGTCCAGTTGCGCCTGGTTGATCACGACGCCCGCACGGGCGCGCGCGGCCATCGCGAACGCCAAATCATAATCCCCCTGCGCCTGGCTGCTTAGGCTGGTGACAAGGCGCTGAAAGTAGGGATTCCCGAGCGGCGCCTGCGGATGTTCGACGCCCGTGATCCGCGCGATCGCGACTCCGTCTCCGCTGGCGGCGGGTGCAGATACGACGCTCCCGGGCGCCGCATCGAACAGATTGCGCACCAATTGTGGCGACAGCGTGCCAACTTCCGCACCGCGTGCAAGCGCACCGGTCGATTGGACAGTGACATGCAGTTTCGCCGCAATTCCCGACAGGTTTTTGGCGGTCGACGCCTCGGCCACCAGCTGCTTCGCAAGACTGGCCATGCGCTGCCGTTGCACATCGGCCGACCAGGCTGCTGCAGCTTCGGCGTGCACAGAAGAAAGAGGCTTGAGCTTCGGCGGCGTTACGCCGTTCACTTTGATGACGTAGACACTTCCATCGGAGGACGGAAAGGGGTCCCCTTCCTCTCCGACATCTGCCTTTTGAAGTTGCGCCAGGAAGTCCGGCGAAGTGGGAAGATCGGCCTTCGTTCCTTCGGGCGTCAGGCCCCGCTTGTCCACCCCGGCAACATGAACCACGCGCATGCCAACACGCTTCGCTGCCTGGACGAGCGGCGCGCCGCCGGCACTCGCGTCGTCAAACGCATTGCTAACGTCCGACAGTTTGGCACTCGCGAGTTGATTGATGACCTCCTTGCGCAGCGCGTCCTTGACATCCGGGAAAGATTTGCTGACGCCGGGCGTGATCTTGGTGACATGGAGCAGCGTCCAGCCGAACGTGGTCTTGATCGGCTGGGTTACGCCGCCCGCCTGCAACGCGAATGTCGGCGGTCCGCGGTCCTTTCCGAGATCGTCTGACACAACGCTCCCAAGCGACGTGTCGGTCGACTGCAATCCGCGCTGCGTGGCTATGTCTGCGAAACCTGTACCCGCGTCGATCTTTGCGCGCGCCGCCTTCGCGCTTGCTTCGTCGGGAAACGTAATCTGTTCCACATCGCGCTTCTCGGCGATCTGGTACTCATCCTTGTGCAGTTCGTATTGCTGCTTCAACTGGTCGTCGGTGACCTGTAACTGGTTCATCACGTCCTGCGGACCCGCCACCGCATAGGTTATTTCGCGATATTCAGGCGTGCTGAATTGCACGGGATGTGACTTGACATAAGCGGCCAGATCCTCGTCGCTGGCTTGAGGCGGAGATCCGGTCGCTTCCTTCGGCAGGACCACATACTCGGCGGCGCGCCGCTCGTTCAGATAATCGAAGAAAAGCCGGGCGTAATCCAGGGGAAATGCGAGCCCGCCATGGACTGCGGCGAGCAGCTGCTCGGTGGCCAGGTCATGCCGCTCGCGCGCGACGAAACTGTCTTCGGTAAAGCCTGCGTTTCTGATTCGCTCGACAAAGCTTGTACGGTCGAAAGCACCCAAGGGTCCCCTGAACGCGGGAATTGCGCGAATCGTGCTCGATACCTCGGCATCACTCGCAACGAGTCCGTAATGCCCGGTCGTCTGGTCCAGGGCTGCGCGGTTGATCTCGATCTGCAGGGCTTGTCGGTCGAGCCCTTTCGCATGCGCTTCTTCGGCGGAAAGCTCGTGCCCAAGTTCGGTTCCTGCATTTCGGCGGTAGTTGTGGTAGTCGCGCTGGAATTCTTCGGCGGAAATCTTGTCACCGCCCACCGTGGCCACGCTTGTGTCGGTCGTGCCGCGAAAAATGTCGGCTATGCCCCAAACGCCAAAGCTGAGCGCCAGCAGCCCCAGAAATATTGATGAAATCCAGGACTTGGAGAGGCGGCGCATCTGTTGAAGCATGGGCGTGGATCCGGTGGCGGCAAAAAGCGGCGGATGATAGGGAGGGCAATGAGCAACAGCAAGCCAAGGCAGTTCCGACCATGCGTCCGCTGATCGCCGGCAATTGGAAAATGCACGGTGTGGGTGAGTCCCTCGCAGAAATTTGCGCCGTCGCGCAATGGGTCGCCGAAACCGGGCCGAACGCCGATATTTTCATATTCCCGCCCTTCACGCTTGTCGCGCGCGCTGTGGTGGCCGCCTCGAATCGCATCGGCATCGGAGGTCAGGACTGTCACGCGCTGCCCTCAGGTGCATTCACCGGCGACGTGAGCGCCGAGATGCTGGCTGACGCAGGAGCAACTGCCGTAATCGTGGGCCATTCGGAACGGCGTCAATCCTGCAGGTTGACGGACGCCATGGTTGCGGCGAGGACGACAGCTGCGCGGCGCGCAGGATTGTTGGCGATCGTGTGCATCGGTGAAACCGCCGAGCAGCATGATGGCGGGCTCGCGCAGAACGTCGTCATCGCTCAGCTCGAAGGCAGCATTCCGCCGGACGCAAATTCGACGACCACCGTGGTGGCCTATGAACCGATCTGGGCTATCGGGACCGGGCGCACGCCGTCGCTGGAGGAAATCTCCCGAATGCATTCCTGCATCCGGGCACAGCTGGAAGGACGGTTTGGTGAAGACGGCTCTCGCCTGCGCATCCTCTACGGAGGCTCCGTCAACACCACGAACGCAGCGACAATTCTGGCAGCACCGAACGTGGACGGCGCGCTTGTCGGCGGCGCAAGCCTGCGGGCCGGGGAATTCGCCGAAATCGTTGGGACCTCGACGGGCTCCTCTTCCCTCCGCTCGCCCTTTGCACTATGAGCGGCTCCGAAATCATGGATTTCGGCGACCGATGCAGTCCGTGCTCATTGTCATTCAGGTTTTCGTTTCGATCGCGATGGTCATTAGCGTGCTGCTGCAGCGCTCTGAAGGCGGCGCACTCGGAATGGGCGGCGGAGGTTCGGGGCTGGGCGGCCTTTTCTCGCCCCGCGGCGCCGCCGACACACTGACGCGCACGACAGCCATTCTCGCGGTCCTGTTCTTCGCAACCAGTCTCAGTCTGACATTGCTGGCGCTGCACGGACGGCCTCAGTCTTTTCTCGACGCCAACCCGGGCACGCCGTCCCAGATGTTGCCCGTTCACAAGAGTTCGCCGCAGCCGAACACGCAGAAGCTTCCCGTCGTTCCTTCGCCGCACGGTTAGGCATTCAACTCATGCGATTTGCCGTGGCTTTTGCGCCGCGGGCGAAGTTTTCCGCCAGGTGGCGTCTTTTGTGCTTGAGGTTCGCCCGGTCCGTTCCCTATGCTGCGATTCCATGGCGCGGTTGATCTTCATCACCGGCGGCGTGGTCTCCTCACTGGGCAAGGGTCTTGCGTCGGCTTCTCTTGGCGCGCTTCTGCAGGCCCGCGGCTATCGCGTACGGCTACGCAAGCTCGACCCCTATCTCAACGTTGATCCGGGCACGATGAGTCCATTTCAGCACGGCGAGGTTTATGTAACGGACGACGGCACCGAGACGGATTTGGATCTCGGCCATTACGAACGCTTCACCGCGGTTTCATCGGGCCGGTCCGACAATGTGACGGCCGGACGCATTTATCAGGAAGTGATCTCGACCGAACGGCGCGGCGGCTATCTCGGGCGCACCGTTCAGGTGATTCCGCACGTCACCGATGCGATCAAGGATTTCATTCTTGCGGGCGTGTCCGAAGTTGATTTTCTTCTCGTCGAGATCGGAGGCACTGTCGGCGATATCGAAGGCCTTCCGTTCTTCGAGGCGATCAGGCAGCTCGGCAACGATCTGGGACGCGAGCGCGTCGCCTTCGTGCATTTGACGCTCGTCCCCTACATCGAGACCGCGGGGGAGCTGAAAACCAAGCCGACGCAGCACTCTGTCAAGGAGTTGCGATCGATCGGCATTCAGGCGGATGTGCTCCTGTGCCGGGCCAGCATGCCGATCCCCGATGACGAGCGCAGGAAGATCGGTCTCTTCTGCAACGTCCGGCCCGAACGCGTGATACCCGCGCTCGATCTTCCCACGATCTACGAGGCGCCGCTTCGCTATCATGAGCAGGGCTTCGACGCCCAGGTTTTGAGCGTGTTCGGGATCAAGGATGCGCCCGAGCCGGACCTTTCACGCTGGCGGGCTGTCGTCGAGCGGGTAAAAAATCCGGAAGGCGACGTCCGCATAGCCGTCGTCGGCAAGTACATGCAGGTCAAGGACTCCTACAAATCGTTGTCGGAGGCGCTGACGCATGGCGGCCTCGCCAACAATGTCCGCGTACGAATGGAATGGATCGACAGCGAGATCTTCGAGCGCGATGACGCGGCCGTCTATCTCGAAGGCGTCAACGGCATTCTGGTGCCCGGCGGATTTGGCGAACGCGGCACCGAAGGAAAGATCTGTGCCGTCAGATTTGCGCGCGAGAGGCGCGTTCCGTTCTTCGGTATTTGCTATGGTCTACACATGGCTGTGATCGAAGTCGCGCGCGACCTCGCGGGATTGGAAGGAGCGGGATCGACGGAGATTTCCACCCCCCGTCACCCGGTTATCGCCCTGATGACCGAGTGGACAAAAGGTAACGCCGTTGAAACGCGCCCGGAAGGCGGCGATCTTGGCGGCACGATGAGGCTAGGCGCGTATCCCGCCGTGCTTACGCCCGGAAGCCGCGTCGCCGAAGTTTATGGGACGACCACGATCAGCGAACGTCACCGGCACCGGTATGAAGTGAACGTCGGTTACACGCGCCAGCTTGGAGAGCACGGTTTGGTGGTTTCCGGCTGGTCGCCGGACGGCCGGCTGCCGGAGATCATGGAAATACCGGATCATCCCTGGTTCATAGGCGTTCAATTCCATCCCGAGCTCAAGTCGCGGCCGCTTGCACCGCATCCACTCTTTGCGTCTTTCATCGCAGCTGCGGTCCACCAGAGTCGCCTGGTGTGAGCATGACATCGCCTCCCAATGCCATCGTCAGAGTCGCTTCGGTCGAAATCGGCAATGCGAGGCCGCTCGCCCTGATCGCCGGACCCTGCCAGCTCGAAAGCCGGGAGCATGCGTTCGAAATGGCCTCGGCCCTCAAGGAAATCGCAAACCGCGTGGGGATGGGTCTGATTTACAAGACGAGTTTCGACAAGGCCAACCGCACGAGCGCCGGCAGCAAGCGTGGTCTCGGACTCGAACGCTCGCTCCCGATCCTGGCGGAAATCCGTGAGGCGCTCGGCATTCCCGTACTCACCGACGTCCACGAACGGGCGCAATGCGCAACGGTCGCCGAAGCGGTCGATGTCCTTCAGATACCGGCGTTTCTATGCCGGCAGACCGATCTTCTCCTCGCGGCGGCCGCGACGGGCAGAGTCGTCAATGTGAAGAAGGGTCAGTTTCTCGCACCGTGGGACATGAAGAATGTGATTGCCAAAATCGCCGGAGCGGGAAACCCAAATGTGCTGATTACGGAGCGCGGCGCGAGCTTTGGCTACAACACGCTGGTTTCAGATTTTCGTGCGCTTCCGATCATGGCGCAATTTGGTGCGCCGGTCGTGTTCGATGCTACGCATTCGGTGCAGCAGCCGGGCGGGCAGGGCGACAGCACGGGCGGAGAGCGGGCGATGGTGCCTTACCTTGCGCGCGCCGCCGTGGCCGTGGGATGTGCGGCCATTTTCATGGAAACCCATCAAGACCCCGATCATGCGCCCTCAGACGGGCCCAACATGCTCAAGCTCACCGACCTGCCGTCCCTCCTCGCCGAGCTGGCGGCGATTGACCGTATCGCCAAGGCGCGGAAGGTTTGAGGCCTCGGGAAGGATGGCTACGTGGCGGTTGCGGCGCTCCAGGCCATTACAATGCCGGCTATCGCCAGCAACAGAAGCGCGATCTGACTCAACGCGGAGATTCCAAAACCCAGACCGCGTTTCGACGGGTCGGCCATGTAAGTCTGCATGTAAACGATCCGCCCCACGATCCACACAAGGCCGATGGCGGGGGCAAGCAGTCCGACCCTGGTGAAGTAGATCGAGGCCAGCCAGAGAGCCGGTAGAAACACCGGCATTGCCTCCAGCGTGTTCATTTGCACCCGGTAGGCGCGCTCGAATTCCGGATGTCCTGTTACCGTCGGGGCCGAAATATTGTGTTTTTCCCGGAAATTCCCGACGCGAATGGCCGTGTACACGTAAAGGACCACTGCCAATACCGTGACCGCAGCCGTAAGCAGAATTGACGGCGACGCAAGCATAGGACTCTCCCCTTCTCGCAGACCTTCAAGGTCCGCGATTCGGGCAGCATTTTAGCTCATTTCCTGCTGTGGAGGGCGGGCGCACAAAACGACCCTGAGACAAAAAACTAGTCTTTGTCGCCGCCCCCTGCGTGATTTTTCTTCTTCTTTTCCTTCTTCGCGGCTCGACGCTCGCTGATCTTCTGCTCGAGCTTTTTCTTTTTCCCGGCAGGCAGAGCATTCCATTTTGCCTGAAGCTGATCGCGCAGAGACGTTCTTTCGCTTTCGCTCATCGCAGCCAGCTTCTCCATCTGCTTTTGGCGCAGTGCTTTCTTCTCCTCCGGGGATTTGCCTTTGGCCTCACCCTGGTGCTCTTTGCGCCATATTACTTGCAGTTCAGGGGTGAGGAGGCGGCCTTTTGCCCCGCCAGCTTTATGTTTTTCCGGCATTTTTTGGACCTCTGTTTTTTCGGTGTCGCGTCGGGACAATTCCAGCCGCCAGCGCGCCACAACTACGACAGCAACGTGGCCGATGACAACAGCTGGGCAATAATTCTGCGCAAGGCCTTTTGCCTATGCCGCGCCCAGACTTCCCGCCTTGGGCCGCCGCCCTCCAGGAGGTGGATTGGCCGCAGGATACGCCGCTGTCTGGTCTCATTGCCGGCAGCCGCTCTATCTCCTAGAAGGCGGCGGACAATCTGGCCTCGGAGCCCGGCGTGACCGCCATCATCGACATCAGCGCGCGAGAGATTCTCGACAGCCGGGGAAACCCGACCGTGGAGGTCGACGTCCGGCTGGAAGACGGTTCACTGGGTCGTGCGGCCGTGCCTTCCGGCGCTTCCACGGGGCGCCACGAAGCGTTGGAAAGACGCGACGGCGAACCCAGATACGCAGGGAAAGGAGTGACGAAAGCGGTCGAGGCCGTTAACCGAGATATCTTCGATGCGCTTGGTGGAACTGAAGCGGAGGATCAGACCCGCATCGATTCCACAATGAGAACCCTCGACGGAACTCCGAACAAGGGACGCCTTGGCGCCAATGCGATCCTCGGCGTCTCGCTTGCCGTCGCGAAAGCCGCCGCTTCGGCCTGCGGCCAACCTCTCTATCGATACCTCGGCGGGCCTGGCGCCCGCGTGATGCCCGTGCCGATGATGAATATCGTCAACGGGGGGGTCCACGCCGATAACGCGATCGATTTTCAGGAATTCATGATCGTGCCGCTTGGCGCGTCGACGTTTCGTGAAGGATTGCGCATGGGCGCCGAGGTCTTTCACGCTCTGAAATCCGCGCTGAAAGAAGCCGGCCATGACACCAATGTCGGTGACGAAGGCGGTTTTGCGCCCGGGCTCAAGACTGGCGACGAAGCATTGGGCTTCATCATGCGCGCCATCGAGAATGCCGGCTACCGCCCGGGCGAAGATGTGGCGCTCGCGCTCGATCCGGCCTCAACCGAATTCTTCAGGGATGGGCGCTATCACCTTGAAGGCGAAGGCCGCGCTCTCGATGCGGATTCGATGGTGCGGCTCTACGAGGACCTTTGCCGTCGCTATCCGATCGTCTCGATCGAAGACGGGATGGCGGAAGACGATTGGGCCGGGTGGTCGGCGCTGACGCGGGCGTTGGGCAGCCGCGTGCAGCTCGTCGGCGACGATATATTCGTGACGAACAAGGATCGCCTGCTGCGCGGCGTCGCCGAGGGCGTGGCCAACGCGATTCTGGTAAAGTTCAATCAAATCGGAACCCTGAGCGAAACACTTGAGACCGTGGATGCGGCGCATCGAGCCGCATATCGGGTGGTGATTTCCCATCGTTCCGGCGAAACCGAGGACACAACGATCGCCGATCTGGCAGTCGCCACCAATTGCGGGCTCATCAAGACCGGATCGCTTTCAAGGTCCGACCGGCTTTGCAAATACAACCAGCTGCTGCGCATCGAAGAGCAACTCGATGACCAGGCAATTTACGCCGGACGAAATGCAATTCGGCGATAGCTGCGACTTTTCTCTTGACGTCACGAATCGGTCTATGATTCGTAGGCGGTATGCGAATCAGACGCAGCGTGACACGCTTCTTTGGCATTCTTGTGATACCAGCGATCTCCGCAGTGGCGATCGCCTATTTCGGCTACTACGCGCTGTGGGGAACGCGGGGGCTGCTCGCGCTTGCCGATGTGCGGGCGCGTCTCTCGGTCCAGCAGGAGCGGCTGACCTCTCTGTCCGATGAGCGTGCGCGCCTCGAGCGCCGCATCCGGCTGCTTCGCAGCGGAACCGAAGATCGCGATCTCGTCGAAGAGATCGCGCGTGGCCAGATGCTCGACAGCACGCCTGGCCAGATTGCAGTTCCCCGCGACCATCGATAGCCGCTGATCCGTGCCTGCCTCATTGTAGTTGCGGCCGGAATCGTCCGTGGCTTGCCAAAGCCGGGAGCCCTTGCGACAACGGGTCAGGTTTGGCGAGGCGAGCAATTCACGATGGCCGCGGCGAGTAAAGTGGAGGTGAGCGGCGCGGGCGCGGAAGCGCCCGAGACGGCGCTGGCCACGAAACTCTATGCCGATATGCTGCTCATCCGTCGTTTCGAAGAAAAGGCGGGCCAGCTCTATGGCATGGGCCTGATCGGCGGCTTCTGCCACCTCTACATCGGACAGGAAGCGGTGGTCGTCGGCATGCAGGCGGCGCTGCAGCCTGGCGACCAGGTGATCACGGCCTACCGCGATCACGGCCACATGCTCGCGACCGGTATGGATCCGAAGGGCGTGATGGCGGAACTCACCGGGCGGTTCGCCGGCTATTCCAGGGGAAAGGGCGGCTCGATGCACATGTTCAGCCGCGAGAAGAATTTCTTCGGCGGACATGGCATCGTTGGCGCGCAGGTGCCGATCGGAACCGGTCTCGCCTTTGCCAACCGCTACCGCGACAATCACGCGGTGACGCTGACTTATTTCGGGGATGGCGCCGCCAATCAGGGTCAGGTGTACGAAGCCTTCAATATGGCGGAGCTGTGGAAGCTGCCTGTCGTCTATGTGATCGAAAACAATCAATACGCGATGGGGACGAGCGTGGAGAGATCGAGCGCGCAGGCGCAACTGTCGCGGCGCGGCGCGTCGTTCAACATTCCGGGCGACGAGGTGGACGGCATGGACGTCGACGCTGTGCTGGCAGCGGGCCGGCGGGGAGTGCAGTGGGCGCGCGCCGGCAAGGGGCCGATCATTCTTGAAATGAAGACCTACCGCTATCGCGGTCATTCGATGTCCGATCCCGCGAAATATCGCACGCGCGAGGAGGTCCAGAATGTGCGCGAAAAGCGCGATCCGATCGAACATTATGGACAGCGGCTGGTCGCGCGCGGCATCGCAACTGACGAAGAGCTCAAGGCGATCGACAAGCAGACGCGGCAAGTCGTGAACATGGCCGCGGAATTTGCCACCGAGAGTCCTGAACCCCCGGCCTCGGAGCTCTACACGGATGTGCTTGCCTGAGGCCGCATGTCAATTCAGATTCTCATGCCCGCGCTGTCGCCCACCATGGAGGAGGGCAAGCTTGCGAAATGGCTGGTGAAGGAAGGCGACCAGGTGCGCTCGGGCGACCTGCTTGCGGAGATAGAGACCGACAAGGCGACGATGGAATTCGAAGCCGTCGATGAGGGGCGAATAGGAAAGCTTCTCGTTGCCGAAGGGACCGAGGGCGTGAAAGTCAATCAGCCGATTGCCGAACTCGAACAGGCAGATAACGGCGGCCGGCCTGTGCGGCCGGCGAGGCCGCAACCGCGTCCTGCAGAAGAGAAGGCGGCGAAACAACCCGAACGCCCCGCCATGCCGGCAGTGCAATCGAAGCAATCCCCGGCGCGGGCGCGAGAAGAGCGTCCTGCGGCGCAACCCGGAAAATCCCCTCCAGTGCAGCCTGTCGAACCTCAGCTACCCCCCGGGGTTGAGGTCGTGAACATGACGGTGCGCGAGGCGTTGCGCGATGCCATGGCCGAGGAAATGCGACGCGATCCCCTTGTCTTTCTGATCGGCGAGGAGGTTGCCGAGTATCAGGGCGCGTACAAGGTGAGCCAGGGCCTTCTGGAAGAATTCGGCGCCAGGCGGGTTGTCGATACTCCAATCACCGAACACGGCTTTACGGGACTTGCGATCGGCGCGGCATTCAGCGGACTGCGACCGATCGTCGAATTTATGACGATGAACTTCGCCATGCAGGCCATGGACCAGATCATCAATTCCGCCGCGAAGACACGTTACATGTCGGGTGGGCAGATGAGCTGTCCGATCGTATTTCGCGGGCCCAATGGCGCTGCCGCGCGCGTGGCGGCCCAGCACAGCCAGGACTACGCCGCGTGGTACGCGCACATACCCGGTCTCAAGGTGGTGTCGCCCTATTTCGCCGCGGACGCCAAGGGGCTCCTCAAATCGGCAATACGCGATCCCAACCCCGTCATTTTTCTGGAGAACGAGATTGTCTATGGCAGGACGTTCCCGGTCCCGAAGATCGATGACTACATCGTTCCGATCGGCAAAGCCCGCATCGTCAAGGAAGGCAGGGACATCACGCTTGTCGCCCACTCCATCAGCGTGGCGCTGATCATCGAGGCGGCGGAAAAATTGGCCGAAGATGGCATAGACGCGGAAGTGATCGACCTGCGCACGCTGAGGCCGCTCGATATTGAAACCATCGTCGGCTCCGTGAAGAAAACGAACCGTTTGGTTACCGTGGAACAGGGCTGGCCCGTTTGCTCGATCGGCGCGGAGATCGGTTCCCGGGTTGTGGAGCTGATCTTCGACTATCTCGATGCACCGCCCTTGAAGGTCACGGGCAAGGATGTGCCGATGCCCTACGCCGCGAATCTGGAGAAGCTTGCCTTGCCAACGATCGACGAGGTGCTCGCCGCCGCCAAAACGGTTCTCTACCGCGAATGATGCCGCGATGGTCAAGAAAGGATTGATCTGGAGGAAAGGCGGCTGCCATTGCGGCGCCGTCCGGTTCGAAGTTCTCGTGGCCAACGAGATCGAAGTGCAGGCCTGCAATTGCTCGATTTGCCATATGACGGGTTATCTCCACTTCATCGTGCCCAAATCGCGATTCCGCCTGCTTGGGGGCAGAGATCAACTCACGACATACGTGTTCAATACAGAAACTGCGAAGCACAAGTTCTGTTCGGTATGCGGGATCAAGTCGTTTTACGTGCCGCGTTCCCATCCGGAAGGATACAGCGTGAATTTCCGCTGCATGAACGCGGAAGAGTTTCACTCGGTGCTGACGATGGAATTCGACGGACGTAACTGGGAACAGCATATTTCCGAACTCGAATCCCTCGGAAACGGGAGTTGAAATGCCGACGCAGATTCTCATGCCTGCGCTTTCGCCGACCATGGAGGAGGGCAAGCTCGCGCGCTGGCTCGTCAAGGAGGGCGATGAGGTGCGCTCTGGCGATCTCCTCGCCGAGATCGAGACCGACAAGGCGACGATGGAATTCGAGGCCGTCGACGAGGGGCGGATAGGAAAAATTCTCGTGCCCGAAGGCACCGAAGGCGTGAAGGTCAATCAGCCGATTGCGCTGCTTCTGGGCGACGGCGAGGAATCATCCGCAGTTCCGCCGGCATCGGCAACATCATCGGCGGTCAAGCCAAAAAATGGCGAAGCGCCCAGCGGCGAAATGCGCGCGTCCGAACCGCAGCACCAGGACATCGCGTCGGCAATGTCCTCCATCCGGGAGGCGCTGGCGGCCGAGGCGCCCGCCGAGAGCGTGAGTGCCGGGAACGAGTGCGTATTCGCGTCGCCGCTGGCGCGCCGCATGGCGCAGCAGGCGCAAATCGATATCAGCGCAATCAAAGGCTCCGGTCCGCGCGGACGCATAGTCAAGGCGGATGTCGAAGCGGCCGAGGCGAAGCCGCCGGCGCCGCAGGAGCCCGGCGCGGTGCAAACAAAGGCACAACCGTCACAACCCGCGCTGGCGCCTTCCGTGCCCGGACTGGCGCCGCTCGCCGATGCGAGGCTGTTTTACAAACCGGAAGATTACGAGGAAGTGCCGCACGACGCGATGCGCAAATCCATCGCGCGCCGATTGCTGTCAGCCAAGACTCTCATCCCGCATTATTACCTCACGGTTGATTGCCACATCGACGAATTGCTTGCCCTGCGCACGCGACTCAACGCGGCCTCTCCCAAGGGCGAAAGCAGCTACAAGCTTTCGGTCAACGATTTTGTGGTCAAGGCTTCGGCGCTCGCCTTGCTGCGCGTGCCCGAAGTCAATGCGAGCTGGACCGACACTGCGATCCTGAGGCATCGCCACGCGGATGTCGGGGTGGCGGTTGCGCTGAATTTCGGCCTCATCACGCCGATCGTCTATCGCGCCGATGAAAAGGGTCTTGCCGCGATTTCGAACGAGGTGAAGTCACTGGCGGAGCGCGCGCGCGCGAGGAAACTGAAGCCGCAGGAATATGAAGGCGGCAGTTTCGCAATCTCGAATTTAGGCATGTTCGGCATCAAGGATTTCACCGCCATCATCAATCCGCCCCACGCCGCCATCATTGCGGTCGGGGCAGCCGAACAGCGTGCGATCGTTCGCGATGGCAGGATCGAGGCGGCCAACATGATGACGGTGACGATGTCCTGCGACCACCGCGTAATCGACGGCGCAACCGGCGCGCGGTTTCTCGGCTTTTTCCGCCGGTTCGTCGAAGACCCCGCCGCAATGCTGCTATAGGCCGTTGAAAAACTTTTTACAGGGAGACAGTGAGACGGTGAGAACAAGATGGCGCGTCTGTCGCGCGCAACAATTTTCACTGCCTCACCGTCTCCTTGTGAATTTCACTGTGGCGTGACCGATGACGGACGATTTTGGGGCGATTGCGGAGCTGGGGGGTGCGGCTGCTGTCGAGATTGCGGCTTCGGCACTGGCCGAGCGGGGTGCGAAAACCACGAATTGCCGCAACTGCGGCGCACCCGAGATCGGCGCGTATTGCGCAGTTTGCGGCCAGGAGCGGGATGCGCACAGGCGCTCGCTGCTCAAGCTTCTACACGATCTCTTCGAGGAGATCGTCAGTTTCGACAGCCGCGTCCTGCGCACCGTGATTGCGCTGCTCTTCGAGCCGGGCGAACTGCCTCTCGCATTCCATCAGGGCCGGACGCGCCGTTACA
>Ga0210406_10001852_pt1 | contig 24863 bp, 18 predicted proteins | sample IncBWC30MmetaG_FD_155454 | JGI IMG/M metagenome (GOLD analysis project Ga0210406, IMG submission 155454) | Forest soil microbial communities from Barre Woods Harvard Forest LTER site, Petersham, Massachusetts, United States - Inc-BW-C-30-M | ecosystem: Environmental > Terrestrial > Soil >...
GAGGGAAATCTTCAGCCCAAAATACTGGGGAGATCCTGCAAGATTACCTCCCTTGCAGACTGGCTCGCCAGAATCTGACTCGCACTTTTAATTGCACCCTCCCGGACTAGTTCGAGCGCCGCTCACTGCGATTTTGGTTTACTCTAGCTGCTTTGCCATTTTGCGGTTAGGGGGAGCAAGTGAACCGATCCCGGGTAGTCTGTCGTTTATTGGTGTGTTTCGTCATTTTTCTGGCTGGAACGGCAAGTTGGACGCAAGTTCCGGAAAACACTTATCAGGATTTGCATTGGCGCATGATTGGGCCGTTTCGTGGCGGTCGCACCCGCGCTGCCGCGGGTGTCCCTGGTCAGCCCAACCTGTTTTATATCGGCCAGGTGAACGGCGGCGTTTGGAAATCTGACGACTATGGCCGCACCTGGAATCCCCTTTTCGATCACGAACCCACCCAGTCCATCGGCGCCATCGCAGTTGCTCCGTCCGACCCGAGCATCATTTATGTAAGTAGCGGCGAGGGGTTGCATCGGCCTGATCTTTCTGTAGGCGATGGCATTTACAGATCCGCCGACGCCGGCAAAACCTGGACTCATCTGGGTTTGGTCGACGGACAACTAATTCCCGCGCTGGCGGTCGATCCCCGCGATCCCGACCGGGTTTTTGCCGCAGTGCTCGGCCATCCCTACGGGCCCAGCCAGGAGCGGGGAATCTATCGCTCCACCGACGGCGGCCACAACTGGCAGAAAGTGCTTTCCAAGGACGAAAACACCGGCGGTTCTGACGTGGAAATCGACCCCGCGAATCCCGACGTCATGTATGCCTCGATGTGGGAAGTGCGCGAGGGGCCGTGGGAAGACGGCAACGAGTTCAACGGCACCGGTGGCGGACTTTTCAAGTCGGCCGACGGCGGCAGCACCTGGCATTCCCTGACCAACGGCTTGCCGAAAGACCTGTCGCAGGTCTACGTTGCCATCGCGCCTAGCGATTCGCGCCGGCTCTACGCCACTCTGGCCACAGCCTCAGGAAAACTGGGCGTCTATCGCTCCGACGATGGCGGAGACTCCTGGTCGCAGATCACGGATGATCCGCGTCCTGCCGGACGCATCGGCGGCGGAGATCTTCCCATTCCCAAGGTCGATCCGCAGAATCCCGACCTTCTCTATGTGGTCAGCACCGTCACCATGCGGTCCGCCGATGGTGGGAAAACCTGGTCGGGATTTCGCGGCGCGCCCGGCGGCGACGACTACCAGAATCTTTGGATCAATCCCAACAACGGCAACATTATTTTGATTGTCAGCGATCAGGGCGCAATCATCACCGTCAACCGGGGAGCGAGTTGGAGTTCCTGGTATAACCAGCCCACGGCCCAGTTCTATCATGCCATTACCACGAACACGTTTCCCTATCGCGTCTGCGGGGGGCAACAGGAGAGCGGTTCGGCCTGCACCTTGAGCCGCGGCAACGACGGCGCCATCACCTTTCGCGATTGGCATCCGGTGGGCGTGATCGAGTACGGCTATGTCGCGCCCGATCCTCTTGATCCAGACGTGATCTACGGTGGGGGCCGAACCGAAGTTTCCAAATTCCATTTCTCGACCGGCGAAGTGCAGGATGTTACGCCGATTCCGCTGCGCAACCCGAAATACCGCACCGATCGCACCGAGCCGCTGATGTTCTCCCCGGTGGACCCGCACCTGTTGTATTTCGCGAGCAACGTGCTTTTCAAGACCATCGACGGGGGCACTTCCTGGCAAATCATGAGCCCGGACTTGACGCGGGAGAACCCCGGCGTGCCCGCCAGCGTGGGCACGCTCGTTCCCAAGGGCGCCGACAAACTGCGCGGCGTTATTTATGCGCTCGCCCCATCTTTTAAGACCGTGGACACGCTGTGGGCCGGCACCGACGATGGCCAAGTGTGGATTACACGCGATGGGGGAAAGAATTGGAGCGACATCACGCCCAAAGAACTCACCGCCTGGAGCAAGGTAACGCAAATTTCGGCCTCCCACTTCGACGAGCACACGGCCTATGCCTCGGTGAGCCGATTCCGCATCAACGACGGACATCCTTACATCTACCGCACGCACGATGGGGGACAAACCTGGAAGGAGATTACGGCCGGCCTGCCGGACTTAGGTCCGGTGGACACGGTGCGCGAAGATCCGGTGCGCAAAGGCTTGTTATTCGCGGGCACCGAAAATGCGGTGTGGGTTTCTTTCGATGACGGCGACCATTGGCAGTCGCTGCAGTTGAACCTGCCGCACACTTCCATGCGCGATCTCTGGATCCATGAAAGCGACTTGATCGTGGCCACGCACGGGCGGTCGTTCTGGGTTCTCGATGACATCGCGCCTTTGCGCGAGGCCGCATCGGCCATGGCGAACGCAGTGCATCTGTTCGCACCGGCGTCCGCCTATCGCGTTCAGCGCGACACCTACACCGACACGCCGCTTCCGCCCGACGAGCCGGCCGCGGCCAATCCGCCCGATGGCGCGATCCTTGATTACTATCTGCCCGCGGCGGCATCTACGGTCACGCTCGAAATTCGGGATGCGCAGGGGCATGGGGTGCGCCGTTTCTCCAGCGCCGATAAGCCCGATGTTACAGACGAAGAATTGCAGAAGCAGCTGATCCCGCTGTACTGGGTCCGCGCGCCCGGAAAGCTTTCGACCGATGCCGGGATGCACCGCTGGATCTGGGATCTTCATTATCCTGCCCCCACTTCTGCGCGCCATGATTATCCGATCGCCGCGATTCCGCACGACACGCCGCGTTTCCCCCTGGGCGCGACGGCCCTGCCTGGCAAATATTCAATCCGGCTGACGGTCGACGGAAAAACATCCACGGCGCCGCTGACCATCAAGATGGACCCGCGGGTTAAGACCTCGGTGGCAGGCCTTCAGAAAAAATTCCAGGCGGAGACTCGCATGGCTTCCGTCATGACTGAATCGGGAGGGGCCCTGCGCCAAGGCGGCTCGATTCGCGCTCAGCTGGAAAAACTGAGTGCGCAGCCGGGTGCCAACGCTTCCACCAAGGAGGCCATCGAAGCTTTCGAGAAAAAGCTGACAGCGCTGCTCGGCGCTTCCGGCGGATTCCTCGCGCCGCCTTCTCCGGAGGTCACGCTTGGCCGACTCAACGGTCAAGCCAGCACCTTGTACACGCAAATTTGGCGGGCCGATGCCGAACCGACCGCGGCTCAGATGCAGGCGCTGTCGGAGACGGAACGAGAGCGCGAGGATGTGCTGAAGCGCTGGAATGATTTCAGGAACTCGGATTTGCCTGGGCTGAATCGTGTGCTTCGCGAGTCAAATCTTCCTGAGGTCCAATTGGAGGCGGACCTGCATCCGGAAGAAGCGCGGGAAGACGAAGAATAACCGGAACGGTAGCGCCGTTTTGGCGGCGCTACTTTATCCTCCGCATCCTGCGTTCCGTGCGTATCCTCCGTTCCCTGCGGAAACAAATCAGAGTGCCTCGACGGCTTTCTGCAACTGGGCGGCGATTGTTTGGGGCTCAGCCTCTGGCGGAAATTTTATCGGTTGGCCGATGCGAACGCTGATGGTCCAGGGTCTGGCAAACTTCCTGCCCGCCTGCTTCACTTCAAATAGCCCGTCAATCCGCATGGGCAAGACCGGGACGGCGAGATTTGCCGCCAGCAGTCCGACCCCGTCGCGGAATGGATTCATTTTTCCATTCGTCGTGTAACGCCCCTCGGGAAAGACCAGAACGTTGTAGCCTCGGTCGGCCGCTTGCCCTGCATAGGAGAAGCTACGGCGAAAGCCGGCCTCGCGCGGCAGCGGAAATAAATTCAGCAGCGAGACTCCCAAAAACCACCCCAGGCGATCATAGATGCCCGCCCAGAATCCACGGTCTGGCGAAGGCGTGCGCAGCGCTTCCAGCGCCTCTCCGCGCGTGGCAATCACCAACCGATGCCGGAATCTTACCGGCAAAGCCGTCAAAATGAATCCCGGATCGACATCGGATACGTGATTGGCGATCACCAGCAGTGGCCCTTTCACCCCGCGCAGGTGTTCGCGTCCTTCAATCCGCGGCCATGCCAACAGCAGAATCGCGGGACGCAACAGCAGGTAATGCAGCAGAAGCCGCGCCCAGGTTACCGGCCAGCGCAACGTCCAACTCGGATAGTGATATCCCGCGCCCGGCGCCGCGTCCCGGCGCAGCATGCGTTCCACATCCCCGACGGTTCGCACTGCGCCGAAATGAGTCTCACTTAGGTCCATCTGGTAGCGGTCTTCCAGCCTACTCAGCAATTCCATGCGATCGAGCGAACTCAAACCCAGATCGGAATCGAGATTCGCATCCTCGCGCAAGCCGGCAACCGACCGACCCGTAACCCGCGCAATCAGATCCCCCAGCGGCGTGTGTGCTCCTGCCGCAGTAGGCTGGCCGAGTAACTGCGCCTGGGCGAGTTCCCGGATCAGGTTTCGGCGCGGCTTCTCGGTATTGGTCCGGGGAAAATCTTCGTGCGGCCATTCGACCCACATGCGCATTCGTTGATATTCGGCCAGCGATTGATTCGCCCGCTGTACAATTTCTGCGAGCCTGACATTTTTCCGTTCCGCATTTTCCGGCTCGGCAGCGCCGCGCAGAATCACCGCCGCACACGCTTCTGCATTCCCGCCACGCTCGATTCCGACCACCACACAATCTTTCACTTCCGGTTGCTTCCGCAGGGCCGCCTCCAGATCCTCGGGATACACATTCATCCCGCCCGAGGTGACCATCACCTCCTTCTTGCGCCCCTTGAAATAAAGATTGCCGTCCTGATCGAACGCCCCGATGTCGCCGGTACGATACCAGCCTTGTGCGTCCGAGAGAGAATCGTCGGAGAGAGGTTGCTCCGAGACAGGTGCATCGGGCCGGTGAGCATCGGCGGCTTTCTGTTGCCCACGCTCCCTCCAGTAACCCGACGTTACTCCTCCTCCTCGCACCAGAATTTCGCCGTCTTCCGCCAGTTTCACTTCGCGTCCCGGTAACACTTTGCCAATCGATCCCTTTCCCAGCCGGAACGGATGGTTCACGCTGATCAGCGATGTCGTCTCCGTCAATCCATATCCCTGGATCACCGCGTAGCCCAGCCGTCCCCAGAACTCTTCGCTCTCGCGGTCGAGCGCCGCACCGCCGGAGATAAATGCCCAGAACTTCCAGCCGAACTGGCGGTGAATCGCGCGAAACGTCCACCAGCGCCGCAGAAAGTGCCGTCCCTCCGCCGATCGGAATCGCCCTCGGAACGATTCGCCTTCTCCGCGGTCCTCGATATCGCGCTCGATTTTTTGTTTCAAGGATTGCAGCACTCGGGGCACGCTCACCAGTACCGAGACGCGCTCGCGCCGAATGGTGCGCAACACTTCCGAGGGCTTCAGTTCCTCCTGAAAAATCACGGTTCCGCCCAGCAGCGGCGGCAAAAACATTCCCAGGAATTGCCCAAACACATGGCTGAGCGGCAGCAGGTTCAGGAAGCGCAGGGGATGCACGAAGCGCTCGTACCGCAGGTATGGGCGCATCTCCCGCTCGAGCGGAGCAATGTTCGCCAGAACGTTGCCGTGCGTGATCATCACGCCCTTGGGCTCGGCCGTGGTGCCCGAAGTGAAAACAATCTGCAGGATGTCGTCGCCGGACAGCGCGACTTTGGGCGGCGCGGCCGATTGAGGATCGACGGTCTCAGCCAGCTCCTCCAGAATCAAAGTCTCGATCGCGGGCTGCGCACCCGCGCACTGGTGTAAATGACGGCGCGACGCCAGCAAAAGCTTCGCTGAGACCTGCTGAAAGACGCGCATCGCAAAATCGCCAGCCGAGCCGTCGTCCATGGGCACAACGATCACCCCGCGAAGTACGCATGCGAAAAACACCGCCACCCACTCCGCGCAATTCTCTCCCCACAGCATCACCCGGTCGCCTTTGGCAATGCCGCGCGCTTCCAGTTGGCGAGCACAGCCGAAGGCCATTTCCTGGACTTCGCCGTAGGTCAGCGATTCCGTCCGGTATCCGCGCTGCTGTCGGCAAGCGCATTCGTGGCGGTGCCTGTGAAAGTTCTTCAGGAAAAATTCCGCAACTGATTCAGCCATAGCACCACCGGACTTCGGCTCAGTGACCCTGTTCAGTTCAAGTCTAGTGGAACCTGTTTCCCCGAAGAATGCGCTGCAGTACAGTTCTCACACTGTACCCAGCCGCCCAATTTTAAGCAGATGCTTTTGCTCCGCCGTGCTGCCCAATTTCCTCCCCTGGGCATTCCGCAGCGTGCACAAAAAAACGACCGTGCACTCCTCCCAGCAAGAGATCGACAGCCATCGGCCCCTCAGCCCGACCCGCCACAATCGGGTCTGACAATCCCAGGCTGGCCACCGCTTTCGACCTGCGCCGGCAGCCTGACGGCCGTCCTGCCGCTTACGTGGCCTTCCCGCGGTTTGACCCGGGACGGTGAAATTCCTGAAATTCTTTTCACAGTGTGGCAGGCGGTCGAAATGGGATAGAATGTGCGCCGTTTTCTACAAGCCGGCCTATGTCACCAGCAAGGGCTATGACTATGCCACGGGGATTGGGACTGTCAACCCCTACAACCTTGGCCGTAGTTGGCCGGGAAGCAGAATAAGGCCCAAAAAATAATCAATCGCCATAGGGCAATTCGGATTTCCCGGAGGCCCGGGGGCCAAACAACTTGCGAGCTCCCGCTTATTTTCCGCCGGCACCGGGAGATCGCGCTCGGTCGTAGGCCGGACCTCGGTCCGGCTCCTATTGTCCCCGCAAAATCGCATCCGCCACGCGCGCGGCATCCACCGCCGCTTTCACGTCGTGTGTCCGCACGATGTGCGCGCCCTTCAGAATCAGCGCGGTCTCGGTCGCCAGCGTTCCATAAAGGCGTCCCTCCGGTGGAACATCGTGCCCGTCCCTGGCCAGCGTCCGGCCGATGAAGGATTTCCGCGAGGTGCCCGCTAACAGCGGAAACCCCGCCTCCTGCAGCTCGCCGAAACCTCCCAGCAGCGGATAGTTCTCCTCGAATCTCTTTCCGAATCCGAAGCCAGGATCGAGCACGATCCGCTCGCGCCGTACTCCTGCCAGCACCGCCTTCTCCGCCCACTCCTTGAGTTCCCGCTTCACCACCAGGACGATGTCACTCGCAGGCGGCAGCATCCGCCAATCTTCGGGACGTCCGCGCATGTGCATCAATACCGCTCCACATTTCAGTTCGGCGATCGTCTTCGCCATCCTGGCATCCCAGCGAAACCCGCTGACGTCGTTCACGATTTCGGCTCCCGCGCCAACCGCCGCGCGCGCTACCTCCGCTTTGTAGGTATCAACCGAGAGCGCCACAGTGGGATGCCGCTTCTTCAATTCAGCGATGACCGGAAGCACGCGCTTCAGCTCCTGGTCAGCATTTACGGCAGCCCCGACGGACAGGGCATCCACCCTCGCCTTGAGATTCGCAGCCGGAGCTTTGGCGGTCGCGGCCGGCATAATCTCTATCTCTATCTCTGCTGGCCCCGGAGGACCCGCAGCCACGCGCGCTCCGGGACGCGTGGACTCGCCGCCAATATCAAGGATGTCGGCCCCCTCATCCAGCAATCGCTGCGCATGTTCGATGGCCTTCTCGCGTTCCAGGAACTGGCCGCCGTCGGAAAACGAATCTGGAGTGACGTTGACGATGCCCATGATCAGAGTGCGCTGGCCGAGCTCCAGGGCCCGCCCCCCCAGGCTCCATTGAAAGACGGATCTCATGCGGCACGATTCTAAATCAAGCGTGGGGCGGGATTCGGCGCCCGATGGTTCTATCGGCGACCGATGGCGGCTTCGCGACTGCGCATGCCGCGAACCGCACCCGGGCCGGTTCCAGTCGGAGGTTTTCGCCTCCCGTCAAGCAGTTCTTTGAGGACGACCGCATTGTTCTGCGTCTCATTCTTCGAGGCAAAAAGCAGGGTAAGACGCTTTCTCTTGTGAGCCAGCTGGTACAGCCGGCGCAGCGCGTCTTCGGCGTCAGTTTGCGACAATTCCTGCAGATATTTCTGGCGAAAGTTCTGCCAGTGATCGGGCCGGGCGTGATACCAGCGGCGTAGTTCGTCGGAAGGAGCAAGCTCGCGCAGCCATTCGTCAATCGCGAGGTTAGCCTTCGCCAGACCTCGCGGCCACAAACGGTCGACCAGCACGCGGGCTCCGTCGCCGCGCGATCGCGGCAGATAGACGCGTTTGATCGCAACTGTCATGATTCACAGTAACATTCTGCTTTGGGCTTTGGAGCTTGCTCCTTGCCCAGGCTCTTTGCTCCTTGCCTTATCATTGTAAAGTGGCTCGCAGCGCCGTGTATGGCCCGAACTCCAGAATGATGGATGCATTGGAAAGCAGAAGGGGCGATGGGACTGATTCCAAGAAATAGTCGCGCGCAGCTCTTGCTTAGAGCGCGCATGGTTCTCGTGGGGCTCGTAATCTTGTCGGCTTGCGATGTTCAGCGGCGCAAGTCGGACGTCGAACTTGGCCTCAACCCGCAGCAGTCCGCGGGCCGCAAAATTTATGACTCCCATTGCGACCGCTGCCATGAAGCCTATTCCACTCGCGGCAAGAAAGGCCCGGGGCTCAAAGGAATTTTCCAGCAGAAATATCTATCTCTGAGCGGATTGCCCGCCAACGATGAGCGCGTCAGCGACATCATCCGCCTCGGTCGCAACCAGATGCCCGGCTATAGCCAGACGCTGAGTTCACAGGATATACAGGATCTGCTGACGTATCTGCATACGTTGTAGATGCGTTCGCCGAGAACCGGGGGGGCGTTTTCATGGGATAATCCGGAAATGAAAATTGCGGCAAAATCGGAACTTTTTCGCGAACTTCCATCCGTCGACGAGTTGGTTCGCGCTCCCGGCGTGGCCCCGCTCGCCGCCCGCCATGGGCCTGCCGCTGTCACCGATGCCGCCCGCACCGTGCTCGCGCGTATGCGAGAAGAAGTCGCAACCGGACTGCTGGACGAGCCCGCGCTGCGGCTTGCCTTAGACGGACTGGCGGAGGCCCTCGAAAAGCATCTCCGTCAGACGCTCCGCCATTCGCTGCGTCCCGTGATCAACGCCACCGGCGTAATTCTGCACACGAACTTGGGTCGCGCTCCGCTGGCCGAGGCCACGCTGCTCCACATCCAGGAAACTGCCGGACGTTTTTCAAATCTTGAATTCGACATCGAGGCCGGCACTCGCGGCAAGCGCGACATTCACGTCGATCGCCTGTTTCGCACTTTGCTCAGCGCTGGGGAAACCTCCGTCTCGACGATCGTCGTGAACAACAATGCCGCTGCTGTCCTGCTGGCGCTCAACACCCTGGCCGAGGGCGGCGAGGTGATCGTCTCTCGCGGCGAGCTGGTCGAGATCGGCGGTTCCTTCCGCATCCCGGAAGTCATGGCGAAGTCGGGCGCAACCCTGCGCGAAGTGGGCACAACCAATCGCACGCGCGTCAGCGATTACGAAAAAGCGATTACCGAGCGCACGCGGCTGCTGTTGCGGGTGCATCGATCCAATTTTGAGATTACTGGCTTTACCGAGCAGGCATCGAGTTCCCAATTGGTCGAGCTCGCCCGCCAGCATGCCCTACCCTTGATGGAAGATCTGGGCAGTGGCGCGCTCGTCGATTTGCAGAATTTCGGCATCAAGGGCGAGCCCAGCGTGCACGACAGCCTGCGCGCGGGTGTCGACCTCGTGAGCTACAGCGGCGACAAGCTGCTGGGCGGGCCGCAAGCCGGATTGATCAGCGGCCGGGTCGATCTGGTCACGCGCATGCGCGCCAACTCTTTGTTCCGGGCGCTCCGCGTCGACAAGCTCACCTACGCCGCTATGGAGGCCACGCTGCTTGCGTATGTGAAGCGCGACCATGATGCCATTCCTACCCTGCGAATGTTGCGCGCGACAAAACAGGAAATTGGTGAGCGCGCTCAATCGATCGCGGCCCGGCGAAAGTCGGCGAACGGCAAAATCGAAGTCGAAGTCATCGATGGTGAATCGGTCATCGGCGGGGGAGCCGCGCCCTCTTCGGTCTTGCCGACCCGTGTGCTGGCCTTGAGTTGTGTCGGCATCAGCGCCGACGAGCTGTCCGCCCGACTGAGAGCATTCGATCCGCCCATCATTGCCCGCGTCGAACAGGGGCAAGTATTGCTGGATTTGCGCACGGTGTTTGCCGATCAGGACGAAATCGTTGCGGCCGCGCTGGATCAGATCGCCTGAGAGCCTTTTCAGCATCCCAATCTTTTGGCTATTCTCTACACCATCGGGCACTCCACCCGTCTCATCGACGAATTGATCGGTGCTCTACGGGCGCATCACATTCAGACTCTGGTAGATATCCGCGCGTTCCCCGGGTCGCGGCGGCTGCCTCAGTTCAATCGCGATTCTCTCGCACAAAGCCTGCCTGAGGCGGGAATCGAGTACGTCTCGATGACGGCGCTGGGTGGCTACCGCAAAAAGATTCTCGAAGAGTCGCCCCACCTTGCGCTGCGCAACCAGAGCTTCCGCAATTATGCCGACTACATGCTCACGCCGGAATTCGAGCGCGCCATGGCAGAACTGCTGGCACTGGCCGAACATTCTTCCCCTGCGTATATGTGCGCCGAGCGCCTGTATTTCCGCTGTCACCGCATGCTGGTTTCCGATTGGCTGGTGGCTCACGGACACGAAGTCCGGCACATCGATGCTGAGGGTCCGGTCAAGCTGCATAAGCTGACGGCAGAAGCCAGCATCCTCGGCGGCCGTTTGATCTATCGCGGGGATCGACTGTTATGAGACGGGCTGCTGTAAGATGCAGCGAAAGGAATCCCGACCATGATCGTAGGCACGGGCATCGACATCGCGGAAGTCCCTCGCATCCGCCAATCCATCGAGCGCTTCGGGCAGCGTTTCCTGCAGCGCGTCTTCACCGCCGGAGAGATTCGCTATTGTGATTCGAAGGCGAATCGCTTCGAGCGCTATGCCGCGCGTTTCGCCGCCAAGGAAGCCGCCATGAAGGCCTTGGGGACCGGCTGGAATCATGGCGTACGTTGGCGCGATTGCGAGGTGGCTCGCATGCCCGGCGGCCGTCCGACCATGGCATTCCACGGAACGGCTGGAGAATTCGCAGCCAAGCTCGGAGTGAAAAATGTGGCTCTTTCTATCACGCATACCGCGGAGCAGGCGATGGCGCAGGTAATTCTCGAAAACTGATGCCCGACTCTCCCCACCGCCCCGCCAAAACGCCCCCCACCATCTGTTAGACTGTCGCCTCTGATCCATTTATGCCCGTCATCACTGCGACTCCGACTCGACAGTCGAGCCCCCCTGAAATCTCCGAAACGACGGTGCTGGCGGGGTTGGCGCTGACCAGCTTTGCCGCGCTGTTGCTCGAACTAGCGCTCACGCGCCTGTTCTCCGTGGTCCTGTTCTATCACTTCGCCTTTCTCGCGATTTCGATTGCCCTTCTCGGCTTGGGCGGGGGAGGCGTGTGCGCATACCTTCTGAAGACAAGACTTGCGGGCACCGACACGCGCGCGCTCGCCGCGCGTTTGTGTATGACGAATTCGGTAGTCGTCTTGGTGATGCTGGAGATCGTTTTGCATGTTCCCGTCGCGCTGCAGGTTTCCTGGGCAAACTTCGGACGGCTGACGGCGCTCTACCTGGCCGCCGCCGTCCCCTTCGGTCTCACCGGGCTTCTCGTGGCAATCGTTTTCGCGCGTCAGACGCGACAGATCCCGCGCCTCTACGGCGCCGACCTGGGTGGCGGAGCGCTGGCCTGCCTGGCGGTCGTGCCTTTGCTCAATTGGGTAGGCGGCCCGAATGTCATTCTGGTGGCGGGAGCCGCAACGGCCGCGGCCGCGACCATCTGGGCCGAAGCCCGCTCGCTGCGCAGAAACGCAGCCCTGCTCGCGCTGGCGCTGATCGCGCTGATCGGCGCGAACTATTCGGGCCGCCTGATCGACGTGGTTTACGCCAAGGGCAGGTTCCGCGATCCAGCCCAAGTCGAGTTCGCGCGCTGGAATGCGCTCTCCCGCGTGGAAGTCGACCGCAAAGGTGGCGCCAAAGTGATCGTCATCGATGCTGACGCCAACACCTTCATCATGAATGCGGAGTTATCGCACTGGCACGATACGGAGTGGGAGAGAGACCTCATGGCGGCGCCGCCGGCGCTGGCCAATGTCTTACGTCCGCATGGCGAGTTCGCGATTATAGGGCCGGGGGGTGGGGTCGATGTCTTGCGCGCGGTTGCCAATGGCAGTCCCAGTGTGACCGGAATCGAGATCAATCCCATCATCGCAACCACCATCATGCGGGAGCGTTACGCAGACTATTCCCAGCATCTTTACCAGCGGCCCGATGTGCATATTCAGGTCACCGACGGCCGCTCGTTTCTGCGTTCCACGGCGCAACAGTTCGACGTGCTGCAGATGACGCTGGTCGATACCTGGGCATCGACTGCAGCCGGGGCGTTCGCGCTCAGCGAGAATAATCTATATACCGTCGAGGCCTTCCGCGAATATTTTAATCACCTGCGGCCGGATGGAATGGTTGCCGTCACGCGCTGGGAATTTCAGCATCCGCGCGAAGCTTTGCGCGTGGTCGCGGTAGCGATGGAAGCCCTGCATCGCCTCGGGGTAGCCAATCCCGCGCGCAATTTTATTGTGGTGTCGCAGGGAGCGCTCGACGAAGACGGCATCCCGGTTGTGGTGTTGGCCAAAAAAACTGGGTTCACGCCTGCGGAACTGGCGGCGGTGACCAGGCATATGAACGACTATCCGGATCTTGAGCCGCTCTATTTGCCTTCTGACCCCGGGCAGAATCCGTTTTCCGATCTGATCACCAGCAACGATCCCTACGCATTCGCACGCGGCTACGCCTATAACGTCTCACCCGTGACTGACAATGCGCCGTTCTTCTTCTTCACTCTCAAGCCGGGCCAAATCCTGGGCGAAAAAGGTTTGCGCGGCGGCATCGATTGGAAAGTCAACCTGGGAGTCCTGGTGCTTCTTCTGGTGCTGGTGATTTCGGGAATCGCGGTGCTGGCATTTCTGGTCTTGCCTCTCGCCTTAGGAAGTCGAAAGAAACCTCACTCGCCCCTTCCCTTGCTTTATTTCGTGGCCGTCGGTCTGGGCTACATCCTGGTGGAGATTGCCTTCATCCAGCGTTTTGTTCTATTTCTCGGCCATCCGACCTACGCCTTGACGGTTGTGATTTTCCTGCTGATGCTCTCCAGCGGCGCGGGCAGCCTGTTTTCGCGGCTCTGGCTGCCGCGAACTGCTCTGGGCTGGGTACCGCTGGTGCTCGTTATCGTGACCCTTCTCGCCGACGTGTTTTTTCTGCCCGGCCGTTTGGCTGCACTGGTCGGGATGGACTTCGGATATCGACTGCTGGTGAGCGGCATCCTTCTGATCCCGTTAGGATTCGTCATGGGGATGCCATTCCCCACCGGGTTGCGGGCGTTCGCGGCCCTTCCCCCTCCGGAATTGCCCGCCGGGCAACGCGCCTCAGAGAACGCCGTCGAATGGGCCTGGGCGATGAACGCGGCGGCCAGCGTGCTCGGATCGGTCTTGGCCATGGTCATCGCCATTCAGTTCGGCTTGACCGTCACGTTGGCCTGCGGAACCGCCGCATACGTGCTAGCTCTGCTGCTGATGCCGACGCTGCGGACGAAACCCGCTTAACGTCAGTCAACTTTGTTATCATGCAGCGGAGGAACCGGTTGCGATCCCAACGGTTCGGGCGACCGGCATAATCCCATCCAGACTGGCACCATGAGGACTTCATTTGCCTAGCCAGAAGCAGCTCAAGTGGTCGCAACTGCGCGTTGGAATTACAGTGATCGTTGCCACCCTGACGCTGGCGTTTCTGCTGTTCCTGATGTCCGGGACTTCCGGCCTGTTCACCCACCGCATCACTCTGAAATCTTATTTCGATAACGCCCAGGGGTTACGCCAAGGCGCTCCGGTGCGTTTGAGCGGCGTAGATATCGGCAACGTGACAAAGATCAGCATCGTGCCTTTCAAAGACAAGGAGCAAACTCCGGTCGAAGTCTTGATGAAAGTCAGCACCAAGTACAGTTATGCCATCCACCGCGATTCTTCGATTGCTCTGGAAACCGCGGGAGTGTTGGGGGAGACTTACCTCGACATCGACAGCCTCCAGGCCCTCGGTCCTTTGGCGCATGACGGAGACACCCTCTCGACGCAGGTGCATCCCGACTTTAATCAGGTAGTGCGCGCCAGCCAGGGCACGCTCGAGAACATGGATGCCCTTTTGAAACGCGCTGACCGCATCTTGGCCTTCGCCGAGAGCGGCAAGGGATCGCTGGGCAAACTGATTTACGATCCCACCCTCTACAACCGATTCTCCTCCACCATCGCGGAATTCCAGCAGATCGTGCAGCAGGTGGGGAGCGGCGAGGGCAGCCTGGGGCGGCTGATCAGCCGCAACGACGCTTACGAAAAGTTCATCGCCACCCTCGATAAGTTGAATGGCGTAATCGATGACTTGCAGTCGGGTAAGGGGACGGCGGGAAAGTTCTTAAAAGATCCGACGCTCTACAACAATGCCAACGATACCATCGCCAACATGAAGAAACTGACCGAAGACATCAATGCCGGCAAGGGCACGCTGGGCAAGCTCACCAAGGACGAGGAACTGGCAAAGAAGCTGGATAACACGATCAGCAAACTTTCGGAACTGACCACCGAACTGGAAGCGGGCCAGGGTACGGCCGGCAAGCTGTTCAAGGACGAGACTCTATACAATAACGCCAATCAGATGCTGGTCGAGACTCGCGATTTATTGAAGGCGTTCCGGGAAAACCCGAAGAAATATCTCAGCATTAAATTGCACATCTTCTGAATTGTCGCCGTCGAGCCGTTCCATCCGCCAATATCGATTCCCGCCGCCCTTGATAGGGGTGTCGCGCTTCAAAGCCGCGAACTCAGCGCCAGGCGGTCCATTAGACCTGCGGCAAAACCCGTACTCCGTGCGTCCTGAGGCCAGTCGTAGACGAACACGTCCTCGTGCGGGACGATGCGCAAGGCAAAGTCGACCCAGTCCACATGAATGTGATTCTCATGCGCGATACCGAGCGCGAGATCATTATTCGGATTCTTCGCCAAGCGCTGCCCCCCGTAACCTCCGCCGCCCCCGGGAATATGAAAATGGAAGGCCCTGGCAGGGCCGCCCGAGGTTGGGCCCGGAAGCCAGTCCGTGTAGAGAATGTCATGCCATCGCATTTGACCTTGCATATCGATCAGAGCCGCAATGATGTCATCGGCGATCCCTTTCTGATATTCGTTTTTGCTGTCGAGCATGATATCGGCGGCCAGCCCGGCAGTGTGCCTGGACCCGTCCTGGCGAATCGTGCCGATTCCGCCCGCTCTGAGCTCCGGTATAACGCCCCGGAGCGCCCGCGCCAGTTCCGCTACGGCGGGACATTCAGTGTTTCTTGGATGATTGGGCATATGAACCTCCCGGTCGCAGAATTGCCCGGTAGGGGTCATCGCGACTGAGCAAGAGAGTGAAGGGGGCTCCGGTTCGGCCGCAGTATTTTCGGCCGCCAAGATGGTAACAGGGTTTCGAGGCGCTGACTACACGAGGTCGCGCCTTAGTGGGCCTTAGTGCTCGCCGAGTCCGAATACTGAGCCCAACATCAGGATCACCAGGACCCCCAGCGAGATCCATCCATACTTCCAATCCTTTTCCCAAAAGAACAAAAGGCAGGCCACAATCACCCGCACGACCGGCGTCGCCAGCATCAGAAGAACACCTACGCGCTCAATCTCGACAGGAATCTGTCCGCTGACAAACAGCCCGGCGATCAGCCCGGCCAGCATGACAAAGAAGCAACTAAAAGCTCCGATGCGCAGCACGAGGGCGACGGCGCGATCGAAGGCGGGCTCCCGTACTTGGCTCATAACCGCCCCCGCAGCAGATGGAGGATCAAGTGCCCGGCCAGATAAAGCATGACGCCGACCAGCAAATACACCACGACCTTGGTATTGATGCGCGGAGCCATGCGCGCACCCAGAAGCGATCCCCCGAACACGCCCACCGCGAGCGGCGCTGCAACTTCGACTAAGATGTCGCCGCGCCGGTAATACACAATGGCGCTGGCCGCCGCGGTCACGCCAATCATGAAGTTCGAAGTCGCGGTCGCGACCATCAGCGGCACCTTCATGAAGATGTACAGGACCGGAACTTTGATCGGCCCACCGCCAATCCCCAGCAATCCCGAAAGCGCGCCCGCCACCAGCGACGCCGCCAGTCCCAGCGGATAGCGCTTGGGCTCGTAAGGCGGAATGAACGTCTCGTTCGTTGCCAGCGAGGATTCATCGCCCACCGGTTCCCCTTTTCTTCCCTTCGTCAAGATGGTAATGGCGCTGTAGAGCAGGAAACCGGCAAACAGTCCTTCCAGAGCATCGCGGTTGAAGTAACCCACCAGATACGCCATGACGGCCGCGCCCAATGCGGTTGCCAGTTCGAGAGTCATCCCCAGGCGAATGTCGGTGGTGTGGCGTTGCAAATGGACCGATGAGCTCGCAGCCGAAGTGGTAATCACCGCCACCAGGCTCGTTCCGATGGCTTGGCGAATCGGAATGCCGAAGTGGAGCGCCAGGATCGGCGTGAGCAGTACGCCGCCTCCAATTCCGGTCAGGGCGCCCAGCAGGCCGGCGAAAAATCCGAGCACCACCAGAAGAGCGGTCAGCATGCGATAACCTGCCGCCTCATGCCGATCTGATCGATAGGGATACTAACGCTGCGGGCTGAGATGTTTAGGAATGTTTTGGCGGGCTTCGGCCCGGGCAAGCTAGGACACCGCCCGTGGCAGCGCCGCGGCATCGGCATGTTCGTGCGCGTGATAACTGGACCGCACCAGCGGCCCCGACTCGACGTGACGGAAACCGAAGCGCAGAGCCTGTTCCCGCAAATAGATAAACTCGTCCGGGTGATAAAAGCGGGCGATTGGCAGGTGATCCTTCGATGGTCGCAAGTACTGCCCCACGGTGAGTATGTCGACGCCGCGCCCGCCGAGATGGCGAAAAACTTCGATCAGTTCTTCTGACGACTCGCCCAGGCCAACCATCACGCCGCTCTTCGTGGCCACGCCCGGAGAGAATTTCTTGGCGTTCTCCAGCAAAGTCAACGTGCGTTCGTAGCGCGCGCCGGAGCGGACCGCGCGATACAGCCGGGGCACGGTTTCGGTGTTGTGGTTGAGCACGTCCGGCTTGGCGTCCAGCACGATGCGCAAAGCTTCTTCCAGACCCTGGAAATCCGGGATCAGAACTTCAACCCGGCAATCGGGCGTCAGCTCGCGAATTTCGCGGATGGTGTCGGCGAAAATTCTAGCGCTGCCCATATTGTCGTCGTCGCGGTTCACGCTGGTCACCACCGCATGCTTGAGTCCGAGCGTCGCCACCGCTTCAGCCACCCGCCGCGGTTCGTCCCGGTCGATGGGCTCCGGTCTTCCCTTGGGAACGGCGCAGAACCCGCAGCGGCGGGTGCAGATATTCCCCAGCAGCATGAACGTCGCCGTCTTGTGGTCCCAGCACTCTCCAATGTTTGGGCACTGCGCCGACTCGCACACCGTATGCAGTTCCAAACCGCGGGCGAGTTTCTTCAGATTGTGGAAGTTGTCGCCGACGGGAGCTTTCGCACGCAGCCACTGCGGCTTGGGTATTCGCTGCGGTGCGCCCAGCTCGATCTGAATCAGTGGGGAAGAGCCTGCCATGCTTTTCGATTCTATCAGTTTGGTTGCAATGCTTGAGCGAATCGTGGCCGGTAGTGGTGCAGTTTGAAATCCGCAGGTTGAAATCCACAGGTCTAGCAATCGGGTCTGGACTGTGGGAAACTGTCGGCATGGCAAAAGCGATCAAGGTAGGCGGTCTCGTAGTGCCGGATGGTCTGGTCGGAGTGTACAGAGTTGTCGGAGTGGCTCCGGACGGACAAACGGCAGATATTGAGAAGTTCGATGTCTCGAAACAGAAATCAGTGGGCGACCCGCTTCGCACGGTTGCCGTGGATAAGCTAACGGCATATAAAGAAGATGCCAGCCAAACTGCCGCTAGGATCGTCAGGGAAGCAGCCACGGAAGACTAGGACTAGGCCAGCCAAGCTACTGCGCAGTTTGCGAGAGAAGCTGCCGAACCGTGAATCTTACACGCCCTCCTGTGGAAGTTTTAGCATGGCTATCCCTCCGTTCTTTCTTCTTTCTTTCTTTCTTTCGCACTCATGTACGGCAAGGACAAGAACCTAACACTGGAACAATTGCAAGCTGGCGCTGGCAGCTTATGGACGTGGACTGCCCTCGATGCCGACACCAAAATTATGGTTTCTTACACGCTGGGGATTGCGGGGCCTCTACAGCGCAGAGTTTCATGCCTGACGTGGCGGGGAGGATCGCCAACCGGCATTCCCCTCACAACGGACGGTCACCATCTCTACGCCGAGCATGTCTACGCCGAAGCTGTAGAAGATAGGTTGGGCGCGGAGATTGATTATGCCATGCGAGTCAAGATTTACGGGGCCTCAACGGACAACCCGGATTCGCGCTATAGCCCCGCCATCGGCACCGGATGCCGCACTGTCCCAACATCACGTCCGATCCCTCGGGCATTTCGTATTACGAGAATGCCTTCGTTCACCCTATGCGCACCGGCCAGTTGGGAGCTCGCGATCTGAGCGCCGTCATGCCTGGGATCAGCTTCCGCAATATGACCGATGACGATCGCAAGGCCATATTCGCATAGCTGCGAACGCTCCAACCGGTCCATCATCGCGTCGACAACGCGCTGCCGCCGACCGCAGGCAAGATTTGCCAGGGAAAGCGCGGGGCTGGGGAGCAGAACTGATCCTGTCCCCTAACCGACTTCGAGCAGGCCATAGGTATGCTGCCAAAGCACACGCATGTGGAGCAGGGCGCGGCTGATTTCTTCGGAGGAGATTTCGGCGTTGGGCCCGGCAATCACTGCGGCCGCTTCGCGCTTCGCGGCCTCAACTAACTGGGCATCGCGAATCAGGTTGGCCACGCGGAAACTCGGCAGCCCCGCCTGCCTTGTGCCAAAGAATTCGCCGGGGCCGCGCAGTTCCAGATCGAGTTCGGCAATCTGAAAGCCGTCGTTGGTCCGCACCATCGCCTGGAGCCGGCGCTGGGCTTCTTCACTCACTTTGCCTCCCGTCATCAGAATGCAATACGACTTGGCGGCGCCGCGGCCGATACGCCCGCGCAGTTGGTGAAGCTGCGCCAGGCCAAAGCGCTCAGCATGTTCGATCACCATCACGGTCGCGTTGGGCACATCGACCCCGACTTCGATGACGGTGGTGGCGACCAGAATCTGCAACTCGCCTCGCTGAAACATCCGCATGACCTGCTCTTTGAGCTCACCGTCGAGACGGCCGTGCAGAAGTCCCACTTTCAGGTCGGCGAAAATATTGCCGCTGAGCTCGCGGTACATCTTGATCGCAGCCTTGAGCTCGCTCTCCTCATTCTCGGCGATCACGGGATAGACCACGTAGGCCTGGTGTCCGGCAGCCACTTGTTTGCGGACAAACTCCCACACCTTCTTCGACTGATCGTCAGCCACGCAGCGGGTGGCAATCGGCGTGCGGCCGGGCGGCAGCTCATTCAGCACGCTCAGATCGAGGTCGCCATAGAGCGTGAGGGCCAGGGTGCGCGGAATCGGCGTCGCGGTCATCACCAGAACATCAGGTTCGGCGGGCGCTGAATCGGGGTGGACCGGGACGGTTGTGGGAGGCGGGACGGTGGTGTGGGGAGGGGCGCTCTCGCCCGTCCGGCCAAGCGCCGCTCGGCTATCCTCATCCGATGACTTCTTCATCAGCTTCAGCCGCTGCAAAACTCCAAAGCGATGCTGCTCATCGACGATCACCAGCCCCAGCTTCGCGAACTCGACTTTCTCTTCCAGCAGTGCATGCGTCCCGATCACGAGCTGCGCATTGCCTTCGGCAATGTGGCGGCGGACTTCGCGCTTCCGGTCGGACTCGAGCGAGCCGGTCAGCAGCACCATGCGGTACCCGGCGTTCTCCAGAATCCGCCTCGCGGAAAAGTAATGCTGCTGGGCAAGAATTTCCGTGGGCGCCATCAGCGCCACCTGGCAACCATTTTCGATGGCGATGATGGCTGCTTCGAAGGCCACAATGGTCTTGCCGGATCCTACATCCCCCTGTAGCAAACGCCGCATGGGATACGGCTTTCCCATGTCCGCCGCAATTTCCTTTAGCACCCGCTTCTGGGCGGTCGTGGGATGAAACGGCAGAATCTTTTTAATTGCCGCTCGGACACGATCGTCCAGACGGAATGCGATTCCGGTCTGCTGCTTCTGCTGGCGACGCTTCAGTTCCAGCCCCAGTTCGACAAAAAACAGTTCGTCGAAGATCATTCGGATGTGGGCGGGGGTTCGCGAAGACTGCAAGTCCGCGAAACTTTCGCCGGGCTCAGGCCAGTGCACGTTCCGGAGTGCAGCCCGCGGTGAAATCAGCCCCAAATGAGCGCGAACTGCAGCCGGAATCGGGTCGGTCAGTTCCGGCGTCAGATGATCGAGCGCGGTGCGAATGGCGCGCCGAAACCAGCGCGGGGTAAGCTGCCCGATGGCTTCATAGATGGGAACGATGCGGCCCATCTCTAGAGACTCCGGCGCTTTGTTTTCCGCACCGCTCTCGCCAGAATCGCTCGAAACCCCCAGAATTTCAAACTGTGGCTGAACGATTTGCAGTTGGCGAGTACGCTGATCTTCCTCGACTTTGCCATACAGCGCGATCATCTGCCCGGGCGTGAACCTGTCTTGCAAGTAGGTAGCATTAAACCAAAGGCAACGGAGGCGCGCGCGCCCTTGTCCAATGGTGAGCTGGAAAATCGGGATGCTCCGCGTGCGCACGAGTCCGGAGTTTCGCACCTCGCCGACCACCGTGGCCATCTCGCCGGCGCGCAACTCGGAAATCCCGCGCGGATTCAGCCGGTCTTCGTAGCGAAAAGGCAGATGATGCAGCAGGTCGCCAACCGTGTGGATACCCTTGGCGGCGAGAACCTCTCCGATGCGGGGACCTACGCCCTTCGCGTATTGGACCGGAGTGGAGAGTTCGAGCATGTTAGGATTCCCTAGGCGCGGCAAAAGAATGGTAGCAGGAGCGCACCGATGCCCGCTCTGTCCGCCAGGGAAACGTCACGATCAGAAAGCGGTTGGGCAAAAGAAAATGATTCCCGGTCGAAACCCGCGACGGGACCGCGGTGTCTAAAGCAACGGTGCCGGTCAATTTTCTCCAGGCTTTGCTGGCGATCATCGTGGGCAACCTAGCCTACTTCGCCCTTCTTCCGTCGTTGCCGCCGGTGGCGCGGCATCGCCCCTTCCGACTGGACTTGGGCACGCTCGTGGATTTCTTTTTTTGTGTGGTGGCCTACGGATTGATCAGGACGGCAAGAAAGTGGCGCTAGCCCTAACCCTGGCCCGATCGCATCCGTTCCCGAGCCGGTTACTTTCGGAACCTTGGTAACCGCTAGTCTGGTTTGTACAATTCGTTCCACCATGCCAAAACTCGCGGTCCTATTTGAAGCGGGCCAGGCCGTGCTCTCCACCTTTGATCTGGACGAGGTGTTGCAGAGAATCCTGGCGATCGCGCGCGATTATTTTCATCTGCCGAACGTGGCCATCCTGCTGCTCGACAAGGATGCCCAGCAGCTTTGCGTCCGTTCGCAGATTGGCTGGGACCCGGGAAAAGACGCAATCGGTTTGGGATACCACGAGGGAATCACGGGCGCCTCGGTTTTGCAGAAGCAACCGGTGTATGTTCCCGACGTCAGCCAGGACCCGCGCTATGTCTGCGCAGCGCAATCCACACGCTCGGAGCTGGCGATTCCGCTGATGGTGCGGGATGAAGTTGTGGGCGTACTGGACTGTCAAAGCGACCGCCTCGATCACTTCGACCAGGAAACCATCGAACTGCTGACTCTATTTTCGACGCAGGCCTCGATCGCGCTCCAGAATGCGCGCTTGTACTCGCTGGAACGGCAGCGGGCGCGGCAGTTGGAAGCGATCAATACCATCGCCCAGCAAAGCACCGCCGTCATGGATCTGGAAGACCTTCTGGTCCGGGTCTGTTCGGTGATTCAGAAAGCCTTTCAGGTATCGCACGTCTCGCTTCTCCTGCGCGAGGAAGGCGACCTGGTAATGCGGGCGCATCAAGGGACGCTCACGCCCTGCACTCCTGCCGGCGGACGTTTTCCGGCCAGCCAGGAGCCCTGGGCGCAGGTGATCTCCACCAGCGGCAGCCTCATCGAGAAGGATTTGAGCACCACGCCCGAATCCCTTCGGCTCTTTCTCGAGTCCGCTTCACGCATGCACATCCCGCTGATTTCTTTTGGGCAGACACTGGGGGTGCTCACGCTGCACAGCTCCCGGAGAAACGCCTTCCGGGAGAGCGAACTGCAGTCGCTCGAATCGGTCGCCGATATTTGCGCCAATTCCATCCAGAATGCTCACTACATCGAACGGGTCAAACAACTGGCGTACCTGGATGGTCTGACCGGCATTTTCAATCGCCGCTTCTTCGAGCTGCGGATCCTGGAAGAAATCGAGCGCGCCCGCCGCTACGGAACCGGCATGGCCGTGATCATGGCGGATATCGATCAGTTCAAGCGGCTGAACGATGAGTTCGGTCATGTTCTCGGAGACGAGGTGCTGCGGCAGGTTTCTTCGCTCTTTCACCAGCAGTTGCGCCAGATTGATGTGGTGTGCCGTTACGGCGGCGAAGAATTCGCCATCCTGCTGACGCAAATCACCACGCGACAAGCGGTCGCCATCGCCGAGAAATTGCGCCGCTTGGTCGAGAGCTTTCAGTTTCCGGGAGTACCCCGAACCATCACGATTAGCGCGGGAGTCGCGGCATTTCCCGCTCATGGCAAGACGCGGGACGAAATGGTCCGGGCGGCCGACAGTGGACTCTACGCCGCGAAACAGGCGGGACGGAATCGCATCTGCGTGGCCAGCCTTGCGCTCACCACTGCCAGCTGCCACTAGCGAGCGAATCGTCGCATCTCTAAATATCGAACGAGTGTGCCACCCGTACCTGGCGCAGTTGGTCCAACTTCATCTTCAGCTTTTCCTGATCCCGCTTGCGTTGTTTTGGTTGCAGGCGAGATTGGTTTCTGAGCTTCTCTGTCTGCTGGCGCAGTGAACGCTGCTGTTTGTAGAGGTCTTGGCGAAGCTCCCGGACCGATGTGCGAGAGTCTTCGGCCAGTCCCATGTCGGGTTGCAACTGGGCGACATACGGTTCGAACTGGCTCAGTTCGACGGCCGATTCCGCGTCGATCAGTGGACCTTCAAGGCTTTCCTCTTCCTCGAGAACTCCGCCAGATTCCTTGCGATCGGGCAGAGCCAGATTCAGATTCTGCTCCTTCTTGTCGCGGATCACCCCCACATTCACGGCGGCACCATTGCGCGACCGGACCGCGTGGCTGAAATCGCCGGTGTCATGCACCGGCTGGTCGTTGACCTTCACGATTACGTCTCCGGCGCGGAAGCCTGCCTTTTCCGCACGGCTGCCCTTCTCGACCGAGCGCACCAACACTCCACTGCCATTCTTCACACCGAAGAACTCTCCCAGTTGGGGACTGATATTTTCCACAGTCAAACCGCTGCGCGCCGAGGAGGTGACCACCACCATGTTGATTGACGGAATGTCGATGTCCGGAATGTGGATCTCGGGAATCTGAACGTGAAAGTCCTTCATGTTATGGCCCATGGAGAACTCCTGGTGCTTGTCGCCCAGCTGAACTTTCATCGTCATCGGCTGCCCGTCACGGCTCAAGCCGAAGGTCACGACGCGGCCCGGCGGCATCTCGTGGATCATTCGACGCAACTGCGCCCCACTTTCAATCGAGGTGCCGTTCATGGTCAGAATCACGTCATGCTCTTTGATGCCCGCTTTGCCTGCAGGAGCGTCCTGGTCGACCATGGTTACCTCAACGCCCTTTTCTTCTTTCAGCTTCAACGCGCTCAGCCGTTCGCCGGTCACGTCGGAAATGTCGACCCCGAGGTATGAACTGGTACCGCTGTCTTCGCTGGAGAAGACCCAGGGCTGCTCCGGCGGATTCACCGACCAGTTCTGCGCGGCCTCGGAAAAGGTGAGGAGCAACGGCAGCAACACGACGCTCGTCATAACGTATTTACGCATTGTCATTCCTCAACAATAGTTTCCTGCGGTTTGACCTGGCGGCCCTCGCCAAACGTTAGTGGCTGGCACGCTTGAAACAGATGTCACCACTCGAGGTGTGCACCTTCACCGTAGGCCCGCCGCCATTCAGCTTGCCGTCGGCGGTTAGCGATTTCGGGCCCCACTTGTCCCCTTCGCTGCTGATGTGGATATCGGAAAAATCGGAGGTAATGCGGTGCCCGTTGCCCATATCCACGCTGGCTCGCACGTTAATCGCAACATCCGCCGCAATATACACGGTGATGTCGCCCGCACCGGTCTCCAGATCGGAATCGTTCCGCTCGCCCCCCGTATTCACCAGCTTCACGGTAATCCCGCCCCCGCCGGTTTCGGCCCGCGCCGAGGGCACGCCATAAAGCTCAATCCCGCCACCCCCGGTCTCGGCGTGAACATGTCCCTTGGCCGACGTCAGGTGGATGTTTCCGCCTCCGGTTTCGAGTTCCGCCGGACCGCCAATGTCACTCAGGTCCACGCTGCCGCCGCCGGTAGAAACCTTCACCTTGCCGTTGCAATGCCGCACCTCCACACTGCCCCCGCCGGTCTCGATGGTCGCGTCCTGGGCTCCGGAGCGGATCTCTACGCTGCCGCCGCCGGTTTCTGCCACGACCTTGCCGTTGGCGTGCCGCACCTCGATGGAACCTCCGCCAGTGTGCAAGTTAAGCTCGCCAC
>Ga0210406_10001853_pt1 | contig 24861 bp, 25 predicted proteins | sample IncBWC30MmetaG_FD_155454 | JGI IMG/M metagenome (GOLD analysis project Ga0210406, IMG submission 155454) | Forest soil microbial communities from Barre Woods Harvard Forest LTER site, Petersham, Massachusetts, United States - Inc-BW-C-30-M | ecosystem: Environmental > Terrestrial > Soil >...
CGCGGACCTCGTCGGCCGCAAGGTTGACGTGATCGTAGCGCCGGGCGGCACCCCTACGGCACTCGCGGCGAAAAACGCCACCTCGACGATCCCGATCGTCTTCCGGACCGGCGAGCCGGTCGCGGACGGCCTGGTCGCCAGTCTCGCCCGGCCGGGCGGCAACCTCACGGGCTTCGGCATGCTCCTCGGCGAACTGACACCCAAGCTGCTCGAGCTGCTTTCCGAGCTGGTTCCCCAGGCCAGGATGATCGCCCTGCTCGTCAACCCGAACAATCCGGCGGTTATCGAGCGCATAATCCGAGACATGGAGGAAGCGGCGCGCGCGAAGGGGGTGCAGCTTTCTATCCTGAAGGGCGGCACCGAAAGCGAGATCGACGCCGCCTTCGCCTCCCTAGTCCAACTGCAAGCTGGCGCGCTCCTCGTCGCCGCCGATCCGTTCCTCTTCAGCCGGCGCGAGCAGCTCGTGGCTCTGGCATCGCGCCATGCCGTTCCGGCGATCTATCCGTGGCGTGAAGCCGTCGAAGTCGCCGGCGGCCTGATCAGTTATGGACCCAGCTTCCCCGCTGTCTTTCGTGAGATTGGCATTTACGCCGGAAAGATCCTCAAGGGCGAGAAGCCGGCCGATCTGCCGGTTCAGCAGCCGACGCGGTTCGAGCTGGTCATCAACCTCAAAACCGCCCAGGCGCTTGGCCTCACCGTGCCGCGATCGATGCTCGCGCTCGCCGACGAGGTCATCGAATAGGAGATATCTATGGCCCAACACATCAAGCGAGCGGCGCTCGCTGGCCAGCAGGAAGAGGCCGACGCCAGGGTCCGCACCACGGTCGAGGGCATCATCGCCGATGTCGCCAAGCGCGGCGACGCGGCGGTGCGCGAATTGTCGGAGCGCTTCGACAAATGGTCGCCGCCGAGTTTTCGCCTGAGCGCCGACGAGATCGCGACACTCGTCGCCAAGGTCGCGCCCCAGACGATCGACGACATCGAATTCGCCCAAGCGCAGATCCGCCATTTCGCCGAGATCCAGCGCGCCTCGCTGCGCGATGTCGAGGTCGAGACCCTGCCGGGGGTCGTGCTCGGCCATAAGCACATCCCGGTCGGCGGTGTCGGCTGCTATGTGCCGGGCGGCCGCTACCCGATGGTCGCCTCCGCACACATGTCGATCGTGACCGCTAAGGTTGCCGGGGTCAGCCACATCACCGCCTGCACCCCGCCGAACCAGGGCGGTCCGCATCCCGAGACGATCGCCGCGATGCATCTGGGCGGCGCCGACGAGATCCATGTGCTGGGCGGGGTCCAGGCGGTGGCGGCGATGGCGCTCGGCACTGCGAGTTTCAAGCCAGTCGACATGCTGGTCGGCCCCGGCAACGCCTATGTCGCCGAGGCCAAACGCCAGCTCTACGGCCGGGTCGGCATCGACCTTTTCGCCGGCCCGACCGAGGTCCTGGTGATTGCCGACGAGACCGCCGACGCCGAGATGTGCGCAACCGACCTCTTGGGCCAGGCCGAGCACGGCCCGACCTCGCCGGCGATCCTGCTGACCACCTCCGAAAAGCTCGCCCACGCTACGATTGCCGAGGTCGACCGCCAGCTGACGGTATTGCCGACCGCCAACGTCGCCGGGGTCGCCTGGCGCGACTGGGGCGAAGTCATCCTCTGCGCCGACGAGAACGAGATGGTCGCCGAGGCCGACCGCATCGCCGCCGAGCATGTCGAGGTGCTGACCCGCGAGCCGCGCCGCTATCTCGACCGCCTAAAGAATTACGGCGCCCTCTTCCTCGGACCCGAGACCAACGTCGCCTATGGCGACAAGGTGATCGGCACCAACCACACATTGCCGACCAAGGGAGCGGCGCGCTACACCGGCGGTCTCTGGGTCGGCAAGTTTCTGAAGACCTGCACCTACCAGGAGGTCAGGACCCCGGAGGCGAGCGCGATCATCGGCGAATATTGCAGCCGGCTCTGCACCATCGAGCGCTTTTGGGGTCACAAGGAACAAGCCGACCTACGGGTGCGCCGCTACGGGCGAAAGAACGCGGCGAAGTGACGTGCACCTGCTGGGCAACCCGGCTCTGCGTTGCCCTTCCACATAAAGGATCGTGTGCCGAGGGTTCAGCACACAATCCTTTCGCGCTATTTTCCCAACCCGTAGCTCTCCGGTAAGCGACCTGCTCGCGCGGGACTGAGTTTTCGTCGTCGGTATTTGGCCAAACGGGAGTGCCAGATACGAAACCTCTTCTTCCGCTTACAGCGGCACCATCCCCATCCAGAACATGGTTTTGTCGCCGACATCGATATCGTACTTGCGCACCAAGGTCAGCTTACCGTCATCGCCCATGCGGAACACCGAGAGGCCGGCGGGGAGTGTCTTTATCGCATCGCCCTCTTTCACATTCACCGGCAGATTGTGCTGCGCGACCAGCAGGCGCCCGCTCGGATCGATGTGAAAGGTGCGCGGGTGGATCTTTTGGGTCTCGATGTGCTGGATCGGTGTCGGCTCGCCGGTGGATTGGTCGATCGAATACACGACGATGCTGTTTTCACCGCCTTTGAAGACTTGCTTGCCCTGAAACTCGATGGTGTCCTGGGCACGATTGGCCCCGTACAGGAAACGGCCGTTCGGATGGACGTGGACCGTGCCCGCCGCCTGACGTGCCCTGATGTTGTTCGGCTCGGCCAATGTCTCGGCGCGGTAGGCGATATCCGGGCCGATCCTGCCCTCCTCCATCCGATACAGGTACATCTTGTTCTGCGTCTCGATCGAGACGTACATCCAGGGCTTGGTCGGATGAAAATCGAGGTGTCGCGGGCCGAACTCCTTTCCTCCGTTGGGTGCTATGGACACCTCGTTTGTCAGCACGCCGTTCTTGTATTCGAAGACTTTCAGCGCGCCCGGGTCTTCCGCCTTGGTGGGGGTGCCTTCGTTTCCGCGGGTTACCAGGATCGCCAGTCGGTTGTCGGGGGTCACACGCACCTGATGGGCGTAGATGCCGGCGTCGATGGAGCCCGGCTGCTTGACCTCGTCGCCCGGCGTGAAGTCCTTGTTGACGCGGTAGACGCGCACTGCACTCGGATTATTGAATGCAACCAGGATATTCTCCGAGGGAATGTCGGTGCTCATGTGGATGGGGCGCGTCGGCAGCCTTATCGGCGCACCGTGCGGCGTCAGAGCGCCACTTGCCGGATCGATGCTGAACGCGGTTACGTGATGCTCGGTCCCGGCCGCCGCAGAACCTGGAGCGCTGCTGCTGCTCGCCACATATAGATAGCGTCGCGATGCATGCGGCCAGGCATATTGCACGGCCGCAGGGAGCGTGACCGTCGCACGCTTGATCAACTCCGCGCCCGTGACATCCACATCGTAATGCGTGAGATCGGCTCCAACATTTGCATAGAGCGCGAGCTTGTTGGACGCCGGCTGGGCCGAAGCCAACCCGGGCGCGGCAACGCTGCCTGCAACAAGTGACATGAACGTCCTCCGGCTGAACATGGCCCCCCTCCCGTGGTTAATTAATCCGACGGATCCGTCAAGTGCCACCTATGAGGTATCGGCAAAATAACTCGACATTCCCCAGATTATCGCACCGTTGAGAACGATTTTGCGTCTCGCCGAGGCACCGCGGCAACTGGATTCGGATCGGCCCCTGGCAACCAAACAAGGCGACCTACACCCGCAGCAGATCGATCAGCTTCGACACCTGGTCGACATCGCGAAAGTCGTGAATGGTCGCGAGGCTCGCCTCGATTTGCTGTTTGGGGACACCCGCAAGGGGCACGAGGGTCCGGTATTTGGCATCGACATCGTCCCAGCTAATCCCGAGAGCCGCCGCTCCCTTCGGCTCGAATACCGTGCTCGTGCTGGTGCGGCCGTCTGTTGTTCGGATCGTTACCGTAGCGCCTTGCCGGTAGCGCGAGACGTTGTCGGTTGGCGGAACCGCCACCCGGATCTTGTCGATCAGCTGATGGATCACCGGGTCGGCGATCTTTTCGGCCGTCGCATGAATCCATGAGAAGTCCCGGTCGGCTGTCCCTGCAGCAATGAAATAGGCGGGGCTGTGCGCCATGTCGATCAGATCGGTCGGATGCAGTGGCCCGGTGAGCGCCGTGAAGCCGGGACGAGACACCGTGATGCTCTCGACCGCTTCCGGCAGGACATCTCCTTCTCTCGCCGCATTGGCAGCGGCCTCGGCAAGAGCGTGGTAGGGGTGGCCGCCCGGCACCAGCTTGATGGCCATGTCGGTGATGATGTCCCAGGATTGGCCCAGCCCTCGGGCCACGCCCGCGCCGTCTGTCCCGCCATACACCTCGAAGAACCCTTGGCGGGTTTCGAGAATGCCCTCTTCGGCTTCGTACCCCCGCTGCGCTGCGAGCGCCGCCTGAACGCCGAGCATTGCGGCCAGCCCGGCATGATATTCGCGGGCGACACTGGTGTTTGCCGCTGCCGCCAGCCCGCCGATCGACGTCGCCGAGAGGGCTATGGCCTGAGCCAGCCGGGCCGCGTCGAGCCGCAGCAGCCGCCCAGAGGCGACGGCACCACCAAAGATCGCGACCAGGCAGCCATGAAACCCGCGCGCCCGGAACGCGGGCGTGATCGCCTCGCCGATGCGACCCGCCGCCTCATAGCCGAGGACAATTGCCGCCAACACATCTTCGCCGCTGGCGCCGGTGCGTTCGGCCAGGGCGAGCGCCGTGGCGACCAGGGTCGTGCCGGCATGGACGATGTTTCGCAGGTCGCTGTCGTCGGACGCAGCCGCATCGCTCATCACGGCATTGACCTGGGCCGCCTCGGATGCGGGTAATTTGGCCCCCGGGTCAAACCACAGCGAGGCCTCGGGAATCCCACCCCGTTCCCGGGCGAGAGATCGAATGATTGCCGCGGATTCGAGGCCCGAGCCCATCGCGGCACTCGCGATCGTGCTGGCGATCAACATCGCCGCATGCTCGACCGCTTGGCCGGGGATGTCGGTCACCGAGGTCCCGGTCAGGAACTCGGCCAGTTCGCGCGCAATGGTCATTCCAGGCTCCTTTTTCGGGTTTAGCCTTCAGGTCGCTTGCCGAAACGGGTCGATCGCGCAAGGCTGCGAACCGACGAAGGAGACCACCATGCCTGCACCATACGAACAGCATCGCGCACAACTCAAGGTTATTCTGTTGGCTTGGGGGATGCCGGAGGACAATGCCGAAGCGACGGCCGACATCCTCTCCTGGGCGGATCTGCACGGCGTCGACAGCCACGGCATATCGATGCTCCCGGGCTATGACCGGCTGCGCCGCAGCGGGCGCGCGAATATGGCAGCGCGGCCGCGCATCATCAAAGAAACGCCGGTCTCGGCATTGGTCGACGGCGATGGCGGGCTCGGCCACGTGCCGGCGCGTTTTGCGATGCTGGTAGCGATCGACAAAGCCAAGCAGTCGGGAATGGCGATTACGGCAGTGCGCAACTCGGCCCATTTCGGCGCCACCGGCTATTACACCCTGATGGCGGCGAAGGAGGGGCTGATCGGCATGGCGTGCACCGGCGCTTCCAGCATCCAGGTGGCGCCGACCTTCGGCAAGGAAGCAAAGCTAGGCACCGACCCCTGGTCCTTCGCCGCACCCACCACCGACGGGCGGCCGTTTCTGCTCGATATGGCGACGACGACCGTGGCCGCCGGCCGCATTCGCAACAAGGCCAATGAGGGGCTTCCCTGCCCGCCGGGCTGGGTGCTGAACAAGGACGGGCTCCCCAGCACCGATCCGCTGGAGGCGCGCGAGAAGGGCGGGTTCCTGACCTCGCTCGGCGGCTCACCCGAGAACTCCAGCTACAAGGGTTACGGGCTCTCCGTGATGGTCAACATTCTCGGCTCGTGCCTCTCCGGTGCGAGCTTGATCACCGACCCGATGCACACTAAGAAGCCGCAGGGCAACGATATCGGCCATTGCTTCATCGCGATCGACCCAGGCCTCTTCCGCGACCGCGACGAGTTCACCGCGGACGTGACGCGGTTCTGCACCGATCTGCGGGCGACCAAGCCTGTGGATCCGGATCAGCCGGTCATGGTGGCAGGCGATCCGCAGTGGAACAACGCGGCGACGCGTTTACGGGACGGAATCCCCGTCGGCGCGGGCCTCTTGAACCAGATCCGCCAGATCGCCCAGGCCTGCGCCGCACCCTGGCTTTTGGATTGAGCCGCGCCGAACGGCTGAAACAGGTCGCTCTATCCGTAAAGTGCGCCCTACGAGCAGTGAGCTGCGGACTGGTCGGTGTCGCCACCAATGCCGAGAAAGCGTTGGGCGAATTGAGCTTTGCGCCGATTTTCAAGCTGCGGCGGGCAGTCGCGCGCCTTGGGCCTACCGTCGACTAGTTTTATTAGAGTCCAATAACGTCGATTCTGGAAAAATTCTGCCTTTTTGGGAAGTTAGAAGCGGTCATGTTCAACCGCGCAAAATTCACCGCATAGTGCGGGTCTAATGGCGGGTTTCGGACGCCGCGAGATACCCGAAAAATTTGCGCTTGCCCGCTTCGGTAATCTCCAAGCTGCCGTCGCCCCGGTAATCGTGTAACCAGCCGCGCCGGACACAATCGGCTTCCGCCTTGCGCATGTCGGCGGCAAGAGCTTGGGCAACCCCAAGGTCATCGGAAATTTCATCGTCAATCGACATGGCAATAAGTCATGCCACTGGCCGGGGGCGCTGTCAAAGCGTGTCGCAGAATTTACCTTCTGGAAAATTCGCGGGGAATCTGGCCTTCTGACCTTTCGGCCACAACCGCCGAGAGAGTAGATGCAGATGCAGATTAATAGCGCCCAATCCCGCCATCTGCTCAAGCGCGGCTTGCTGCTTGAATACACCACGCTCGCGTGGAACGTGGTCGGCACGGTTGTTATCGTGGCGGCTGCTATCGAAGCGCGCTCAGTTGCTCTCGCCGGGTTCGGTCTTGATTCACTGATCGAAATTTTCGCCTCGATGATCGTGGTCTGGCAATTGAAGGGAACCCACGGACGGCGCGAACGCACGGCACTACGGTGCATCGCCGGGGCGTTCGTCGCGCTGGCCGTCTATGTGTTGGTGCAATCCGCCTACACGCTGGTAACCGGCGTGCGGCCAGCACCTTCGGTCAGCGGCATTGTTTGGCTGGCGCTGACCGTCGCGGCGATGCTGCTGCTCGCGGGCGGCAAACACGTCACCGGGCAGCAACTCGGCAGTCCGGTGCTAATGACCGAGGCCCGCGTTACTTTGGTTGATGCCTATCTTGCCGCCGCCGTTCTGGTCGGCGTCGGCCTCAACAGCGCGCTCAGCTGGTGGTGGGCCGATCCGCTGTCGGGTCTGGTGATTGTCTATTACGGTTTCCGCGAGGCGCGCGCGGCATGGCAACACGCGAGCCAGCGTTTCTAGATGTTGTGTCTATTCTATCCATTCATCCGCCAGCGGCGCACCGCAACCAATGCCCAAATTGCTTCGACGGCCCCGAACGGCCAAGCTCCCTGAAGGAAACCGTAAACCGAACCCAAGGCGCACGCCCCGGCAAATGCCAGAATGAACCCCCGGTGTCGCTCCTCCAGAGCATAGGTCACCAGCATTGCGGTTACGGCGCACAGTCCAAAGCCTGTGAGGGTGTCCATCGGTCCAATTATACATCTTGTATTTCAGCGCCCGCGCCGGGCCTCTGTCAAAGCCGCATAACACTCAGTATGGGAAAATCGCCTAAGTCGTATGCAAGAAATAATCGCTCCCTTTAAGTAATAGGAAAGCCGCTCGGGGGGTCGCCACGGGGCACGCGTGACCCTCAAAATATGGCGCAAGCCGGGCTGGCTCTGGTAGAAAAATTCATGGCCGAGCTTCCTGCGACCGCGCCGTCAGCCAGACGACTCCTCTTGGAGTCCAGCGGCGCGTGCGGCGATCTCGGCACCTTTATCCCGCATGTGATCGGAGCAATGACCGTCGCCGGTCTCGCTCCGGTGGGTGTGCTCTTTGGCTTTGCTGCCTTCCTCATCGCCACGGGCCTTTTCTATGGCCTGCCGATGCCGGTGCAACCGATGAAGGCGGTTTCGGCTGTGATCCTGACGGGCGGCCTTCGCCCCGGCGAGGTCGCCGCCGCTGGAATAATGATCGGCGTCGTGCTGCTCGTATTGGGCGTCACCGGCTGGATCAGCCGTCTCGCTCGGGCAATCCCTCAGTCCGTGAGCGCCGGGCTTCAGCTCGGACTTGGCCTGCTGATGGGCGTGCTCGGGTTTAAGCTGATGCTCGAAACGCCGTGGATCGGCTTTGGATCGCTCGTGCTCCTTTTCGCCCTGACGCGCATACCGCGCTGCCCGGCCGCGCCGATCGCGCTTGCCGCTGCCATAGTCGCCGGATGGGCGAGCGGCTCCGTAGGAAGCGCCCCGGAGGTCGCCATTACGCCGGGTATGCCGCACCTTGTCGTGCCGAGCTGGGCGGAGGTTTGGCGAAGCTTTCAGGTCGCCGTGTTACCGCAGCTCTCGCTCACCCTCACCAATGCCGTGATCGTGACGGCGAGCCTGTCACGCGAGCTGTTTCCCGCTACCGCGTCGGTTGCGAGTGAACGCAACCTCGCGCTGTCGTCGGGTCTCGCGAACGTGCTGCTGTGCCCGTTTGGCGCGATGCCGATGTGCCATGGGGCCGGGGGGTTGGCGGCTCAATTCCGCTTCGGTGCGCGAACCGGCCTCGCGCCGATAATCTTCGGCGCTGTCCTGTTCGTGCTCGCGGTCGCTTTCGCCGATCATGCCGCAGCGTTGTTCGCACTCATCCCGATCGGCGCGGTCGGGGCGCTGCTCATTTTCGCTGGCACCGACTTGGCGATCTCACGCCGCCTGTTCGACGGCAAGCCGTCCTGCTGGTGGGTGATCGGCGCGACGGCTTTGCTAACCGTGACTGTCAACCCGGCCGCCGGTCTGATATTGGGCTGGGTCTCCGAATTCATCCGGGCGGCGATCGTCCGGCGCTTGATCCCGGAAAGGCCAAGACCATGATGCCTCGGAGGCTCTTGCTGGGCGTTGCTGCCTGTCTGCTTGCTATGCCGGTGCTGGCGGCAGATATGCCCTACGCCGGGCAACAGGCGCGCCCGATCAAAGCGCTTTCGGATGATGATATCGCCGCGCTGCGCAAGGGCGAGGGCATGGGTATGGGTATGGCCAAGGCCGCCGAGCTGAACGGCTATCCCGGCCCGGCGCATGTGCTGACGCTCGCCGCGCAGCTCGGGCTTACCGAAACACAACAACGCGACGTAAGGACGATTTTCGAGCGCATGAGCGCCGCCGCCAAATCGCTCGGGGCAGAGCTGATTACGCGCGAAGAAGTTCTCGATCAACTTTTTGCCCAACGCGAAATCACGCCCGATCGCCTTACAGTCGAAACAACCGCCATTGCCGAGCTGCAAGGCCGCCTGCGGTCGGCGCATCTGACCGCGCATCTGGCAACCCGCGCCTTGTTGAATCCCGACCAAATCGCCCGCTATCAACAGCTCCGGGGTTATGGCGAGCCGCCTGAACCGGCGCAACATCATCACCACGGATAGAACAATGGTCGCCGATATCAGCATCACACCCGGCAGCCCGTCGTGGTTGCGCCTTGCACGTATCGCAAAGCTTCTGTCGTCGCTAACCCTCGTTTGGTTGGGATCGAAGGGGCAATCGGTGTCGTCGCCGGAATTCTGGCCGGATCGATTGCCCTTGTCGCCTTCGGGCTGGATAGCGCGATCGAGGGCCTCGCGAGCGTCATCATCATTTGGCGGTTCACAGGAACCCGGACGGTCTCGATCGACTCCGAACGCCGCGCTCAGCGTTGGGTGGCGATCAGCTTTTTTTTGCTTGCTCCGTATGTCGCAGTCGAAGCGATCGAGACCTTGGTCGAGGGTGCTGCCGCCGAGACGAGCTGGCTCGGTATCGGTTTGACGGCCGGTACGCTGGTGATCTGTCCGTGGCTCGGAGGGGCGAAACAGCGCATAGGCGAAAAGCTCGGCTCACGCGCCACTTACGGCGAGGGAACGCAAAACGTCCTCTGCGCCATCCTTGCGGGCGCGGTGCTCGTCGGGTTGGCCGCCAACACCCTGTTCGGCCTCTGGTGGCTCGATCCAGCAATCGCGCTTGTGATCTCCGCGATCTGTGTCCGCGAAGGCCAGAAGGCTTGGCGGGGCGAGGAGTGCGGGTGTGCCACCTGTTCTTAGGCCACGTATTTCTATATCTTGTGTTTTGTATACCTGCCGCAATTGCAGTCGCAGCCGCTAACACGTATTCTGGAACATATTGTAAGGTATTGGTTAAGTCCAAAAATTGTATATTGAACCATCGGCACTCGTCCCGGAGTATATGGTTGGTTTTTGAAGCCGATATGTGCCGGCGAATTCTTCACACGTCTGGTCTTTGCTTCGCGCGTCGGCACAAGATATAGACGCAGGCCAAATCCGATCCGCGCCCGACCGACGGGTGCCTCCGGCATTTCCGACCACGTCATAGGGCAAGGTTCGTCCTCGCGGCCGGTGTGTTCGGGGCGGTCCGGCGTTCGCGGCCACTCGTGCGGTGCAGCCAACTCTCGCAGCTGCTCAAAGGTCATCCGCCACCGTGCCGGAGGATTTCGGGGACACGATGAACTTGGTTGCCCGGCTCTGCGAATACGCTAAGACGGCGAGAAGGTCTGGTCGCCTCGGCGGGGTCGCTGAGCAATGCGCGTATCCCGGGAGATTTGGCTGTATAGAGCCTCGGGAAGCGTGATGCTGCGTGGGCAAATTGGCCGGGTCGAGAGCCATCGGTTCGCCTAAGAGCACCTGGCCAAGACGGCGCAGAAAGGTCGCCGGCTGCCGTCACGCGCTCGCTTGCCGCGGCGATAACAACCCGTTGAAGTGAAGCACCGTACATTCGAGGACCTGCCATCGGCTAGGCCGATCTGCATGGTGTGGACGGCCACGGCATATGGATGCTCCCAGGCTATGACCGGCTGCGCCGCAGCCGCGCGCCAACATGGAAGCGCGGCCGCGCGTCATCAAGGAAACCCCGGTCTCGGCCCTGGTGGACGGCGACGGCGGGCTCGGCCACGTGCCGGCGCGGTTCGCGATGCAAGTCGCGATCGACAAGGCCAAACGATCGGGCATGGCGATTGCCGCGGTGCGCAACTCGGCGCATTTCGGCGCCACCGGCTATTACACCCTGATGGCGGCGAAGGAGGGGCTGATCGGCATGGCGTGCACCGGTGCTTCGAGCATCCAGGTGGCGCCGACCTTTGGCAAGGAAGCAAAGCTAGGCACCGACCCCTGGTCCTTCGCCGCACCCACCACCGACGGGCGGCCGTTTCTGCTCGATATGGCGACCACGACCGTGGCCGCCGGCCGCATCCGCAACAAGGCCAATGAGGGGCTGCCCTGCCCGCCCGGCTGGGTGCTGAACAAGGACGGGCTCCCCAGCACCGATCCCCTGGAAGCGCGCGAGAAGGGCGGGTTCCTGACCTCGCTCGGCGGCTCGCCGGAGAACTCCAGCTACAAGGGTTACGGGCTCTCGGTGATGGTGAACATCCTCGGCGCATGCCTCTCGGGTGCCACCCTGATCACCGACCCGATGCACACCAAAAAGCCGCAGGGCAACGACATCGGCCATTGCTTTATCGCCATCGACCCAGGCCTCTTCCGCGACCGCGAGGAGTTCACCGCGGACGTGACGCGGTTCTGCACCGATCTGCGGGCGACCAAGCCCGTGGATCCGGATCAGCCGGTCATGGTGGCGGGCGATCCGCAGTGGACCAACGCGGCGGCGCGTATGCGCGACGGGATCCCGGTCGGGGCGGGCCTGCTGAACCAGATCCGCCAGATCGCCCAGGCCTGTGCAGCACCCTGGCTTTTGGATTGAGCCGCGTCACGGCCGCGACGCGGCCTCTCCCGCGGGCTGTCCGTCTGAGCCAACCTTAACGGAGCGCGAGAAGCGGCAAAGCGGGCCCATGCGCGCCTGAAAACCGCCTCGCCCAAGATCTGCAGCTAGGCGTAGCTTGCTGCCTGAGCGCATCGATCCCCTTCTCCGTTTGCTCGCGCCCGATTTCTCGTCGACCGAATTAGCGGCGAGGCGCCGGCCACCAGCCAAAACGCACATGCTTGTGAAATGCTGAAAGCGCGCTACGATTGTCTGCCATTTGGGGTTGTTCCGGACGGTAGAGCGCGCCGTACATGCCTGCTAGCGGTCAAGAGATCGGTCTCAGGCATGACGATGACGAATTCCTCGCCGCCAAATCGAGCGACGAGGTCGACGCTGCGCACGCTGTTAAGCGTTAGGTTGACAAGGTCTCGAAGCACGCCATCCCCCACGACGTGGCCGTGCGTGTCGTTGATGAGTTTGAAGTGATCGATGTCAAACAGCAGGACGTCCGCACTCGTATCGTCCCGACCGACACGATCGATCAGCTCGTCCAGACTAGAAAGCAGATACCGACGGTTGTAGAGCCCCGTTAGCTCGTCGGTCACCTTGATCGTCAGGCTGCGCAAGTAGTGCGCAGGCGCCATTCCTCCATGATTCCCTTCGGCGGCGCGAGCGAGCGTCCGTCCGGGCGCCGCCCGCGGCATCATCAGGGACACGTGCGCCGATGGGGCGTACCGGTTCCGCCGGACGCGTGGTCGACGCTCAGCTGCGCGCCCGGACGCGCCACTTCGTCACGCGGCGCATCCTATTCGCGTTCCAGCTCCGATCAGTGTGGCAGGCCCGCGGGTACCTGTCGCATCGCGGCGATCGTCCGACATATCCTGAACCAGGTGAGCGTCTCCTCGCGGTCACCGCGTCCGAACATCCGATCGGCGCAACGGGCGGCCTCGAGTTCGGCATCGTCGCCATACCGGTGGAGCATCAGGTGCGCGGCGCGGTAGACGTCCAAGTCCGAGAGCATCGCATTTCCTGAGGCGTCAAGACAATACACGTGAGAAAGGTGGTCTAGTCGAAGGACGAGTGATCGCCATCGGGAGCAATTTGAAATATTGACCGAAACAACCAGTACGATTTATCTGTCGATCACTCGTCCTGCCGCAAACTTACACGTGATTTGCTTGGAAACGAAATATATTCGTGGTGAATGCCGTCAACCATAGCGGATCGAGGCGATCGCGGCAAAGCTGGGTTCGGCGCCCCGCTTACAACCCGACCACCTGACGCCGCAGAACCTTGCGGCGGGCTGGTTGGCAGCTACAAGGACGATCCGCTACCCCCATCAAATGTGTTGCCAAGCAGCACCTGGGGCCAGCCGGCCGCTCTATTCGTACCGTGGTCAACGCTACGGAGGCAGAACCACAGCCTAGCCTGTAAACTAGTCACCCCGTTCCCGGCAGGTTCCTGCTCAAGCGTCGCGATCAGATCGCCGGCTTCCCCATCGTGCGGCGGCACTGGAAAATGGGGGTTGAAGTGGGCGTCGTTATCCTTTGTTGGTGTGTGGGCCTTTCGGCTGCCACAAGTTAGAGCTGCGAACTTTTCTTCAACCCGAAGACGCCGCCACGTCCTGATTCAGATCTGCCATGATCCCGCTGCCACTAACTCCCCAGACACCTGTTCCGTGCCAAGCTCGCTAATGTTCTCGACCGCAGAAAGCGGTGGCGCTTCCGGAACCCCTCTGGTTACGCCCAATCCGACAACCCCAGCGCCCCACCGAGCTTTCGGATCCGGATCTGATGGAATCCTACTATTCGCATTGCTTGCTCCCAACACGCCTGGCTCTGCACCATACGCACCGACCGGTCGCGAGGCTGCCGTGGCCCGACGGCGTGTTGCCGAACCAATACCACGTTTCGCGACGCCAAACCCTCAAAACCGATGTGGGCGAAACAGCCGTCGGTGTGGGATGGCTTGAGCCGCGGCGAAACCCACCATTCCTTTGAAAGAAGATGGGTTTCGCGCCGAGGCTGGGCAAGAAACGGCCCCTAGAGTGCAAAGTCGGTAAGAGTTATGTGCGTTCTGCCCTCGCTGTCCGCCGGCTCGTAATGCACCACAAACGAGCCGACGCCATTGGTTGTTGTCAGCCTCTGGCCGTCGGCGACATTGCTAAAGGTGCCTGTGATCCCGAAGGAGGCAAGCACGGTGAATTTTTGCGCCGCCGTCGGGACAAAGCCGTTGATCAGAGTCAGTCGCAACAGGCCATCCAGCGTGGCGCCTCCCTCAAGGCCGAGGAACACGTATTGCGTCCCTAACATTGGTCCGCCGACCACGATCTCCAGCTCCGCCCCGGCTAATTGGGTATAATTGCCGTCAATGATAGCGCCGCCGTTGACTAGTCCCGGCGCGAGCTTGCCTGCCGTGTTGGTCAGAGCCTTGCGAAAGAGATTCACGTGCAATGTGCCGGAGGTCCAATCAAACTGGCCTTTGAATAGCCCGCCTGCGAGACCGATCTCATTTACTGTGAGCGTGCCGCCATGCAGTTGGAGCAGGCCATTGGTGTCGAGATCTATGTTGTTAGCGACAGTGACCGTTCCGCCCGGATCGATCGCCAGTTTGGTCGGTCCAGTGCTGAAGCCGGGCTCGGGTAAGCCGATGGTCAGCGGCCCGTTTGTTACGGTCCAGGTGGACCCGGCGCCGGCGATGCGGACCTGACCGGAACCGGTGTTGAGGCCGCGGATAAGGCTTCTGCCGCTGATCACGCGGCCGCCGTTTAGGACCGCCAATACGCCGACACCCGTGCTGCCGACGTCGACAGCGCCAACCGTGTTCAAGGTCGAGCCAGGGCCGGTGACTGTAGCCGAGCCTCTGCCGCTGGTGCCGATGGCGACGCGGCTGAAACCCGAGACATTGTTGACAAAGCTGCCACCGTTGACGATCGTCAGCGTGCCATTTCCGCCATTGCCGACGATGAGTTCGTTGCTGCAGGTCCAGGTCGAGCCGGTGCCGTTGATCGTAGCGGTGCCGCTCGCGCCGGCGAAGGTACCGATGACATTCGAGGAACCGGCGCTGCTGGTGCAGCGAAGACGGCCGCCGCGTTGGATGATCAGCGTTCCTGAGCCCGAGCCGCCGACCCAAAGTTGATTGAGATTAGTCCATGTCGTGCCGGCGCCACTGACGGTTATGCTGCCGACGCTACCAGCGTTATTCCCGAGGACCACCCGGCTGTTAAAGCCCGGGACGTTCAGCTTCGCGCCGTTGCTGATATTTAGCGTGCCGGCGCCGTGATTGCCGACGATGAGCTGGGTCGCCGTGAAGTCGGATCCGGTGACGTTAAAGGCGCCGAAGTTGATGTTCATCGTGCCGGTGGAGCCGGCGGCCTCGCCGAGCGTCGCCGCCGCGCAGTTGAATTTAGCAAGGCCGAGGCCACTGGGGCTGGCGGGGCTGACGTCGAGCACGGCGGTGTTGCCGGCATCGACCCCAATGATGATCCCGCGGCCCGCTTCGGACATATCGGTGCTGGCAACGGTATAGGTCGCGTCGTCGCGGTTGACCTCGATCGAACCTGAGAAGGTGATCCTATCGCCGCGGACCCGCAACCTGTTGGTCGTGAAGGTGGCAGGGAGTTCGCCGAGCAAATTGCCGGGAAAAGTGACCGTAAAGGTGAGGCTGCCACCGATTTCGAAGCTGACGGTGTCAGCGTCGGTTGGGATGCCGGAGGGAAGCCAGTTGGTCGGATCGTTGAAACGGCCGTCGCCAAAGGTATGCCAATGTCGCGTGACCGGGATAAGCGGCAAGTCGTTAGCGAGTTTTGCTTCCGCTGCAATCGGTTCGGGTTCCGCGGTGAGAGTTTCGTTCATCACATGGCTCTCCTTTATGATCCGGCTGCCAATGTAGAAGACATCCGGCAAGCCACTATTTTAGCGACGGTTCAATCCGGCGATTGTGACCTATTTCACATTGGGAAGTTTTTAGCCGACATTATCAAAATTATTTGGCGATCGGACATCCTGCGCGCGACGTGCTCTGGGGTTACCTGAGATCGGGAGTGGTTGACGACGTGCCGCTCGCCTGTGACCCCGATACGGTCTCGAACCTCCGATGGCAGACGATCCGCGACGCGAGAGCTAAGGACCGGGGTGAGCGCGAGGGGCGCAACGTGCGAAACAATGACCCGAGCCTTATCGAGCCGGTCGCAGTCAATGAACCTGCATAGATGCTCGCCACGGTGGTTGTCATCCTGGCGCTCGCAGGCTGCGTCCCGTTGGCAACCGGGCCGGGACAAGGGCCGCTCATTCCGTATTTATGACAGGGGCGGCGATGGCGGGGGCATGTAGCGGGTGGCAGTCGGATCGGCCGGAACGCTTCATCGAAGCCCCGAGCTAGCCCGCTCTAAGACATAGATTGCTATAATAAAATCCGAACCACGGTATCTCTAATGGGAACGTATCTTTCAGTTTAACGCGAGCCAAGTGTGTCGTGAAGAAAGTGGCGAACCCGACTCCAGGCATCCGCTGTGGCGGTCGGATTGTATTCGATGTGGTGTCCTAAATATTGTCGCGGGGGTCCTGGATAATTGAACGCATGCCAAGCTCCCGGATAGACAACCAAATCTATCGGTGACCCTTTTCTGTCCGGGTCCGCGACCATTTGTTGGCACCAGGACGCGAGTGTCCAATCATCCTGGTCGCCGATCAGGATGAGAGTGGGCACCGTCGTCGAACCATCCCTGTCCTTGCACCACGGATAATAGGCAATCGCAGCGCGGAAACGCTGTGGTTTCTTGCTTTTGATCAAGCCCGATGTGACGGCGTCAAGAGCCGCGCCGCCTCCCATTGAGAAGCCGATTAGTCCAACCCGATCAGGGTCGACGTAGCTCTGCTGGACGAGCCAATCGAGCGCAGCGTAAGCATCGAATGCTTCCGCAAGCCCGCCATCGACGTTGTCGCAAGCGACATCATCACCCAGGCTGTCGAGAGCAAGGGCGACATAGCCAAACGATTTGAGAGCATCAGCTACGACAACATCCAACGGTCCGAAGCCCCCGCAACCATGCATCTCGATCACCGCCGGATGACGTCCCGGCTCATCTGGCCGCGCCAAATAGGCCATCAATGGGTGGGTGCTCTGACTCGGAAGCGGCGTCAGGTCGGTCCGGTGCGCCGCGACCTGGATCATGTTGCCCCCTATCCACGCTGCCTCTTGCGCTGAGGCGGGAGGCGTCGAAGAGAGCGCGAATGGCACGACAAAGACTGCGGAGATGCGCCAGAAGGGCGTGCGTTTCATAGGTCAACCTCCTAACCGGACGCGATGTCCGACTGGTTGATGCGGACGCCCGTCAGTGGCCGAACGAAGTGACTCTATGTTGAGCAATGCTGCTTTAGGTAGAATGTAGACCAATGCTGCTTTAGGTAGCTTTTTCCCGGGGCATTGCAACGGAAAGCGCGCATGCGGCGTATGCCATCGATATTACTGAGAGATACAGAGCGGGCGCCGACCTCTTCCCGCGGAACTACCTCGGTTGGTCTGCGACCTGCGTGAGCCAGACCGACAGTGATCCGACCAGCCAGTTCGCCGTCGCGAGCGGTCTACTTCGACGGTGTAGCGCGGCTCCCGGCCGGCCGCGGACCGGGTGGCGTGCCGCGGGTCTGGCGGGTCGCCTGAAGGGGATGGGGGTATCCAAACCTTCCTCTAAGGGTCGCGGTCCACCCCAATTATAGTTTTCGTTTTCGCTCCCAACGAGTCACGGGGATGACCCAGCCCGCCTCGTTCTCCTTGACCCGCGCCGCCAGGAACGTGCGATAGCCGCGATCCGACAGCTCGCGGATCAGATCGCCGGTCGAGGCCATCTCTAGCTTGGCCTCGGTGCGCATAGCACCCTGGCCCGGATGGGTAATCGTCGGCAGCACCGCGCGTTTGTAGCACCTGGTCATCACCACTTCCCTTCGATGTATTCGGCCAGCGTGCGCGGCCGCGCCGAGTAGCTTCGGGTATTACATTTGGGCGAGCGCGTGACCTGAGATCGCCCCGACCTCGGCCTCGAGGTGAGCCTAAATTCCTAGCACATCGATCGCGGTTTGTCAATTGCGAATAGCTATTGTAACAATACTCTTGCCTCGCCCGCGCTGCCGGCCGCTTCCATCATAGCGCGAGGTCCAGGTCGGCGCCTACGGGCTGACGACCCGTTCCGGCATTGTCGAGGCGATGGTCCAGGTCAAGCAACGCGGCGGTGATGGCCGGCTGATCGCGGCTTAAACTAGCGTGCGACATCGCTCGGGCCTGTGGGGTGGCCTGGCTGCTGGATTGAGCCGCCCCTTTTGAGGGGTTGCCTCGGCGGGCTTCCTCTCCTTAATCGGTCGAGTTTAGGGTTGCATTTATGCCAGGTATGTGCTATTTTAGCAAATCATTAACATGCTGATTCGGCAAAACCATGGTCGCCTCATTTGGTATCCGGAATGCCCGCCAAAGTCTCCCTGCTGCCTCCCTCAGGACCGCCAATCGCCTCCCTGCTGGCCGAGTGATGCGGTTGGTCTATAGCCATTTGATTTGCTTTATCTTATCGTCGATCGGGCCGGCGATTTTCGGGCCTAAGGCGAAGTTTCTCCCTGCTCTCAGGGAGGCGGCGGTCACGGCGGCGCCGCTTACGGCCGCAAGACGAGCCCCTCTTGGGCGACGATCGTACCGGGCCGGGCGATCGCCGCATCGGCGGCCACCTGGTCCATGAAGGCATCATCGTGACCGGGGTCGTGGTGAAAGATCACCAGGGTGCCGACCCGTGCGGCTTCGGCCAGACGAACGCCCTCCTCCCATGTCGAATGACCCCAGTTCTTGTGTTCGGGGAATTCGGCGTCGGTGTAGGACGCATCGTAGATCATCACATCGGCGGCATCGACCAGCTTCAGGACATTGGGATCGAGCCCGCCCGGCAAATGTTCCGTATCGGTGATATAGGACACGATCTTGCCGCCATATTCGATCCGATAGCCGGTGGCGTCGTTGGGGTGGTTGAGCGCCCCGGTGGTGATATGAACCCCGGGATGCGGCGCCAAATCCGCACCGGCAGCGAAATCGACGAACTCGATTTTGGCGGTGAAGATTCCCATCGGGATCGGGAACAGCGGCGCGATCATCATGTTGTTGAGCACCGCCTCGATGCCCTTGCCGTTCAAATGACCGGCCCAGATCCGGATCTTGCTGCGCCCGTCGTAGCATGGCGCAAAGAACGGCAATCCACAGATGTGGTCGAAATGCGTGTGGCTGTAGAACAGGTCGAGATCGGCTGGCCGGCGGGCCCGCATCAGCTCGTTGCCCAACAGGCGCAAGCCGGTGCCGCCGTCGAACACCATCAAGTGCTCACCGCAGCGGATCTCCACGCACGAGGTGTTGCCGCCGTAGCGCACCGTATCGGGGCCGGGGCAGGCGATGCTGCCGCGTACTCCCCAGAACCGTACCGTATAATCCGAATGGACCAAGGTCCAACCTCGTCTGCTCGCGCATTATATCGTCGAGATTTGGTCAAAAAGCTATACGGCGCTCTATCCTTCATCCAAAAGTTTTGGCGAAATTTTCGACAGTTTTTTTCTAAACCCGGTGTTAACTTTTACCGTGTACCACGGCCGCACCGCTCACTCAGACAGAGAGTTCCCCATGTCCGAGGCCGAGTACGAAGCTGCGGTTGCCGCTTTCTTGAGCACCAAGGGCGTGACGCGATGCCCGACGGTCTGCGTCGTCCCGACCCAGGCTACCGTCCCCGAAGCCGACCGCGCCGCCTACCGTGACTACGTCGCGACAAGGGAAGCCGCGCGTCTCGAAAAAACGAAGTCCCTTCAGCATGTCCTCAGTCTGCCGCCGCTGCCGCCGATGTGACACAGAGCTCGTCTCTTTCGGTACACTCTCGCAAGCATGATGTAGCCCTTGGGGGCAGAGGAAACACGGGCAGGAGGACGACCCCATGACGACCGGTGAGGTTTCGGTCCGTTGCTGCATCGCAGGCGGGAGGACCCGCCGGAGGCCGACGTCACCGCGCTGGTCGAAGCGGGCGGACGCGTGACCGGGGTCCGCGCAGAGACCCCGGAGGGCAGCGTGACGGTTCGCGCCGATCTGGTCGTCGGGGCCGACGGACGCCATTCGACCGTGCGCGCCAACGCCGGGTTGGAGACCCTCGATCTCGGGGCGCCGATGGATGTGCTGTGGATGCGGTTGTCGCGCCGCCCGACCGATCCGGAACAAACCTTGGGCCGGATTGACGCCGGCAAGATCTTCGTGATGCTCAATCGCGAGGATTCCTGGCAATGCGCATATGTGATCGAGAAAGGCGGGTTCGAGCGGGTTCACCAGGCCGGCTTGGCGTCCTTTCGTGAGGAAATCGTTCGCCTTGCGCCCTATTTGCGCGATCGCGTCGGCGAGCTTGGCGACTGGTCCGACGTCAAGCTGCTGACCGTCGCGGTCGACCGGCTGCGGAGCTGGCACCGGCCCGGCCTGTTGTGCATCGGCGATGCCGCCCACGCCATGTCCCCGAACGGCGGGCTCGGCATCAATCTCGCAATTCAGGACGCCGTCGCCGCGGCCAACATCCTGGCGCCGGCTTTCTTGCAAGGCGGGATCTCCGACGACGATCTCAACGCCGTTCAGCGCCGCCGGGAATTCCCCACCCGGGCGATGCAGGCGGTACAGGTCTTCATGCAGAACCGGGTCATCGGCCGCGTCCTCAAGAGCAAAGAGAAACTGTCGCCGCTGCTGCCTGTGCGCCTGCTCGCGCAATATCCGGTGTTGCAGCGATTGCCGGCCCGGCTGATTGGGCTTGGATTTCGCCCGGAGCATGTCAGGATGGCACGGATCTAAGTCCGTGGGCTGAAGGCCCACGGGAAGACAAGGAGGGTGCGCCCGCGCACCCATCATCCGAATGCATCTGAACACCAGATTGTCGATGGCCGGCGCCTATCGGTTGGCGTCATGACGCAGACTGGGGGCGAGAACGGCTCTCTCTGCCGACAGTTCTGACGTGCGGCACTGACAACCATTAAATTGCCATAGTAATATTATACCTATACAAGCATCGGCACTCCGAGCAGGTGCGGGATTGTCGTTGGAGGAGTTGAGATGCCTGATCTCGACCTGATAAAACAGGGAGAACAGGGGGTGCGGGACCGGCGAGGGCAGTTCACGAGGGGGCGGTCGCGCAATCCCGCCGGCCGGCCGCGCGGCTGCCGCGACCATGTCAACCGCGCTGCCCGGCTTCTGCTCGCCGGGGAAGGCGAGGCGCTGACCCGCAAAGCCGTCGAATTGGCGCTCGCCGGCGACCCGAGAGCGGGCGACCGCTCGGGGTCGTTGACGCATCGAAGGCGCGCCACCGATCGCGGCCGCGGGTAGCAGCGGCCGATCCCGGCGACTATAGTCGCGGTGCCCAAGGGCGGCGGAGGAGCGGGATGCATCTCTTCAAACAATATGCGGCCGAAGATCATGACGCTGCCGCACGAGCGATCCCGGTCATCGATTATGGGCCGTATTTCGCCGGCAAGCCTGGGGCCCTCGAGTGCGTTGCCGCCGAGGTCGCCCGGGCCTGCGACAATGTCGGCTTCTTCTATGCGCTGAATCACGGGGTGGCCGACGCGGTGATAGAGCGCGCCTTTGCCGCCTCCCGCCGGTTTCATGCCCTGCCGCTCGAGCAGAAGCTGGCCCTCCGGATCAACGACAACAATATCGGCTATCTGCCGATCAACGCCTCGGTGCAGAGCGCCTCGACCGTGCACAAGGCAACCCGGCCTAACCAAAACGAGAGCTTCTTTGTCAGCCACGATCGCGCGCCGGACCATCCCGACGTGATCGCCGGCAAGCCGCTGCGCGGCCGCAACCAGTGGCCATCGGAGTTGCCCGGCTTGCGCGCCGATATGATCGCGTATTTCGAGGCGCTCGAGGCGATGTCCGGCCGCATGCTCCCGCCCTTTGCGGTGGCGCTCGGCCTTCCTCCCGATTACTTCGCCCGTTCTTTGCGACCGAAGGCCCACGCCAACCTGCGGTTTCTGCACTACCCGCCGCAGGAGACGGTGGAGGACGATACCTTTGGCCAGGGGCCGCATACCGACAACAGCTTTATGACGGCACTAGCGCGCACCGAGGTGCCGGGGCTCGCAGTGCGCCTGCCGTCGGGCCAATGGTTGGCGCCGCCGATCATCCCCGGGACCTTCCTGATCAATCTCGGCAACATCATGCGGCGCTGGTCAAACGACCGCTTTTTGTCGACCCCGCACGGTGTCCTCAACGAATCGGGAACCGACCGCTATTCGATTGCCTATTTCCACAGCCCGAACCCGGATTCGGTCATCGAATGCCTCCCCACCTGCACTGGCGCCGACAATCCGACCCGTTATCCGCCAGCGGTGTATCGCGATCTTGTCCTCGAATTCTACCGGGCGAATTATTTTCATCAGAGGGGCCACCGCTCCGAGGTGGCGGCGCAAGCGGCCGAATAGAGGCAGGAAAAGAGGTAAAACCATGTTCGATCTTGACCGGTTCATCGCCGATTGCCGCGACGCGGTGACCGCCGATGCGACCCACAAATCGGTGCGCGAGCTGGTCGCGCGCACCGTTTGCGACCCGACCGCAATCCTCGCGGGGCTGGGCGAGCCGCCCGCAGCGAATGGGATCCGGAGACGCTGTTGGAGAGACCGTATGGTGTGAAGAAGAATGTCCGGTTGTTCGCCGAGGCGAATGCGAGGCTGATGTGAGCATCAAGCTCTTTGCCCTGACCTGCGGCCATCTGACGGGCGATCTCGGTTACCTGATGGAAGGCGGGGAGGGCCGGGCAGATCTCCCGATCCCGGCTTATCTGATCGAGCACCCCAAGGGGACCGTGCTGTTCGATACCGGCATGCATCCGGACTGCCAGCACGACCCGGCCGGGCGGGTCGGAGCGCGCGCGGCGGGTCTGTTCGCGTTCCACTATCGGCCGGGTGAGGAAATCAGCGCGAGGCTGCAGGCGATCGACCGTGATCCGGCGAAGATCGATGTCATCGTCAACTCGCATTTCCATTTCGACCATGTCGGCGGGAACGCGCTCATTCCCAACGCAGTGATGGTCGTTCAGAAGCGCGAGTGGGAGGCGGGGATGGATCCCGATATCGCAGCATTGCGAGGGTTCAATCGAGCCGATTTCGACGTTGGGCACAAGGTGATACAGGTCGAGGGCGAGCATGATCTGTTCGACGACGGCAGCGTCGTCTGCCTGCCGACCCACGGCCACACGCCGGGGCACCAGTCGCTGAAGGTACGGCTGGGTTCCGGCGATGTCGTCCTCGCCGCCGATGCCTGTTATTTCTGTCGGACCTTGCGCGAACGGCGGTTGCCGCAGCGCGTCCACGACCGTGACGCGATGCTCGCGTCGCTCGACAGGCTGGCCCGTCTCGAGGCGGCCGGCGCCCGCATCTTTTTCGGACATGACGGCGAATTCTGGAAAACCGTGCCGCAAGCGCCCGCAGCAATCACCTGATGAAGCCCCGGCCGCGCGCCATCGCGTTGCTACAGTGGTTTATCCTAGAATCCGCGATGCCCGCCGCGTCTAGTCTCCCTCGCCCGTCGCGGGCAGACGGCCGGGGCGAGGGGCGATCTCGGTTTGCAGCCGCTCACACAGTTTCGGAACCCGGAGGCATCGTCGATCAACCTTTCTCAAGCTGGATATGCCGCGGTTTTCCACTGCCGCCGACTACCACGCGGTTGCCCCCGGCCCGCTTGGCCTCGTAGACCGCGGCGTCGGCCCGGTGGAGCATGACTTCGAGCTCCTCCTCCGCGTCGGATGTCGACGCGGCGACGCCGATGCTGACCGTTACGGCGACGCCTTCGACCGGTGTTTCGGCGATGCGACCGCGCAGGCGCTCGGCGACTTGAAGCGCCGCGTCGAGATCCGTCTCCGGCATGACGACGGCGAACTCGTCGCCGCCCACCCGCGCCACCAGATCCGACGGGCGCAGGGCGGACGTGACGCGGTTGACGACCTGCTTCAGCACGCGGTCGCCGGCCGAATGGCCGTGTGCGTCGTTGACCTGCTTCAGATTGTCTACATCGATCATCAGAACGCTGAGCGACTGGCGTGCCGGGCGGCAGCGCGCGGCCAGCCTTGGTGCGTGCGCGTCGAAGTACCCTCGGTTGAAGGCGCCCGTGAGTGGATCGGCCCGAGACTGCTCGAGGATGTGCTCGTAGTCCCGTTTCCGCCGGAGCTGCGCGTCAATGCGCGCCATCAGCGCGAGGCCGTTGACCGGCTTGGTCACAAAATCGTCGGCGCCGGCCTCAAAGCCCCGGACGAGGTCATCCACATCGGAGAGGGCTGTCACCATGATGACCGGGATGTGCGCCGTCGCCGGATCGGCCTTGATGCAACGGCAGACCTCAAAACCGTCGAGCTCCGGCATCATCACATCCAGCAAGACGATGTCGGGGTTTTCGGCCGCGATCTTTGCCAGCGCCTCAAAGCCGTCGAAGGCGGTGCTCACGACGTAATGCTCGGACGCGAGCATGACGACCAGCAGCTCGACGTTCACCTCGTTATCATCGACGACAAGAATGCGGGCCAACATACGCGCGGATCCTTAGTTCGCGGATAAAGCTACGCGAACCTTTTGCACTCGCGCTATCAACAATGACATGACCTGGGAGCTTTTACTTAAAATGCTTGATGCCTTTCACTTAAAATCCCTGGAAATTTCCAACCCCAGAATGGGCTGCAGCTATGAGGCGTGATCCGCATCTAGAACAGCGATGTCATTGAGAATCTGGACGGTGTTCTCCAGACACTCCTGTCCGCACTCGAAAAACCGCCCCTCACCCCGTCCCTCTCCCGGCGAGCGCAGGGCTGTCCGGGGAAAATGTCCTCGCACGCTTAACTGGTCTAGGACTCGCAGCAAAACAATGTTCAATCGTCTTGCGCGGACTTGTTCCGTGTATCCAGGGCGTCCGCGAGGACGCCTTGTCTGCGGGGTGGGAGTCCCCGCCAAAGCGTGTCGTAACTTTGTAGCCGAAGGCAACTGCGTCGCCGTGCGGCGGGGTGGGGAGC
>Ga0210406_10001854_pt1 | contig 24861 bp, 25 predicted proteins | sample IncBWC30MmetaG_FD_155454 | JGI IMG/M metagenome (GOLD analysis project Ga0210406, IMG submission 155454) | Forest soil microbial communities from Barre Woods Harvard Forest LTER site, Petersham, Massachusetts, United States - Inc-BW-C-30-M | ecosystem: Environmental > Terrestrial > Soil >...
GACCCTTGCCCGGGGCCCATTCCTGCAGCACCGTCTTGGGGTCGCGCAGCGGCCGCCGCAGCTTGCGCATCCGCTCGGTCCAGTTGCGCGCGACGAATTCGGCGGCAGCGGCGTGGCCGCCGTCGAGATAGATCGCCCCGATCACCGCCTCGCAGATGTCGCCGAGCACGGATTTGCGCAAGCGCGCGCCTGCGCCGGCGCCGACCGCGCCGAGCTTGATGTCATCGGTCAAGCCGAGCTGCTTTGCCACGTCGGCACAACTCTCCTTGCGCACGAGGTCGGCGAGCCGCTTCGACAGCTCGCCTTCATCGGCCCGCGGGTAGGCGCGATACAACATGTCGGAGACGATCAATCCAAGCACGTGATCGCCCAGGAACTCCAGACGCTGGTAGCTGTCGGCGCGGTGGCGGGTGGCGAGCTTCAGCGCGGACACATGCGTAAACGCGGTCGTCAGCAGTGCGGAATCGGAGAATTTATAGCCGATACGCGCTTCGGTGGCGGCGATAGCGGCCTTGGCAGCGGTGGCCTTGCTGCCCTTGCTGCGCTTGTTTTTCGGCGCACCTTTGCCGCCGGCGCCAGGTGTTGCGCTCGGCTCGCCGGATGTCCTGGAATCCTGGATATCAGGCGCTTCGTCGTTCATCGCACGATTTTGAAGATGCGATTCCAGCGCACCGCCGTGGGCCAGCGCCAGAACATCCAGGCGTGTTCGCCCTCCGCGATCGAGAAAAAGATCATTTGCGCGCGGCCGACGATGTTCTCGGAGGGCACGTAGCCGACCGCAGACAGCACGCGGCTGTCGGTCGAGTTGTCGCGGTTGTCGCCCATCATGAAGAAATGACCGGGAGGCACGGTGTAGACATTGGTGTTGTCGTAGAAGCCGTTATCGACGCAATCGAGGGTCTCGTAGCTGACGTCGTTCGGCAGCGTCTCCTTCCAGCGCTTCACCCGGGCGGTGGCGTCCGCCGATCCGCAAGGATCCTCGCCGATGAAATCGGTCAGGCGCTCGCGCTTCACCGGGGTGTCGTTGATGTAGAGCAGCCCTTCCTTCATCTGGATGCGGTCGCCCGGCAGCCCGATCACGCGCTTGATGTAGTCGGTCGAATCGTCCTTCGGCAGGCGGAATACGATGACGTCGCCGCGGGAGGGTTCCGAGCCAAAAATTCGGCCCGAAAACAATGGCGGCGACAGCGGAATGGAATAATGGCTGTACCCATAGGAATATTTCGAGACGAACAGATAGTCGCCGACCAGGAGCGTGGCCTTCATCGATCCCGATGGGATGTTGAAGGGCTGGAACATAAAGGTGCGGATCACCAGCGCGATCAGTAGCGCATGGATGACGACGCGGATGGTTTCACCAAGTCCGCTCTCGGATTTTGTCCCGGATGTCACGCTCATCGCTTTCCCAATTCCCCGTGGCAACCGCCTGCGCGGCGGCAGAACGTCTTCCTTACGCGAATAGCGCGCTGCCTCGCGTCAAGAATTTGGTCCTGATCCTGATCGTGAGAGCCAATTCCGGCGCAACCCCGGATTCGCCCTTGGCTGAATAGCTGCGCGTTTTAGACGTTTGTTGGAAGGCGCGCAATCAACGACCTCATCAAAACTTGCCAACCAATTGATATCCATCAGATTTTTAGTTTTGCGCCGGCTGGCAGTCCGACCGGTCACGAATTGCCTGCGGGGATCGCCGAAATTATGACGAAGGCCTGTGCCATCGGCCAATCATCGGTCATGGAAAGATCGATCCGCGTCTCATGACCTTCCGGCGTGAGCGACTGAAGCCGCGCCAGTGCCCCGCCGGTCAGCTCCAGGGTGGGCCGCCCCCCGGGCAGGTTCACCACCCCCATGTCACGCCACCAGACGCCGCGCCGGATCCCCGTGCCGAGCGCCTTGGAACAGGCTTCCTTGGCCGCGAATCGTTTGGCGAAGGTCGCGGCGACCATTTTTTCGTTCTTGGCGCGGCGGTCGGCCCTGGCCCGCTCGGCGTCGGTGAAGATGCGGTCGATAAAGCGGTCACCGTGGCGCTCGATCACCTTGGCGACACGGCGGATATCGATCATGTCCAAACCGATGCCGATGATCATGCGCGGCCCATGACATTTTGACGCCCGCGATCCATCGCCGCGCGCATCGTCCGCACCGTCTCGCCGAGGCCGATGAACAGCGCTTCGCCGATCATGTAGTAGCCGATGTTGAGCTCGACGATTTCGGGCAGGCTCGCGATCCTCTCCGCGGTCGCGTAATCGAGGCCGTGACCGGCGTGCACCTCAAGCCCAGCCGAGCGCGCCAGCCTGCTGCCATCCACGATACGCTGCCATTCGGCCTCGGCCTTCGCCGCGTGGCCGTCGACCACGGCGTCGCACCAGGCGCCGGTGTGAATTTCGATCACCGGCGCGCGCAGTCTTGCGGCCATTTCGATCTGACGCGTCTCGGCCGCGATGAACAGCGAAACCCTTATCCCGGCGTCGTTCAATTTGGCGATGAACGGCGCCAGCGCATTGTGCTGGCCGACGACGTCAAGACCACCCTCGGTGGTCAGCTCCTCGCGCCGTTCCGGCACCAGACACACGGCATGGGGCTTTGTGGCCAGCGATATCCGCAGCATGTCTGATGTCGCGGCCATTTCGAAGTTCAGCGGCTTTGAGATTTCCGCCTTCAGCCGCGCCATATCCTCGTCGCGGATGTGACGGCGGTCCTCGCGCAAATGCGCGGTGATGCCGTCGGCGCCCGCCTCGATCGCGACCAGCGCCGCGCGAACGGGGTCGGGCCTCTGCCCCGCCCTGGCGTTGCGCAGCGTGGCGACGTGATCGACATTGACTCCAAGACGCAGCGGAGGGGTTTTTGGCATTACGAAACTCGCAGGAAATCAGGCCTGGATACCTCATCCTGAGGAGCGGCGTCGGAGTTTATCATCGGGCCGCGCTTCGCGCGGACCCGTTGGCCGCGCCTCGAAGGATGAGGACCGCATCGTGGCCTCATCGTTCGAGACGGCGCAAGGGCGCCTCCTCACCATGAGCGCATCGAACTCTACCCATTGACGCGTTCGACCCGGGCGACAACGGCTTTGGCGCGCAATTGCGCGATAATGGCGCTGAGATGCTTCAGGTCATAGACCTCGAGGTCGATCGTGAGCTCGGTGAAGTCGGGCGAGCGCCTGCTCATGCTGATATTGTCGATATTGCCGTCATGCTCGGCGATCACGGTCGCTACCTGGGCGAGGCTCCCCGGCTCGTTGACATTGTCGACCAAAATCCGTGCCGGGAAGCGCTGCGGCGTGGTTTCGTCGACATCCCAGCGTACGTCGAGCCAGCGTTCGGGCTCCTCTTCGAAATCCTTCAGGGTCGGCGCCTGGATCGGATAGATCGTGATGCCCTCGCCGGGGGTAACGATCCCGACGATCCGGTCGCCGGGCACCGCGCCGCCGTTCGGCGCGAATTTGACCGGCAAATCGGAATTGATGCCGCGAATCGGTATCGCTTGAGGACTGCGTACGGTCTCCGGCGGCGATTTTAGTTTGAGCTTGACGGCAAGGCTCTTCTTGGCGCCGTAGCGCGCGACCCGCTCCTCCTTGTAGTCGGGATACATCGCGCGCGCGACGTCGGAAGCCTTCATCTCGCTCCGCCCGACGGCTGCCATCACATCGTCGATCGAGGCGCGCGCGAGCCGCGGCAGCGCGCCTTTCAGCTTGTCGTCGGCGTATTCGATCTTGGCGCGCTCGAACAGGCGCTCGACGATGCGCCGGCCAAGCCCGGCATATTGACCGCGCACCGCGGTGCGCGTCGCACGCCGGATCGCCGCCCGTGCCTTGCCGGTCACGGCCAGCGATTCCCAGGCCGAGGGCGGCGCCGACTGGGCCTTGGACGTCAATACTTCCACCTCGTCGCCGTTCTGCAATTCCGACGACAGCGGTGCAAACTTGCCGTTGATCTTGCACCCGACCGCGCTGTTGCCGACGTCGGTATGAACCGCGTAGGCAAAATCGATGACGTTGGCGTGGCGCGGCAGCGCGATCAGCTTTCCCTTCGGCGTGAAGCAGAACACCTGGTCGTGGAACAGCTCGAGCTTGGTATGCTCCAGAAATTCCTCCGGGTTGGCGCTTTCCGACAAAATCCCGACGGTGTGGCGCAACCAGGCAAAGGCATTGGACTCGCGCTTCAGCAACTCGGTCGGCGAACCCACGCCGTCCTTGTAGAAGGCGTGCGCGGCAATGCCGAATTCCGCGATCTCGTCCATTTCCTCGGTGCGGATCTGCAATTCGACGCGCTGGTTGCCCGGGCCGATCACGGTGGTATGGATCGAACGGTAATCGTTCTGCTTGGGCGTCGAGATGTAATCCTTGAAACGGCCGGGCACCACCGGCCAGGTGGTGTGCACGACGCCGAGCGCGCGGTAGCAGGCCTCCAGGTCGTTCATCACCACGCGGAACGCGAAAATGTCGGACAATTGCTCGAAACCAACCGACTTGCGCTCCATCTTGGTCCAGATCGAAAACGGCTGCTTGCGTCGGCCGTAGACGTGCGCCGTCAATCCGTTGTTGCGAAGATTCTTGGAGAGCTGACTTTCGATTTCGCCGATCAGGTTGCGGTTGCGCTCCGCCAGCGTGTCCAGCCGCTGCGTCACGACCGAATAGGCTTCCGGATCGAGGCTGCGGAAGGCGAGGTCTTCCAGCTCCTCGCGCATCTCCTGCATACCCATGCGGCCGGCAAGCGGCGCATAGATATCGAGCGTTTCCTCGGCGATGCGGCGCCGCGATGCCGGCGGCACGAATTCCAGGGTACGCATATTGTGCAGCCGGTCGGCCAGCTTGATCAGGAGAACGCGGACATCGTCGGCGATCGCGAGCAACAGCTTGCGCAGGTTCTCGGCCTGCTTGGCCTCGCGCGAGACCAGCTCCAGCCGCTTCAGCTTGGTCAGTCCGTCGACCAGCGCGCCAATCTCGTGTCCGAAAATCTGATCAATCTCGCCGCGGGTCGCCTCGGTATCCTCGATGGTGTCGTGCAACAGCGCGGCGACGATGGTGGCGTCGTCGAGCTTCAGGTCAGTGAGGATCGCCGCGACTTCGAGCGGGTGCGAAAAAAAGGGATCGCCGGAGGCGCGGGTCTGCGAGCCGTGAGCCCTCATGGCGTAGACGTAGGCGCGGTTGAGCAGATCCTCGTTGGTGTCGGGATTGTAGGACCGGACGCGCTCGACCAGATCGTATTGCCGCATCATCCGCGGACGCGGCGGTTTGCCCGTCCTCGCCGGCGCAAGCGACGACGGGGCCACGGCGACCTGGTCGGTCGAGGCCTGCAACTGCGGTTGGCTGCGGCGCCAATACGCCATCGGATCATCGCCCTCAATTCGGGGGCCACGGATGCCTGGTGTGGTGGTTCAGAAGTTCTCATCCCTGTTGCCGCGAGTTTGCGACGAGAAATTCTGAACCAAAACCACACTAGAATCATAGATTTCTAGTGTCCTGTCGAATCCGAAATTCGCGTAGGAGGCTGCTGCGCAAGGTTACGAACTTCGGATTCGGGACACCAGTCTAGCGCCAAATCGGCGGTCCACCGATCAATTTGGAGACAGCCGGCATCAAGCGCCCGGGGCGGTCCATGGTAACCATGAAAACGACAGCAAAAGCAAAGGCCCGGACAAATGTCCGGGCCTTTGGTAAATTTGGCGGTGCTGGAAGCGGCCGGAGCCGCTTACTCGTCCTCTTCGGGCTGCTCCTCCGGAGGCGCCAAGCCTTCGAGGCCCTTCAAAAGCTCCTCCTCGGTCATGCGCTCGACCGCGACCTCGGTGTCGTCGGCATCGACGCTGGCGCCGGCCGAGCCGATCAAGGGCACAGTATCGGGCTCAGGCTCGTCTACTTCGACGAATTTCTGCAGGGAATGAACCAATTCTTCACGCAAATCTTCGGGGGAAATGGTCGAGTCTGCAATTTCTCGCAGCGACACGACCGGGTTCTTGTCATTATCGCGGTCAATCGTAAGTTGTGAGCCGGACGAAATCATCCGGGCACGGTGAGCGGCCAACAAAACCAGATCGAACCGGTTGTCGACCTTGTCAATGCAATCTTCCACGGTGACGCGCGCCATCGCCTGTCGCTCTCTTTAATGGGTCGAATATGGTGATTGGGTCGGGTGTTATAGGTCCCGGGGCCGTTTCGCAAGACTAATTTGTGATTTGGCCTGCGCTAGCCCCTCTGTTAACCCACTTTACGGGTCGGCGCGTCCGAAGCCCCGGGACACGGCTTTTGGACAAGAAAACGCTTTATTGCGCCGTCTAAACTATACCTTTGTTGCCCTGACCTCCCCAATCTGCGGTAGCGTCTGTCCGGACCAATCCGATGGGAGGATTTGGCAGTACGTTGAGATGCGCGGGTCCGCCGCGGCCGCGCCAAAAAAGGCTTCCCACAACTACGCGAGAAACTGAATGTCACCCACTACCAACAAGATCGCGCTCTTCATCGATGGCGCCAACCTTTATGCAACGGCCAAGACGCTCGGTTTCGATATCGACTACAAGCGCCTGCTAAAGGAATTCCAGGGCCGCGGCACGCTGTTGCGCGCATTCTACTACACCGCAATTATCGAAGATCAGGAATACTCGTCGATCCGCCCCCTGATCGACTGGCTCGATTACAACGGCTACACCGTCGTCACCAAGGCGACCAAGGAATTCATCGACGCGAGCGGCCGCCGCAAGGTGAAGGGCAATATGGACATCGAGCTCGCCGTCGATGCCATGGAGCTCGCCGAGCACATCGATCAGATGGTATTGTTTTCCGGCGACGGTGACTTCCGCTCGCTGGTCGAGGCGGTGCAGCGCCGCGGTGTCCGCGTCACCGTGATCTCGACGATTTCGAGCCAGCCGCCGATGATCGCCGACGAGTTGCGGCGTCAGGCCGACGTTTTCACCGACCTCGTCGAACTGCAATCCAAGCTCGGCCGCGATCCATCCGAGCGTCCCGCCCCGCGCGAGCCGCGTCATCACGCGCCGCAATTCCTGCATCGCGCCACCACGATGGCGCCGAGGGGCGATGACGACGAATTCGACGAGTAAGGACGATCCTGCGTCAAGCGGCGCCGTATCCCCTAGCTCGGAGCCCGGTCGAGATTGTCCGCTCTGCCCGCGGCTCGCGGTCTTCCGCAACGAGGCGCGCCGACGCGAACCGAATTGGTTCAACGCGCCGGTGCCGTCTTTCGGCGATCCCAAGGCACAATTGCTCATCGTCGGCCTCGCGCCGGGCTTGCAGGGCGCCAATCGCACCGGACGTCCCTTCACCGGCGATTTCGCCGGCGATCTGCTGTACGCGACGCTGCTCGAATACGGTTTTGCCAGCGGCACCTATCAAGCGCGGCCAGATGATGGGCTAAGGTTGGTCGACTGCCGGATCAGCAACGCGGTGCGTTGCGTCCCTCCGCAGAACAAGCCGCTGCCGGCGGAAATCAATACCTGCCGGCCTTATCTCGCCATGACCATCGAGACCATGCCAAGCCTGCGCGCGATCGTCGCGCTTGGCCGGATCGCGCATGATTCGGTGCTGAAGGCGCTGAACCTTCGCGGTTCGGCGGCGCCCTTTGCGCATGGCGCCGTGCATCACGCCGGCGCATTAAAGCTTTACGACAGCTATCATTGCTCACGCTACAACACCAACACCGGCGTGCTGACGCCAAAGATGTTTCGCGGCGTGTTCGCCGGGGTTCGCGCGGATTTGGGTGAGAGTTCGTAGGGTGGGTTAGCGAAGCGTAACCCACCATTCCCGCCACAGCCACCATATCGGTGGGTTACGCTTCGCTAACCCACCCTACAAATTACGCCGGATTGTCCCTCAGCCAGGCCAGCACGTCGCTGGCGTTCCGGTCCGGCGGAAACACCGGATAGAACACGTGGCGGATGCGCGCGTTGTCAATGACCAGCGCGAGCCGCTTGATCAGGATCAGTCCCGCCACTTCCATGGTCGGCAGATCGAGCGCGCGGGTCAGCACCAGCTTCTCATCCGACAGCACCGGAAACGGCAGATGCAGCCGCGCCGCCATCTCGGCCTGGTAGGCGTTGCTCTGCGTCGACAGGCCGAACACGTGCGCGGCGCCGGCGGCCTTCAGATCCGAAAACAGGTCGCGGAAGGCGCAGGTTTGCGGGGTGCAGCCGCGCGCGCCGGGGATCATGTCCCAGTCGTCGACCAGCGCGATCTTGCCGGGTTCGCCGGTTCTGGGATAGGCGAACACCACGGTGCGGCCCGGCAGCGCCGCCAGCGTCACCGAGGTGTCGTCGGTCGCAAGCAGGCTGACCGGCGGGATGGTCATGCCGCTGAGATGGGCCGCCGCGCCGTCGTCGGTCGGTGCCGGAATCTTGCTCCAGTCGACTTCAAGCAGATTCTTCTGGTTCATTGCGCTTTCCTCAGCATCCAACACATTCAGACCTCATGGTGAGGAGGCGCCCTTGCGCCGTCTCGAACCATGAAGCCGCTAGTCTCATCCTTCGAGACGCGCGTAAGAACGCGCTCCTCAGGATGAGGGCCGGCACTTTACCCCCTCGCCCGCATCAGGCGTCCCTTCTCCCTGCCCCAGTCGCGCTTCTTCTCGCTTTCGCGCTTGTCGTGCAGCTTCTTGCCCTTCGCGACCGCCAGCAACAGCTTGGCGCGGCCGCGTTCGTTGAAATAGAGTTTTAGCGGGATCAGCGTCATGCCCTCGCGATCGACCGCGCCCATCAGTTTGTTGATCTGCTTTTTATGCAGCAAGAGCTTGCGCGGCCGCTTCGGCTCGTGATTGAAGCGGTTGGCCTGCAAATATTCGGGAATATTGGCGTTGATCAGCCAGATCTCGCCGTCCCTGGAATCCGCGTAGGATTCCGCAATCGTGGTCTTGCCGTTGCGAATCGACTTCACCTCGGTGCCGGTCAGCGAAATGCCGGCCTCGATCGTGTCCTCGATCGCATAGTTGAAGCGCGCCTTGCGATTTTCGGCGACAATTTTGATCGCCCGCTCGTTCTTCTCGGCCACGTCAAGCCTTCTTCAGGAGATCGCGGATCTCGGTCAAGAGCTCGACCTCGCGCGTCGGCTTCGGCGGCGCGGCAGGGCTCGCCTCCTCGTGGCGCTTCAACGTATTGATCGCGCGAATGACGATGAACAGCACGAAGGCGATGATGAGAAAATTCAGCGTCAGTGTGAGGAAATTGCCCCAGGCCAGCACCGCGCCCTGCTTCTTGGCATCGGCCAGATTGGACGCGGTAACCGCCTTGGAAAGTCCAGTGAAATAATTGGAGAAATCCAGACCTCCCGTGATCGAACCGATGATCGGCATGATGATATCGCCGACCAGCGAGGTAACGATGGCGCCGAAGGCCGCGCCGATGATGACGCCGATGGCGAGGTCGACGACATTGCCCTTCATCGCGAATTCGCGGAACTCCTTCAGCACGTTAGAAACCTTTTTTCGTTCATCAGGCGAAGAAATTCAATTGATCAGGCCGGCATGCACCATGGCGCTGCGCACGGCGACGCGGGTGGGCTCGGATATCGGCACCATCGGCAGGCGCAGCTTCTCGTCCATCTTTCCGAGCAGCGCCAGCGCGTATTTGACCGGCGCGGGGTTGCTTTCGATGAACAGATTGGTGTGCAGCGGCATCAGCTTGTCGTGCAGCTTCAGCGCGGTCGCAAGGTCGCCCTTCTGCCAGGCCAGGTGGAACTCGGAGCACAGCCGCGGCGCCACATTCGAGGTCACCGAAATGCAACCATGGCCGCCATGCGCCATGTAGCCGAGCACGGTGGCGTCCTCGCCTGACAATTGGTTGAAATCCTCGCCCATCGCGGCGCGCTGCTGCGACACCCGCACCATGCTGGCGGTCGCGTCCTTGACGCCTGCGATGTTCTTCAACTCAAACAGCCGCGTCATGGTGTCGACCGACATGTCGATCACCGAACGCGGCGGAATGTTGTAGATGATGATCGGAATGCCGATCGCGTCGTTGATCGCCTTGAAGTGCTGATACATGCCTTCCTGGGTCGGCTTGTTGTAGTAGGGCGTCACCACCAGGACCGCGTCGGCGCCGGCCTTTTCCGCGTGCTCGGCAAGATCGATAGCCTCCTTGGTCGAGTTGGAACCGGCGCCGGCGATCACGGGGACGCGTCCCTTGGCTTCGTCCACGCACCACTCGACCACGCGCTTGTGCTCGTCATGGCTCACGGTCGGGCTTTCACCGGTCGTGCCTACCGGCACGAGGCCGTGGGTGCCTTCGGCGATCTGCCAGCTGACAAGCGATCGGAACGCCGCTTCGTCGAGCGAGCCGTTCTTGAACGGCGTTACCAAGGCGGTGAAGGAGCCCCGGAATTTCGTCTTGGCTGCCATGGATTTCCTCCAAACGCGTGGTTTACGGCGCTGCCTGTAAACGCTGTTTCGACGCGTTTTCTACCGCAGATAAGTCTACGCAATCTGCGTAAACTTGATTGCTTTTGCGAACCGGTGCCCACCCCGCTATCCAAGTGCGGGGCAGGCTTTCGCTCGAAAACGCTATGTAACTTCAATTCATATCGGGTCTGGCGGTCCGGCGAAAGGCCGCGCGATTGGTCCCAGCCGCGATTTTGCCGCGGTCGTGGCGCAAACACCTGAGCCTGCGGCGCGTAATAGGTATTTTGCCCGCATATTCAATCAACTAGACCTGATACCGAGCGATCGAAATGATTCGCCGTGAAGGAACGCCGTGAACCGCCTTATCCGCGCAGCCGCGTTGCGATCGACAGCCTTGGCGACCAGCCTGACGTTGGCAGTGGGCCTTTCGGCGCTGGCAGTGGACGCCTGGGCGGCCAAGCCCAAGGTTCCCCTGCCAAAGCCGCGGCCGATCGCTCGCAACGTCGTGCCCAAAGCCGCCGCGACCAAGCCCACGGCGACCGCGACGACAGCGATTGCCGCGCCGGTCGCTGTCGCTGCTCCCGCCGCAACGCCGGCTCCTGCGGCCGCGCCCGTGCCCACGGCCCGCCAGCGCGCCGCCCCTGCTCCGCCGCTGCGCAAACAGGTCGCGCCGGCGGCGGTCGCCGCGACGTCATCGACCTCAAAAGCGGATACCGACGCGCTCGAGAACGTCATCGAGCTGATCCGCAAGCACAAACCCGATGAGGCGACCCAGCTCGAAGCCACGATATCCGATCCGGTCGCAAGAAAGCTTGCGGAATGGATTATCCTGCGCAGCGACAACAACAACGCGACCGTCGAACGCTACCGCGCCTTCGTATCGGCCAATCCAAGCTGGCCATCGCAGACCTTCCTGCGCCGCCGCCTGGAAGCGGCGCTGTGGGACGACCATCGCGAGGATGCGGTCGTGTGGTCGTGGTTCGAAAGCGAATCGCCGCTGTCGGCCAAAGGCCGCATCGCACTGGCGCGGGCGATGCTCGCGCGCGGCGACAAGACCAACGCCGAGCGCCTCGTGCGCGAAGCCTGGCGCAACGATCCGATGTCGGAGGATACCGAGAGCGCCGCGCTCGATCAGTTCGGCGCGCTCTTGACGCCGGGCGACCACAAGGCGCGGATGGATTTGTTGCTCTATGGCAGCGAGCATGAAGCCGCCATGCGGGCCGCAAAACGGTTAGGGGCCGGCTACGTCGCGCTGGCGAAGGCGCGGATCGCGTCTTACAAGAAGGCCTCCAACACGCGCGCATTGCTCGAGGCGGTTCCGCACGAGCTGCATGGCGATCCCGGCTATATCTTCAGCAAGATCCAGCTGCTCCGCCGCGAAGAGAAGTTCGCCGAGGCAGCAGCGCTTATGCTCGGCGCGCCGAAGGACCCTGCCCGCCTCTACAACCTCGACGAATGGTGGACCGAGCGGCGCTTGCTTGCGCGCAAGATGATCGACACCGGCGAAAACCGCACCGCCTATCTGATCGCACGCGACGCGGCGCTGCCCACGCGCGACATCTACAAGACCGAGCAGGAATTCACGGCGGGCTGGATCGCGCTGCGGTTTCTGACCGATCCCGCATTGGCCACCCAGCATTTCGCCAAAATCGGCATCGGCAGCGTCAACCCGACGACGCTGGCGCGCGCCGGCTATTGGCAGGGCCGCGCCGCGGAAGCCTTAGGCCGCTCCCAGGAGGCGCGGGCCGCCTACACCGCAGCCGCGGCGCAATCGACCAGCTATTACGGCCAATTGGCGCGCGCCAAGCTCGGGATGGCCCAGCTGGAGCTGAACGAGCCACCGGCCGCGAAAGCCCGCGGCGTCGAACGGCTCGAGATCGTCCGTGCCGTGCAATTGCTGTTCGACCTCGACGAGCGCGACATCGCGGTTCCCATCTTTGCCGACATGGGGGAAAACGGCGATCCCGACGCCATGGTGGGCCTGGGCGAACTGGCCTCGCGCGACGGCTACGCGCGCGGCATGCTGCTCGTCGGCAAGGCCGCGCTCAATCGCGGATTGCCGTTCGATTTCTATGGCTATCCGGTGACGGGCATTCCGCCCTACAGGGCGATCGGGCCCGAGGTCGAGAGAAGTGTCATCTTCTCGATTGCGCGGCAGGAGAGCGCGTTCAATCCAGGCGACGTCTCGCCGGCACAGGCCTATGGCCTGATGCAGGTGACGCCGGATGCGGGCCGCTACGTCTGCAAGAGAGCCGGCGTCAGCTTCGATCTTACCCGGATGAAGACGGACCCGGTCTACAACGTAGCGCTCGGCGCCGCCGAACTGGGCGGCCTGCTGGAGGATTACCGCGGCTCCTACATCATGACCTTTGCCGCCTACAATGCCGGCCGCGGCAGCGTCAAGAAATGGATCGACCGTTACGGCGATCCACGCGATCCCAAGGTCGACGCGGTCGATTGGGTGGAATTGATTCCGTTCTCCGAGACGCGCAACTACGTGCAGCGGATCATGGAGAACCTGCAAGTCTACCGCGCGCGGTTCGGCGGCGGGACGCGGCTGCAGATCGAGGCCGACCTGCACCGCGGCGCCAGCGTGGAATAGCCGCCGCCCAACTTCCCATCGAAGGTTATTGACTGAAGAGTGCAACGGGCCCGGCCGGCGCCGCCGATGCCTCGGCGCCACATCTTTTGTTTTGCAGGCAAAGAAAAAACCCCTGCAGTTTCCCCGCCGGGGGTTCGCTTGGATCGTTGTCAGACGATCGGGATCAGAAGTTCCGCTGAACGCGCAGGTTCAGCGAAGTCGTGCTGTTGTTCCCGAAGGTGTAGGTCGTGGTGGCCAGCGGCAGAGTCGAATTCGGCGTGGAACCGCTCGGAACGCTCGCAGTCAGGGCGTTTTTGAAAAGCTGTTGCACAAATAACACTCAGGCACGATCAAGTTTTCTTCACAAGACATTGTTTTATAATGATATTTTTGAATAGCGCGATTTGCGGTCGAGACCACCGCGCAGCCAGCTACTTCCGTGGGTTTTCCGCTTCGAGAGCTGCACAAACGCCGAATCGAGCGGCCGGCGCGGCGATTCCGTCACAGCCATTGTTCCGCGATCGATCCCAGAATCGCAATCCTCCTGAACGAACTTCGGAAAGCTAAAGGGTGGTCCTTGCGCGGCGACTGGATTTTTAAGAGTCGCGCCCCCCTGAACTGTCCCGCAGGTGCGCGAGCCAGCAGTAACCCTTATTTTCCGGGCACAAGATGCACTTTCATTTTCCCGATGCGAAGCCGCCGCGACTTGAATCGGATGTTGTTCAGGAGCGCCTCAGGCGAGAACGCTCGATGAGCGGCACACGCGCAATCGCGGGCGATTCACGTCGGTGCGATCAACGGGGTGGATATGTCTTGTGTGCGGTAGCTACCGATTGCCGCTCTGCAACGCCCCTTCTCACCTTATCCACGGCGACGATGCCCCGCCTCCAGACCCATGATTGCGACGGCCGGCCACCGCTGGACGCACCGCAGTCGTTGCGTTGAGCGTTCGGCGGCCCCGAATCTGCCGCTTGCGGCTCGCCGCCGCGTCGGGCATATCGGCCTTGTTGGAGACGTGGCCGAGTGGCTGAAGGCGGCGGTTTGCTAAACCGTTATAGGGTTGTAAAGCCCTATCGAGGGTTCGAATCCCTCCGTCTCCGCCACCCTTCGCGCCTCGCGGGCTACGGGTGGCAGGCCACCCGGAGACCGATAGAGCGAAGGGTGTCCCCCGAAGCTCCGTCAAGAGCGTAGGGAGACTGTCGCCCCGCGAGCGAGGCGCGAAGGGTGTCTCCCGAAGCTTAACAGGCGCATCGCATGAAGAAGGAAGAGCTCGAAGCCATTCTCCGCAACGGAATCGACGAACTCGATCTTGGACCGATCGAGGAGAGCCTCCACGCGGTCGCGACCGAGCGGAAGTTGCCGGTCCTGGCGCTCGGCCAGTGCACCATCAGGATCGAAGAATCCTCTCCCGCTCTGCTCGCGCTGCTCGAGCGAGCGGCCGATGGCGAGCCGCTAGCCGAAGACGAGAACATGCTGCTTTTCCGGGGGCTGTATATCCTGGGCGGCGCGCGCGTGGACCAGGCCTACCGACCGCTGCTGCGCCTGTTGCGACGTCCGTGGAACGAGCTCGATTATTTGCTTGGCGATACCATCACCGAAAGCTTGGCGAGCATTGCCGCCGGTGTGTTCGACGGCGACGCCGAGCCGCTGTTCGAACTCGCCTTGGATGCTTCCATCGATGGGTACATCCGTGAAGCGCTGCTGGGCGCCGCGACCTTCCTCACCTGGAAGGGCCTGATTGAGCGCGAGCGGATGCAACGCGTTCTTGTCCAATTTTACCAGGAGCGCCTCGCGGCCGACGACGATCAAGCCTGGATTGGCTGGCTGCAGGCGATCGCGCTGCTTGGCCTGCGCGATCTGGCGCCACTTGTGCGCGCCGCGTGGGACGAAGGCCGCGTGCCACCGGATCTTCTCGAACGCAGCGAGTTCGAGCAGGAACTCGTGGAGGCCGAGCAGAGGCCGGACGACATCGATCGATTCAGCCTATTTCATTTCGGCTATATCGAGGATGTGGTCGAGGCGCTGAAATGGACGGATTACGCCGAGGACGCAGATCAGGACGGGCCGTTCGGGGAGGAGGATCAGTTCGGCGAGGATCTCTTCGCGGTGGACCACTTGCCAACGGAGCCGGTCAGAAATCCCCTGCGGCACGTCGGGCGCAACGATCCCTGCCCCTGCGGCAGCGGCAAGAAGGCGAAGAAATGCTGCCTGGCGCGCCAGGACTAAAGTGAATTGCGGCACGTATTCCAGCCCCGGAATCATTGCTGAAAACGCCGAGGTGACGGCGAGGCCGGAGCCTTGCTTTCGCGAAGGGAAATGACTAGTTATCTGACTAGTGTCCAGAATCCGAAGTTCGCATCTCTTGAAGGACCGGCAGCGATAATGAAGAGAACTTCTGAACCACCACTAGGCGATACCGCGGGAGGCTTGCGTGAATAGCTGGTCAGTCCAGGATGCGAAGGCTCGATTTAGTGAACTGCTTGAAACCTGCCTCAACGAAGGACCACAGCTCGTGACCCGCCGTGGCACTGATGCTGCCGTGCTGGTTCCTGTCCGCGACTGGCAAGAGCTGCAGCGTATGGCGAGACCGGCGCTGAAGGACTTGCTGCTGGCCGAAGGCCCGCGCGCAGACATCAAGCTTCCAAAGCGAGGCGGCAGGCGCCGGCGCAAATCCAGCGAGTTTGCCTGACGCCTATGTATCTCTTGGACACCAATGTTGTGTCGGAGCTGCGCCGGGTCCGGCCACATGGCGCGGTCCTCGCATGGTTGAAACGCGTGGACGACCACGACCTGCACCTTTCAGCCGTTACGATCGGTGAAATCCAGGCAGGCATTGAGATCACGCGCGAGCGCGACCAGGCTAAAGCGACCGAGCTTGAGGCATGGCTGGAGCAGGTCGCGCGATCCTATAATATCTTGAGTATGGACGCCCGGACGTTCCGCGCATGGGCACGCCTCATGCATCGCAAGCCGGATGAACTGATCGAGGACGCGATGATCGCGGCGAGCGCCACGGTTCACAACCTGACGATCGTCACCCGCAACGTACGGGATTTCGACCGCTTTGAGGTCCGCACCTTGAACCCCTTCGACCCTGGATTGGAATAGGGTTACGGATCCGCGCTCTATAGCGTCGCCGCCAGGATGTCCCAGCCTTAATGCGCCGTCATCCAGGTGCGGGCTTCGCGTTGGGCGGCGGCAATCTCGCCATCCGACATCATCTCGGCGACCTCGCGTCGCAAGGCGACCGCGTCGATGCGGCCTTTCCACGCCGCCAGGTTGAACCATTTATGCGCGGCGACGAGATTGACGACGCCGGAGCGTCCGCTCGCCCAATAAAGACCGCGCTCGAACAAAACGTCGGGGATCGCGGTTGCCGCCACCGGCGTTGCGCCATCCAGATCGAACTGTCCCTGAAACATCCCCGTCTCCTTTTTGTCATTTGCCGCGCCCTGCATTTCGCGAGTGCGGCCCCTGTCCAACTGTCAAAACGCCTTGTCGTCCCCTCGCCGTTTGCCGGCTTGTTGAGGCGATCATGACCGATCAAATTTGAAGGGCAGTTTAAGTATCGCGATGAACGGGATGTAAACGCGCTGCCCCCGCGAGCGGCGCAGAGGTCTCGCAAACCCTTGTCTTGCTGAGCCTGCCGCGCAATCTCAAAAGAAGATTTACCTTCCGGCTTCGCGGAACGATAACCATTGCGGACGAACGCAGCCTCGCGCGCTGCGCGCGCATGGACGGACGATGTGCCGGAGTTGGGTGCTGGGTGTCGGGAAATCAAAACGCCGGATTAAGACCACGGCGATGGGGACGAGGGCGTCGGCGAACACGTCAGGACCAGATTTCACGTGAGGCCGTAACCCCGGTGAAATTGCGGACGCAAGGGATCCGCACCGAACGAAGAAAACCTGTTTCTTCTGCCGGACCGGGTTTCTTTCGAAATACGATCCAGCCGTTGACCTGATGTCTCGCCGACACCCTCTTTCGTCGATCAGAGCCGTCGCATCGAAACCTTGCGGAAAGCAAATTCCCGGTGCGCGCTCTAATGACGTGCCGGCGTCAAGCCGCCGGCAATTGCGTCAAACGAGACTTACTTCTTCTTGGCGACCTTGCGGGTCTTCTTCGCAGTCTTCTTCACTGCGCTCTTCGCCTTCTTTGCCTTCTTAGCTTTCTTAGCCATGTGGCCCTCCTAATGTAGTGAGATGGCTTAATCGCTGCGTGCACTCGGGAATCGAGATGCACTACATCCCGAATACACCAACACATCGAAAAAAACAGCGTCCAGCTTAAGGAAGCGTTGACGCACCGATGTGAGAGCGCGCGGCGCGCGTCGATCGACAACGCGGCGACGCGTTCGAGAAGCGACGCGAAAAACCCGCGCCGGATCGACATCCGCGAAAGTCGATATTGCAGGAAGCGGCTGCACCGCAGGCATTTCCTCTATTCGCGCTGTGATCGACCGGTCAGCAACCGAGGTGGTCGCAAAGTGCCTGCATCGCCCGGAAGGGCGCTGCGTGGACTCTGAGTCGCACATTTTGGCAATAAAAAAATTTTCATGCTTAACGGCCCCGCGCCTCATCCTCGCTCGCCAACGCGCGTTTTTTTGCGAATCGCCAAAGCCGATTCGCAACAAGGTCGAGGCAATCAATTGCAGGCCGCAACGAGCAATCGGTGCGCACGATCGACGATCGGCGCGCACATGCATGCGCGATGATGCCGCCACCACCGTCCTGACCCGATCAGATTCCGAGCTTGGACTTGAGCAGGTCGTTGACGACCTGCGGATTAGCCTTGCCGCCGGACGACTTCATCACCTGGCCGACGAACCATTGGATCGCCGCCGGCTTGATTTTGACCTGGGCAACCTTGTCCGGATTGGCTGATATGATGCCGTCGACCACCTTTTCGATCGCGCCGAGGTCGGTGACCTGCTTCATGCCGCGCGTCTCGACCAGCGCGCGGGGATCGCCGCCCTCCTGCCAGACGATTTCGAACAAATCTTTTGCAATTTTGCCGGAGATCGTGCCCTCACCGATCAGATCGATGATAGCAGCCAACTGTTCAGCGGATACTGGCGAGGCCGCAATATCCAGCCCCTCCTTGTTGAGCCGCCCGAAAAGCTCGTTGATCACCCAGTTGGCGGCGAGCTTGCCATCCCGCGCCTTGTTGGCGAGCGTTCCCAGCACCGTCTCATAGAGCTCGGCACTCTCGCGCTCGGCCACCAGGACGCTTGCGTCATAAGATGACAACCCGAGGTCGGCGATGAAGCGGGACCGCTTCTGGTCCGGCAATTCCGGCAGGCCGGCCTTGAGCCCTGCGACATAGGCCTCGCTGAACTCCAGCGGCAGCAAATCGGGATCCGGGAAATAGCGGTAGTCGTGCGCCTCCTCCTTGGAGCGCATCGAGCGCGTCTCGCCTTTGTTGGGGTCGAACAGCCGGGTTTCCTGGTCGATCACCCCGCCGTCCTCGATGATGTCGACCTGGCGCCGCGCCTCATATTCGATGGCCTGGCCGATGAAATTGATCGAGTTCATGTTCTTGATCTCGCAGCGGGTGCCGAGCGGGCCGCCCGGCTTGCGCACGGACACATTGACGTCGGCGCGCAAGCTCCCCTTCTCCATGTCGCCGTCGCAGGTGCCAAGATAGCGCAGGATCGAGCGCAGTTTTGTCACATAGGCCTTGGCCTGCTCGGCGTCGCGGATGTCGGGTTTTGAGACAATCTCCATCAGAGCGACGCCGGAGCGGTTGAGATCGACAAGCGACATGGTCGGCGACTGGTCGTGCAGCGACTTGCCGGCGTCCTGCTCCAGATGCAGCCGCTCGATGCCGATCGTGGCGGTCTTGCCGCCATCGAGTTCGACGATCACCTCGCCCTCGCCCACGATCGGCGACTTGTACTGGCTGATCTGGTAGCCCTGCGGCAGATCCGGATAAAAGTAGTTCTTGCGGTCGAACACCGAGCGCAGATTGATCTTTGCGTTCAGCCCAAGACCGGTGCGTACCGCCTGGCGGACGCATTCCGCATTGATCACGGGCAGCATCCCCGGCATCGCCGCATCGACCAGCGAAACGTGGCTGTTGGGCTCGCCGCCGAATTCGGTAGAGGCGCCCGAAAACAGTTTTGCGTTCGAGGTGACCTGGGCATGGACCTCCAGGCCGATCACGACTTCCCAGTCGCCGGTTGAGCCCTTGACCAGCTTGCCGTTGGTGGCGGTCATGGTGTTCCACCTTCGATCAGCGCGGAGACGATGCGCTCCCACTCGGTTTCCAGCGAATCCTTCGCCACGGGTTGTCCGGCCCGCCGGTACCAGTAGCCGGCGTTACCAAGATCGCGCTCGACGCGATGCAGATAAGCATGGACCCACGCGGCATCAGCCGTGTCTTCGTCCTGCACGATCTTGTGGGCTTGATCCCAGTTGCCCTTCGCCGCCCACCACAACGCGGCCAGTGGCGGCCCGAGATCGGCCGAGGGTGCTGCGCCCGAAAGGCTGGCTTTAAAATCCGCCATGCTCACCACCATTTTGGCGGCGTGAACCGCCCGGCTGCCTGCTCGATCACCTCGCCGAGCGAGAACAGCGTTTCCTCGTCGAACGGGCGGCCGATCAGTTGCAGCCCGAGCGGCAAGCCCTGCGCATCCTTGCCGGCGGGAACGGCGATCCCCGGCAGGCCGGCCATGTTCACGGTCACCGTAAAAATGTCGTTGAGATACATCTCGATGGGATCGGCGCCGCCTTTCTCGCCGATGCCGAACGCCGCCGACGGCGTCGCAGGCGTCAGGAGGGCCTGCACGCCTTTGGCAAAGCAATCCTCAAAATCCCTCTTGATCAGCGTGCGGACCTTTTGCGCCCGCAGGTAATAGGCGTCGTAATAGCCGGCAGACAGCACATAGGTACCGATCATGACGCGGCGGCGAACCTCCGCGCCAAAACCCTCGGCGCGGGTGTGCTCGTACATCTCGCCAATGCTGCGGCCCGGCACGCGCAGGCCGTAACGCACGCCGTCGTACCGCGCCAAATTCGAGGAGGCTTCCGCGGGCGCGACAATATAATAGGCCGGCAGCGCATATTTGGTATGCGGCAGCGAGATTTCGACCAGTTCCGCGCCGGCGGCCCTGAGCCAGGCCGCGCCCTCGCGCCAGAGCCTTTCGATTTCGTCCGGCATGCCGTCGAGGCGGTACTCCTTGGGGATGCCGATCTTCATGCCCTTCACGGATTTTCCGATCGCCGCCTCATAGTCCGGCACCGCGCGATCGGCCGAGGTCGTATCCTTGGGGTCGTGACCCGCCATCGAACCCATCAGGATCGCGGCATCCCGCACGCTGCGCGCGATCGGGCCGGCCTGATCGAGCGAGGATGCAAAGGCGACGATGCCCCAGCGCGAGCAGCGGCCATAGGTCGGCTTCATGCCGACGGTTGCGGTGAACGCCGCGGGCTGGCGGATCGAGCCGCCGGTATCGGTCGCGGTCGCGCCCATGCAGAGCAGCGCCGCCACCGCCGACGCCGAGCCTCCGGAGGAGCCACCCGGCACCAGATGCGCGCCTTCGATCTGGCCGCTCGCCGCGGCCCCGACATTGGAGCCCTTGCGCCGCCACGGATTGACCACCGGGCCGAAGCACGAGGTCTCGTTCGAGGAGCCCATCGCGAACTCGTCATTGTTGAGCTTGCCGAGCAGCACCGCGCCATCGCGCCAGAGTTGCGAGGTGATGGTCGATTCGTAGGTCGGCACGAAATTGCCGAGGATTTTTGAGCACGCGGTGGTGCGCACATCCTTGGTCGCGAACAGGTCCTTGATCCCAAGGGGAATGCCGGCCAGCGGCCCGCCCGCGCCCTTTGCTATTTTGGTATCGGCCTCGCGCGCCATGGCGCGGGCCTGATCCGGCGTTTCCAGCACGAATGCATTGAGCGCGCGCGCAGCCTCGATCGCGGCCAGATGCGCATCGGTCAGTTCAAGCGAGGTGAAATTCCTGTTCGCAAGGCCACGTCGAGCCTCGGCGAGCGTCAGCGATGTCAAATCGGTCATTTATTGATCGGGCTGCAGAAAAACGGAGACAGGGTCTTGTCGCTGGCCGGGTCGTCTTGCCTGGCGATTTCCTTGGCCCGCGCCTTCTCGGCGGCCTCGAGCTGATCGAGCACGGCGTCCACGGCGGTTTGCGGATCGGCGGCGTTGCCCTGCCGCTCCATCGCGTCGAGATAGTTCATATAGGCCTGGTAGGCCTTTTCATCGTCGCAGAGCAGGCACATCAAAACTTCTCACAGAGAAACTCTTTATATTGACGCGTTTTCTTCACGCGAACCGGAACCCACTTCGCTTGAAAACGCTATGTTACTCAACGACCTTCGGCACCAGAAAGAAATGGTTCTCGGTGGCCGGCGCGTTCCTGACGATGTCATCGGCGATCTCGCCGTCATTGACCACGTCGGCGCGCTTCTTCATTTCCATCGGGGTCACCGAGGTCATCGGTTCGACCCCCTCGACATTGACTTCCGACAACTGCTCGACAAACGCCAGCATCGCGTTCAGCTCGCCCTGAAGGTGCGGAACTTCGGCATCCGTAACCGCGATGCGCGCCAGATGCGCAATGCGTCGGACAGTGGCGGCGTCGACGGACATTATATAGGCCTTTGCGGCGGGAAATTGAGCCTGCCGTATAGCAGAGGCGCCTTTTGCGCCGCAACCGCCGCTGGGCCAGCCTTAGCCGGTCATCTGGCTCATCCGCGCCAGCGCGGCGCCTGCCAGCGCCCGGGTCAGTTCAGCCGCCGGCATTTCACGGCCCATCCGCACCGCCTGCCCTGCCCAGAGACTGGTGAAATCGACCTTGCCCTGCTTTTCCGCTGCCGCCCTTAGCGGCGCAAGCCCGGTTGCCGCGTGCGGAAAAGCCGGCGCGTCCGGCGAAATCGGCCCCACCTCGCGCATGACGCGGTTGGTGACGCCGCGTGCCGGGCGTCCGGTCATGACATTGGTGATGACGGTGGAATCGTCCCGCGCCTGGGCGAGCGCGATCCGCGTCGGCGCACTCACCTTGGATTCCGGACAGCGTAAGTAGGCGCTGCCGATCTGGACCCCCGAGGCGCCCAGCGCGAAAGCGGCTGCGATACCGCGCCCGTCGGCGATGCCGCCGGCCGCAACCACCGGGACCTTTACGGCGTCGACCACCTGCGGCACCAGCGCGAAGGTGCCGGGCTGCTCGGCGATATTGTCGGTGAGGAACATGCCGCGGTGGCCGCCGGCTTCGGCGCCTTGCGCGATAATGACGTCGGCGCCGTGCTCCTCGAGCCAGATTGCTTCCTTCACGATGGTCGCCGACGACATGACGATGCAGCCGGCCGCCTTGACGCGCTTGAGCAGCGCCTGGTCCGGCAGACCGAAATGAAAGCTGACGATCTCGGGCTTCAACTCCTCGACGACCTCACAAAGCGCGGCATCGAACGGCGCGCGATTGGCGGCATTGATGGGCGCGGACGGGTCAAGGCCCAGTTCGCGATAATAGGGCGTCAGCCGTTGCCGCCAGGCTGCTTCGCGCTTTAAGTCGGCGTCTTCAGCCTTGTGACAGAAGAAATTCATGTTGACCGGCGCCGACACGCGCTGGCGGATGACATTGACCTGCTCGCGCGCCTTTTCCGCAGAGAGCAACGCGCAAGGCAGCGATCCGAGCGCCCCGCCCTGCGCCGCCGCGATCACGAGCTCGGCGTCCATCACGCCGCCCATGGGTGCGAGCACGATGGGAAATTCGGTCTTGAAGAGCTGAAGAAGTCGGCGGTCCGGCCACATGGTTTGCTCATGCAGTTATGGGGGATCGGCGCAGGCATCGTTGCCGTGGGGCCGGCCTGACGCTAACACCCCCGCCGCCGACGAGCTATGCATTCGCACGCCGCCTGAGGCCCACGCGCAGCGGCGCAACGAAGGCCTTGGGCCTCCTTGGTCTTTCCGTCTCGCGAAAATTCTCGATGATATCTTCTCCGTCATATTTCTGACGCGATGTGGCGCGGCGTGTGGCGTTCAGCGGTCGTGACGCTTGTTACAAATTTTTTGGATCGCTCAGCGCTACTACGTTAGTATGAGCCGCTAGCTACCAACAACCATCACGTCAACATCTGGGAGGAACTACCATGCGCACCGCATTCGTGTTGTGCTGTTCTGCCGCCTTGTTGGGTACGGTCGGAACGGCAAGCGCACAAGACTGGACCAAATCGAAATGGGGCCCGAACGACGAGATCGGCGCCGCCAACAACATGTCGCCCGATATCGTCGTGAAGGCCGCCGGACTGATCAAGACCGGCAAGACCTACGCGCTCGGGATCGAGACCAACTCCAAAACCCCGGCCTATCCGCCACGCACCTTCAAGGTGCTGGTCCTGCAACCCGGACAGGCCGGCGGCGACGGCATCGGTCCGAACAAGGTCACCTACAATGATGACATCATCGAGGGTTGGGTCGGCATCGGCAGCCAAATCGACGGCCTCGGCCACATCGGCGTCAACTGGACCTATTACAACGGGCTCAAATCGACCGATTTCGCGGCCGCCGACGGCCTGAAGAAACTCGGCGTCGAAAAAATCCCGCCGATCGTCACGCGTGGCGTGATGCTCGACATGGCGGCCTATTACGACACCGATGTCGTCAAGGAAGGCACCGCCTTCAACGTCAAGGAAATCGACGAAGTGGCGAAAAAACAGGGCGTCGAAATCCGCCAAGGCGATGTCGTCCTCTTCCACACCGGCTGGACCAGCCTGATCGGCAAGGACGACAAGCGCTACAACACGGGCGAACCCGGCGTCGGCGTCGAAGGCGCGAAATATCTTGTCAGCAAGGGCGTCGTCGCCGTCGGCTCGGATACCTGGGCGGTGGAAGTGCTTCCGTTCGAATCCAAGGACGTGTTTCCGGTGCACCAGATTTTCCTGCCGATGTCCGGCACCTACATTCTGGAAAACATGAACACGGACCAGCTCGCGGCCGACAAGGGCTATGAATTCCTGTTTGTCCTTGGCGTGCCCAAGATCACCGGCGCGGTGCAGGGCATCATCAACCCCGTGGCGATCCGGTAAGGTCGCATCAAGAACATCGGCGTGGCGTTCCGTTTCCGGTTCGCCACGCCGCGATATGGCTTTGCGCGGCGGCCAGGGCGCATGGTAAGCGCAGGTCCATGCCGGCCCTCATTCTCCCGTTGATCGACGCTGCCACGCGCTGGCCCGAACGCGGCGCCCTGGTTGGCCTCGATCTGGGAACGAAAACCATCGGCGTCGCGGTGTCCGATCCCGATCGCAGGCTGGCGACGGGCGTCGAGACCTTACACCGCAAGGCCTTCAAGGCGGATGCGGCGCGGCTGCTCGCGATCGCGGGGGAACGCGGCGCCGCAGGTTTCGTGCTGGGCCTTCCCATCAACATGGACGGCAGCGAGGGCCCGCGGGCGCAGTCGACCCGCGCCTTCGCGCGCAATTTCGCTGGGCTGACCGATCTTGCCATCGCGCTGTGGGACGAGCGGCTCTCGACCGCAGCCGTCGAACGCGAGCTGATCGGCATGGACATGAGCAGGGCCAAGCGCGCCGAGGTGATCGACGAGCACGCCGCGATCTTCATCCTGCAAGGTGCGCTCGACCGGCTGGCTAGGCTGCGCGGGGATCGCTGACAACAAGATCGTCATTGCGAGCGTAGCGAAGCAATCCATCTATGCCACGGGAGGAAAGAGTGGATTGCTTCGGTCGCGGAGCCTGTCATCTCTGCGCGAGCGCTATTGCGCTCGTCGGGGGCGCGCATTCGCGCGACCCGTTGGCTCCTCGCAATGACGAAGAGAGCGGTTCGCAATGACGAAGAGAGCGGTCCGTTTTTCTAACCCTACCCCGCGAGCCAGATCGTCTGCCCCACCGCGCCGAGGTTATTGAGGCCGTGCAGCACGATCGTCAGCCAGGTCGAGTTGCTGCGGTAGCGGAGGTAACCGAGCCAGAGCCCGATGGAAAA